>ERZ809224.1071-NODE-1071-length-21507-cov-37.547362_pt1 | contig 21507 bp, 17 predicted proteins | sample MGYA00520513_ERZ809224 | MGnify/ENA primary metagenome ERZ809224 (study PRJEB31576, sample SAMEA3212658) | Homo sapiens | biome: human-gut; feature: human gut; material: fecal | place: Sweden | collected 2012 ... | reverse complement strand
CGGCACCCGGCACCGAGGCCCCGGCTGTGCCCGCCGCTGCCCGGGTATCGAACACGGACACCGCCGACGGCGGGGAAAGTTTTGCGGTGCAGCTGCTCTAACAAAGGGACGGTTCTTTCTTTACAAAGAAAGAACCAAAGAAACTCCAAACAAAGAACCAAAGCAAAGGCCATCCAAGAGTAACTTCATCCTGCCCGCAGGATGCCACGGCGGGGTCAAGCCCTCTCCCGACAGCTGACTACCCATCACGCAAGGACCCACCCATTTCATTATTTTCCCATCAAACCTCCCCCCAAATGTTCCACGTGGAACATTCCGGGGGGATTTTTTGTGCCCGCCCCCTTTTTTAACCACCCAACCTGTGCTATAATAGGTCGTGGACCCCCTTTGGGGACCGATTTTTGCAAAAAACAGGAGGAAACGCCGTGGCAAAAGTCATCGCGGTAGCAAACCAGAAAGGCGGCGTGGGCAAAACCACCACCGCCGTCAACCTGAGCGCCTGCGTGGCGGCCCTGGGCAAACGGGTTCTGGTGGTGGACCTGGACCCCCAGGGAAACTCCACTTCGGGGTACGGCGTGGCCAAAAACAAGCTGGATGCCGACGTCTACACCTGCCTGATCGACGATGACGATGTGCGGGATGCCATTGTCAAAACCGAGTACAACGCCGATCTGCTGCCGTCCAACACCCAGCTGGCCGGTGCCGCCGTGGAACTGGTCAGTGTGCCCCGCCGCGAAATGCGGCTGCGCACCGTGCTGGCCCCCGTGGTGCCGCTCTACGATTATATCTTCATCGACTGCCCGCCGTCGCTGGACCTGCTGACCGTCAACGGTCTGTGTGCCTGCGATACGGTGCTCATTCCCCTGCAGTGCGAGTTCTTCGCCCTGGAGGGCCTGACCGAGCTGATGAACACCCTCAAAACCGTGCGCAAAAAGTACAACCGGTATCTGGATATTGAAGGGGTACTCTTTACCATGTATTCCGGCCGGCTGAACCTGACCATGCAGGTGGTGGCCCAGGTCAAAAAGTACTACGGCGACAAGGTATTCAAAGCTGTCATTCCCCGGTCGGTGCGGCTCAGCGAAGCGCCCAGCTTCGGCATGCCCATCAACTTCTATGAGCCCAGCGGCAAAGGCTGCGAAGCCTACATGGAACTGGCCCGGGAATTTTTGAGCAACAACGAACGTTAATGCGCGCTTACGCGCTTCAAAGAGGGCAACAGCCGCGCACGGCAATGCCTGACGCGTCTATTTAACGAGTTGCGGTGCCCGCATCAGTCTGCGCCCCTTGGTGGGGCTTGCCCTCTGCGACCGCTGCCCCTGCTCCGCCCTGCTGCTTCTGCCGCAGGCAGCGCAGGGCTTTGCAGCCCCTTTGGATTCCCCTGGTGGTGTCGCTGCCGTCGGCACATGTCCGCCGCCAGCGACGATTTTATCATTCATCAAGCCGGAAGGAGGCATCTATGGCCAAACGCAAACTGGGCGGCCTGGGCAAAGGACTGGACAGTCTGTTTGCCGACCTGCCCGAAACGGACGCCGATGACGCCGGCGTAACCACCCTGCCCCTGCGGGAGATCGAGCCCGACCCCGACCAGCCCCGCAAAAAATTCGACGACGAAGCCCTGGCCGGTCTGGCGGCCAGCATTACCGAAAACGGGCTTTTGCAGCCCATTGCGGTGCGGCCCAAAAAGCTGGGTACCGGGTACCTGATCATTGCGGGCGAGCGCCGTTGGCGTGCCGCCCGGCTGGCGGGCCTTACCGATGTGCCGGTACTCATCAAGGATGTGACCGACGAACAGGCCGCCGCCCTGGCCCTGATCGAAAACCTCCAGCGGGAGGACCTGGACCCCATCGAAGTGGCCGAGGGCTGCCGCCAGCTGATCGAAAAATACGGCCTTACCCAGGAAACCGCCGCCAAGCGCCTGGGCAAAAGCCGCAGCGCCGTGACCAACTCACTGCGCCTGCTGGCCCTGCCCCAGGAGGTACGCGCCAAAGTCAGCGACGGGTCCCTCAGTTTCGGCCACGCCAAGGTGCTGCTGGGCCTGCCCAGTGAGGAACTGATCCAGGCCGCCGCCGACGAAGTGATCGACAAAGGGCTCAACGTCCGCCAGACCGAGGCCCTTTGCAAAAAGATGGCCAAGCCCCCCAAACCGCCCAAACCCAAACCGGACCCCTTCAACCGCCCCAAACGGGCCGTGGAAGTGGAAGCTGCCCTGAAGGAAGTCACCGGCAGCGAGGTCCATGTGGACTACAAGGACGGCAAGGGCAGCCTGAAGATCGACTTTTACAGCGACGAAATGCTGCAAAAGTTTGTCAGCCTGCTGGGCCAGTACGATCCCGAATCCTGATTCCCATTGATTGAAAATAGAGGAGTGCAACGTTATGTTAGACATCCGCTTTGTCCGTGAAAACCCCGAAGCCGTCAAGGAGAACATCCGCAAAAAGTTCCAGGACGCCAAGCTGCCCCTGGTGGATGAGGTCATCGCACTGGACGCCGAGTACCGCGCCGCCATCGGTGAGGCCAGCGACCTGCGCGCCAACCGCAACAAGCTTTCCAAGCAGATCGGCATGCTGATGGGCCAGGCCAAAAAGGACCCCAGCAAGGCCGCCGAAGCCGAGGAAGTAAAGAAGCAGGTCACCGCCCAGGCCGACCGCCTGAAGGAACTGGAAGCCAAAGAGACCGAGCTGCAGGCCAAGATCCAGGAGATCATGTACACCATTCCCCAGATGATCGACCCCAGCGTGCCCATCGGTCCCGACGACAGCCACAACGTGGAAGTGCAGCGCTTCGGCGAAGCCAAGGTGCCCGACTACCCCATCCCCTACCATGTGGATATCATGGAGAGCTTTGAGGGCATCGACCTGGATGCCGCCGGCCGTGTTTCCGGCAACGGCTTCTACTACCTGCTGGGCGACATCGCCCGCCTGCACGAGGCTGTGCTGGCCTACGCCCGGGATTTCATGATCGACAAGGGCTTCACCTATGTGATCCCGCCCTTCATGATGCACGGCAACGTGGTCAAGGGCGTTATGTCCTTCCCCGAGATGGACGCCATGATGTACAAGATCGAGGGCGAGGACCTCTACCTCATCGGCACCTCCGAGCACACCATGATCGGCCGTTTCATTGACCAGACCCTGGACGGCAGCAAGCTGCCCCTGACCCTGACCAGCTACTCCCCCTGCTTCCGCAAGGAGAAGGGTGCCCACGGCATCGAGGAGCGCGGCATCTACCGCATCCACCAGTTCGAAAAGCAGGAGATGATCGTGGTCTGCAAGCCCGAGGACAGCATGAACTGGTACGAAAAGCTGTGGCGCAACTCGGTGGAGCTGTTCCAGTCCATGGAAATCCCCGTGCGTCAGCTGGAATGCTGCTCCGGCGATTTGGCCGACCTGAAGGTGAAGAGCTGCGACATTGAGGCCTGGAGCCCCCGTCAGCAGAAGTACTTCGAGGTTTGCAGCTGCTCCAACCTGGGCGATGCCCAGGCCCGCCGCCTGCACATCCGCTTCAAGGACGAAAACGGCAAGACCCAGCTGGCCCATACCCTCAACAACACCTGCGTGGCCCCGCCGCGTATGCTGATCGCCTTCCTGGAGAACCATCTCCAGGCCGACGGCACCGTTACCATCCCCGAAGTGCTGCGTCCCTACATGGGCGGCAAGGAACTTCTGGTTCCCAAAAAGTAAGTACATCGGTGGGATGCCTGCTCTCTTTGCAAAGAAAGCAGACAAAGAAACGCCAAACAAAAAGGCATGGTCTTTGGACCATGCCTTTTTTGCTATTCTTCAGCTCTGGGGGTAAAAATCTTCCCAGTATACCTGGTAGAGCTTCCAGTCCCCGGCCCCGGAAGGTATGCCCAGCAGGTAATACCGCTGATACCGCCCCTCCGGCAGCTGGGGGCCGGCGGATTCTTTTTCGGGGGTGTAAGTCCAGGAAAGGTCCACCGCCACCATCGTCCACTGCTGCAGGTCGTAATCCGCCAAAACCTGTTGTAATTCCCTGCGGCTATAGTCCGAGGCCCCCTGTACTTCCTCCAGGGTCATCACATGCAGTTCATGGATGGTCTGGCTTTCCATACCTGCTTCCCCATCCCGGTACTGTTTGGCGGTCAGTTCGGCGGTATGGGCAAAGGTTCCGTCCCCACCCACCAGCGGTTCCAGCCGGTCCCAATCGCCCTCTGCCTCATAGAGATAGCTTTGGTAAACCAGCAGTTCCGGTTCGGTGTCCAGGCTGTCCTCCAGGGTCAGGGTGCAGCCGTTGGCGGTGACGGTTGTTTCGACGGTTTCCTCCGGAGCCGAAAATGTTTCGATATAACGTTGAAATACAGTTTCTTCCGGCACCGGGCTGGGGGTAGGCGTAGGCGCCGGGGTGGCGCCGGGCGGTTCGGTGGGGTCCGGCGCAGCGGAAACCGCCGCCGTGGCAGGGGCAGTTTCTTCTGATACCGAAGCCTCCGACGGGGATGCCGCACAGGCCGTAAGTACCAGAAGGGCCGCAACGCCAAGCAGGGAACGTTTCATGGCGAATACCTCCTTTTTAGATCCAGTATAGCATAAAGTGGGGCGTTCCACAGCCGCCGAAAGAAAAAGTTACAAAAGCAATGAATTTTTTCAAAAAAATTGCAAAAACTACTTGACAGAACCCCCTTGAATTCGTATAATAATAGAGCGCTTTTTGATAGGCGCCAATGTGGCGGTATAGCTCAGTTGGCTAGAGCATTCGGTTCATACCCGAAGTGTCACCGGTTCAAATCCAGTTACCGCTACCAGGAGATACAAGGTTTCGCTAAAATACTTGGGGATCGGTTGCAATAGTGGCCGGTGGGTTGCTTGCTGTTTTAGCGAAATCTTGTATTCTATGAGGCCCGTTGGTCAAGCGGTTAAGACACGGCCCTTTCACGGCTGTAACATGGGTTCGATTCCCGTACGGGTCATAAAAAATCTCCTTCAGCTTAGGCTGAGGGAGATTTTTTTGTTTCCGTACGAGGAATCGAACAGGGCGGCGCACCGCAGTGCGCAACGAACAGTCCTGCGGACTGTTCGTTAGCCCGCGGGAGATTTCCCGTACGGGTCAGTGGCAGAAGCTTTTCCCCATGTGTTTGGGCCGACGTACGGGAATCGAACAGCTCGTGCCCGCCGTCCGCTCCGGCGGGCAAAAACGCTCCTGCGGAGCGTTTTTAGAGCGCGGGAGATTCTCCGTACGGGTCACCAAAAATAAACCCCCAGCTTAGGCTGGGGGTTATTTTTGTGCTTCCGTACAAGGAATTGCTGCGCAGGCGACCGCCGCCTGCGGCGGATGCAGGGAGCCGGAGCAGGGCCGCGGGTCGCAGAAGGCAAGCCCCGCCCAAGGGGCGCAGCCTGATTTCCCTTTTTTCAATTTTACGCTGATAAAAAAGCCGGGAGCTTCCGCTCCCGGCTTTCGAATTGTTTTTTTGATTTCGGAAACACAACCTCTTCTGTGACGCCCCAATCAGCCGAAGGTCACGCACCAGTAGGTGGCGCCGCCTTCTTCAAATGCACACCCAATACCACAGATCGTGTAGTCGGAACTTGTCATGGCAGCGTAGTGGCCCGGACTGGCCGCCCAGGCATCCACTACCGACTGGGCGGAATTGTAATTTTGGGCGATGATTTCCGGTGTCTGGTAACCATCGTGGCTCATTGTACCAGAAACGACCATATCAATACAACGCTGTTTAGCAATAGCAGACAAGTTGCTGTCTATGCTCAGCGCAGGTACCCCTACTGCAGCCCGGTAGGCGTTGATATTCTCCAGCGTCGCCCAGTAGGCATCGTCGGTAGAATCAATTCCAAACCATTCTTGAGTTCCTGCCGCCAAACTGAACGGAACGGCTCCGTAGGCGGTACTTGCCGCCGGTGCAGAGGAACCGCTGCCGGAATCCCCAGACGAACTGCCGGAGGAGGACGAACCGGCAGAAGTCTTATCGCTGACAGTCACTTCACAAACGGCCTCCATGCCTCCCAGGTTTGCTGTCACCGTTGCTTCGCCCTCGGCTACTGCGGTCACCGTGCCTTCTTCGTCCACCGTGGCGATGCTCTCATCCGAAGAAGTCCACACCGCTGCGGAGACATCCACTTCCTCCGGTTCCGCGTACAGGGTCAATGTTACGTCGTCCCCGGTGCCCAGGGTGACGGCATCCTCCGAAAGATACAGCGCTTCCACCGCGGGGGTCACCACCACATGGCAGCTGGACGTCAGGCCGTTACCCGCAATTTCGGCGGTCACATCCGCTTCACCCGCGGCAACCGGCGTCACGTTGCCCGCCGCGTCCACCGCGGCAACGCTTTCGTCCGAAGAAGCGTAGGTGATCGTATAGTCGGTGGCGTCCGCAGGTTCCACCGTGGCCGCCAAAGACTGGCCGTCGCCGCCCTCGGTCAGAGTCAGGGTTTCGGGCAGCGTCAGGCCCGTGGGGCTGACCACCACTTTGATGACACCGCTGGCCGAAAGTTTGCCGTCCTCACTGGACAGGGCCACCTCCGCCGTACCGGTGCCCACCGCCGCCAGGTTGCCGTCGGCATCCACCATCACCACGGCGGGGTCGCTGGAGGACCAGGTCAGTCCCAGTTTGTCCGCCAATTCCTCCGCCCGGGCCTGTTCCGGTGTTGCGCCGCTGTAAATATATTCCGGCGTGGCAATGCCGGTGGTTCCCCGTTCCATAGTCTGAGGTACCCCCAGTGTGATGCCGGTAATGCTGGTACCGCAGCCTGTAAGCAGCAGCGCCGCCGTCAGGCTCAATGCCGTTAGTTTTGCAGAAAGCCGCATGATTTTTTCCTTCCTTATTCCATTTTTGCAGGTACGGTTTTCCCGTTTATTCTATTTTTATTGTACTACCTTAAAAAAATCCTGGCAACCTTTTTGTGTGCGGTGCATCTGTGATATACTGGGGGTATCTTCCCCGCGGATTTTCTGCCGGGCTTTTTGGGAGGTATACCATGCGATTTGCTCCACGTTCTTTCACCGACCGGGCAGGCCGGGCCGTCCTGCTGCGCACCCCCGAACCTGCCGACGCCGCCGCTTTGCTGGACTGCCTGAAACGCACCAGCGGCGAAACTCCTTATCTGCTGCGGGACCCGGAAGAGATCACCCTGACCGTTGCCCAGGAAGAAGCCTTTTTGCAAAACATGCTGGATGACCCCCGCTGTGGGATGCTGGTGGCCGATCTGGACGGACAGATTCTGGGCAGCGCTTCCCTTTCCATGGCGGGGCCCTGCCGCAGAATGGCCCACCGCTGTGACCTTGCCATTGCCCTTTACCGGGACTTTTGGGGCCAGGGGCTGGGCCGTGCCATGATGCAGGCCCTGCTGGACACAGCCCCCACCCTGGGCTACACCCAGGCTGAACTGCAGGTGGTTTGCGACAATCACACGGCCATTGGGCTATACAAGAAGCTGGGCTTTGCGGAATGCGGCCGTCTGCCGGGATATCTGCGCTATCCGGATGGGAGCCTGGCCGATGCACTGTGGATGATCAGACCGCTGTAATATTGTACAAAAGCAAAAGAGTGCCCCCATAAAGGGGGCACTCTTTTTTTGGTGGGCCATCCTCTGTTGACCCGCGCCCTATCCGACAGTCCACTGGACTGTCGGATGCTCCGCTTTCGCGGCGCACGGGCTGTTCAAGTCCTGGATGGCCTCTTTTCCAAAAAAACTGCCCCCCGCATACGCGGGGGGTGTTTTTTATGGTGGGCCATCCAGGACTTGAACCCGGGACCAAGCGGTTATGAGCCGCCAGCTCTGACCAGCTGAGCTAATGGCCCGCAGCACGTATTTGATATTATAGCACAAAAACCCTTGTTTGAAAAGGGTCTGTGGCATTTTTTCCCCCTTGGGGACATACCTTGTTCCAAAAGGAGGGCACGGCTATGCAGCGTTGGTTCTGGGGATTGGCGGCTTTGTTTTTACTGGCGGCAACGGCGTTGGCGCCGCTGCTGCTCTGCCCGCCCTCTGATGGGGACAACGCCCTTCTGATGCCGGGTTTCACCCTGCCGGAATCCACCGCCGCCCCGTCTGCCCCTTCTCCCACGGTGCAGCCCACCGCCCGCACCACCCCTTACCGGGCGGTGTGGGTCAGCTATCTGGAATGGCAGCAGGTAGATTTTTCCTCTGCGGAAACCTTCTCCGCCCAGATAGGCACCATGCTGGACAACATCCGTTCCCTGGGCGCCACCGTGGTATTGGCCCAGGTGCGGCCTTTTGGGGATGCACTGTACCCCAGCGGCTATTTCCCTTTCAGCCACCTGTGTACCGGCACCCAGGGGCAGGACCCGGGCTTTGACCCCCTGGCCCTGCTGGTAGAAGCGGCCCATGACCGGGGCCTGGAACTGGAAGCCTGGGTCAACCCTTACCGGCTGCAGGCAGGGGGTGTGCCCGCCCTGTGCGAGGACAGCCCCGCCGTGCAGCACCCCCACTGGGTCAAGGCCACCGACACCGGGCTCTACCTGGACCCTGCCAACCCCGATGTGCGGCAGTACATTGCCGACGGGGTAGAGGAACTGTGCCGGAACTATGCCATCGACGGCATCCACTTTGATGATTACTTCTACCCCACCACCTCCGCCACCTTCGACGCGGCCGAGTACGCCGCAGCCAACACCCAGCTTTCCCGGGAGGAATGGCGGCGGCAAAACGTCAATGGGCTGGTCAGCCTGTGCCATAGCGTGACCCAGGCCTACGGTGTGCGGTTCGGCGTGGCCCCCCTGGCCGACGTACAGCTATGCTACAGCGGCCAATACAGCGACGCCGCCCTGTGGCTGGCACAGGGCGGCTATGTGGATTATCTGATGCCCCAGCTGTACTGGGGGCTGGACTATGAGCAAAACGGCGATACCGCCAACAGCCTGGCCAGCCTGGCGGCACAATGGGCCGCGCTGCCCCGGGCCAACGGGGTGGAACTGTACATCGGGCTGGGGGCCTACCGCATTGGGGCCGGGGACGGTTCCACCGCCGATACCGGCGAATGGCAGACCGGCCATGCCCTGGCCGACCAGCTGGACGCCCTGGAGGAACTGGGCATCCGGGGGGTGGGGCTGTACCGCTATGCCTCCCTGTGGGGCAACCCCGACTGGCCCGATTTGGCCGAACAGGAACGGGAAGCCCTTGCCCAGCGTTGGGTCACAGCGTCCCCCGGGTATTGAGCCTGTACCCTACCTTGAACACAGTCTGGATCTCGTGCTGCAGGCCCAGCTTGCGCCGTACCCGGTTGATATGTACATCCACGGTGCGGCTTTCGCCGATATAGTCATACCCCCAGGCGTCCGCCAGCAGCTGGCCCCGGGTCAGGGCAATGTTGCGGTTCAGAACCAGCGTTTCCAGCAGGGCATACTCCCGCGGGGTCAGCTCCACCTCCTGCCCGGCGCGCCACACACGGTGCGCCCGCAGGTCCATGTACAGGTCCTTGAACCGGAATTCGGTATGGTTGCGGTTGGCCCGCCGCAGCACATGATGTACCCGCTGCTTCATTTCCTGTACGGCATACTGTTCTTGTATCGTGCTCCGGTCGGCCACGGTACCATCCCTCCTTGTTTGATCTCTGTCTATATACTATAACGATAGTTGTTGCCGAGTTGTTACAAATATTACCGACATTTGCACATATTTTTACAAATTGTTCATTTTTACAGAGATTTTTTTCGTTTTCCACCTGTTTGTTGAAAATCAGCGCTGGTCTTTGCCGCAGTTGCACGGCGGGGAATTTTTACACCAGGTACAAAAATCGGTTTACTTCTTTCTATTTTAGCGCATTATCCGCTAGAGTGCAATAGCGGATTATCCGCTATGCTATACTTTTTTTACATTCCAGTGAAAGTTTTGAGGTTGACCCATGCTGTACCGACGCATCCGCGATCTGCGCGAAGACCACGATCTGACCCAGGCGGAAATGGGGCGCATATTGTCCTGCAGCCAACGGGTCTACAGCAACTACGAGCGGGGCGAACTGGACATCCCCACCGAGATCTTGCGCAAGCTGGCCCGGTACTACGGGGTCACGGCGGATTATCTGCTGGATCTGTCCGACGTACCCTGGCCCTACGGCTGAACACTGCCGGCAAAAGATGTTGCGGCGGGGTACGGCCCCCTACTTTTCCACAGCATGGGGGAAAACTTCCCCCTGTTTTTACCCCAAAACCGGCTTTTCCACCGCCTGTTCCCCCCGGGAACAGGCGGTTTTCCCTTTTCTCTGTGGAGAGCTGTGGAATATTCCACACCGTTTTTTGTCGTTATACCTGAAATTTCTGCATCTTTCCCCTGTTTTCCACCCAGTTTTCCACATTTTCAACCGGGTTTTCAACCATTCCACCGTGGATAACTCTGTGGAAAGTGTGGAAAACTCGGTTTAAACCGTGCAAAACCCTATTCCTGCAGGGATTTTTCGATTCGTTCAAACTCCATTCACATGCGGTTCATGATTATGGCGCATGCTATACTTTGTAAGGAGTGAATACTATGAAAGAGACGACCCCGCCCAAAGATCCCAAAAAGAAACTTTGGATCGGATATGCCATTGTGATCGCGTTGCTGCTTATCAGCAACTTTTTCCTGCTTCCGGCTATGATGCAGTCCGGTGTGAAGAGTGTGAACTACAGCACCTTCCTGCAAATGCTGGAGGATAAACAGCTTTCCACCGTCCAGCTGGAAGATCAGGAAATCTACTTTGTGGACAAGGAAGAAAACGCCTACAAGACCAACGCCATCGCCCAGGATGGAGACCTGGTCAACCGTCTGGAGGATGCCGACGTAGAGTTCGGCACCGTCTACCAGAACCCCACCATCTGGGATTCGCTGCTCAGCCTGGTGCTCAGCTTCCTGCCGGTACTGCTGCTGTTCTGGCTGGCCAACCGGATGCTGGCCAAGCGGATGCAGGGCATGGGCGGCGCCAACTCCATGTTCTTTGGGGGCAAATCCGGCGCCAAACAGTACGTGGTGGATGACAAAACCGGCATCAAGTTCCAGGACGTGGCCGGTGAGGACGAAGCCAAAGAAAGCCTGCAGGAGATCGTGGACTTCCTGCACAACCCCAAGAAATACGAGGACATCGGCGCCAAAATGCCCAAAGGCGTGCTGCTGGTAGGCCCTCCGGGTACCGGCAAGACCCTGCTGGCCCGGGCTGTGGCCGGCGAGGCCGGGGTGCCCTTCTTCTCCATCGCGGGCAGCGAATTTGTGGAGATGTTCGTGGGCATGGGTGCTTCCAAAGTGCGTGACCTGTTCAAGCAGGCAGGCGAAAAAGCCCCCTGCATCGTCTTTATCGATGAGATCGATACCATCGGCAAAAAGCGTGACGGTGCCGGCAACCTTGGCGGCAACGACGAACGGGAACAGACCCTGAACCAGCTGCTGACCGAGATGGACGGCTTTGACGCCACCAAGGGCGTGGTGATCCTGGCTGCCACCAACCGGCCCGAATCCCTGGACCCGGCGCTGACCCGTCCCGGCCGTTTTGACCGCCGCGTGCCGGTGGAACTGCCCGACCTGAAAGGCCGGGAAAGCATCCTGCGGCTGCATGCCAAAAAGGTCAAGCTGGGCCCCGACTGCGACTTTGCCGTAGTGTCCCGCATGACCCCCGGTGCTTCCGGCGCCGAACTGGCCAACATCGTCAACGAAGCGGCCCTCTGCGCCGTGCGTCACCACCGCAAGGCCGTGACCCAGTTCGATCTGCAGGAAGCGGTGGATACCATCCTGGCAGGCGCCCAGAAGAAGAACAAGATCCTGAACGACAAGGAAAAATGCATCGTGGCTTACCACGAGGTAGGCCATGCCCTGGTGGCGGCTTTGCAGACCCACAGCGCCCCGGTACAGAAAATCACCATTGTGCCCCGTACTTCGGGCGCCCTGGGCTTTACCATGCAGGTGGACGAGGGCGACCATACCCTGATGACCCGGGAAGAGATCCTGAACAAAATCGCCACCTTTACCGGCGGCCGTGCTGCCGAGGAACTGATCTTCCACTCGGTGACCACCGGTGCTTCCAACGATATTGAGCAGGCCACCAAGCTGGCCCGCGCCCTGGTCACCCGCTACGGCATGACCGACGACTTTGACATGGTAGCCCTGGAAACGGTGAACAACGCCTACCTGGGCGGCGATACCAGCCTGGCCTGCAGCGAACGCACGGCCTCCCAGGTGGATGCCAAAGTGGTGGAGATCGTGAAGGAAGCCCACCGCAAAGCCCTGAAGCTGCTGGCGGACAACAAGCGCAAACTGGACGAGATTGCCCAGTATCTGTACGAAAAAGAAACCATTTCCGGCGAAGAGTTCATGCGTATTTTGAACGCACAGCCGCAATTACCGGCTTCTGCCCCGTCAGATTCCACAAAACAATCACAGTAATTTTGTGCGTTTATGCCCTGTTCCCCTCTTGACGAATGGGGTGCCGCCCTGTATCATAAAAGAAAACTTCCCAGTGAGAGGGGGAACACAGAGTGACGTTCGAGGAACTGCAGGAGCTTTTGGCGGAACAGTTCAGCTGTGACACGGCCGAGCTTTCCCGCGGCGTAGCGCTGGGCGACCTGGGCGCCGACCATGAGGACATGGTGGAACTGGCCTGGGGACTGGGCGAAGCGGTCGGTGTGGAAATCGACGAGAGCGAGCTGAGCGTGGACATGACGGTCGGCGAACTGTGGCGCTTTGTCGTGGACCTGGCTGAAAACGCCGAGATGTAAAACAATGCGGCCCGCCCCCAGGGGGCGGGCCTTTTTGGTTGCTGGGGAAAGGAGCGGTATGGCACAACGCAAACGGAGGTATCTGCTGGCATTGTTGCTGCTGTTGGTGCTGGGGCTGGGCATGATGCTGGCTTACGCAGCGCGCAAACAGGGCTACCATGTGGACGAGCTGTATACCTATGAACTGACCAACTATCCGGGGGGATTCTACGCCCTGCAGGATGGATATATGGACACCTGGCAGGACGGGTCCCTTTACCAAAGCGCCCTGCAGCCCGGCCGTGCCTTTGACTATTCGGTGCCCTGGAACAACCAGAAGATCGACGTGCACCCGCCCCTGTATTACTGCGCGGTATACACGGCGGAATCGCTTTTTCCGGGGCTGGGGCTGCCCTGGGTAGGGCTTTTGCCCAACTTTGTGTTCCTGCTGGCGGGCACGGTGGTGCTCTACTTTGCGGCGCGGCGGCTCACCGGCCGGTTTTGGACGGCCTGGCTGGCGGCGGCGGTGTTCCTTTTGAACATCGGCACCCAGGGCATGGCGGTCTTTACCCGGATGTACGCCCTGCTTATGCTGGAAACCGTGGTGCTGGTGGCCCTGCATCTGCGGCTGTTCCGGCAGCTGCGGGCAAGGCAGCGGCCCCGGTGGGTATTTCCGGGGCTGGCCGCCGCCACCATGGCAGGGTGCCTGACCCAGTATTTCTTCCTGGTGTTCTGTTTCTTCTTCTGCGGGTTGTTCGGCCTGTGGCTGCTGGGCACCCGCCGGTTCAAAACCGCCTGCCTGTACGCTGTGGCGGAATTCGGCGGGCTGGGGGCGGCGTATCTGGCCTTCCCCACCATGAAAGAACACATCTTCTCCGGTTCCCGGGGGCAGCAGGCGGCAGGCAGTTTTCTGGACCTGTCCTCCCTGTCCGACTGGGCGGCCAGCCTGGGGCGGGTATTCTCACTGCTGGGCGGGCAGTTTGGCGGCGCAGTGCTGTGGGCGCTTTTGCTGCTGTTGGCGGCGGCCATCCTCTGGAAGGCAGGCTGCCGGCCCCGGGGCATGGGGTTGTTTGCCTGCATGCTGGCATTGGCGGGGCTTTTCTACATTGTGGTGATCAACAAGGTTGCCCCCTTTGAGGCAGACCGGTACTATGTGCTGGTCTATGGTCCGCTGATTCTGGCCGGGGCGGCGGTGGTGGCGCGGTTGTCGGCACTGTATCCCCGGTGGGAACCGCTGCTGGCCATTGTGGTGCTGCTGCCGGTTTTGTCGGCCCATCTGACCCAGGGCAACGGGTATCTCTACACCCAGTATGCGGGGCGGGCCCCGGCGCTGGAGGATACGGCTTCCCTGCCGGCGGTGGTGCTCAACGCGGCCGGGTATGAGGTAGCCCCCGACCTGTTCCTGCCGGAATTTGCCCAGCGGGAAGCGGTGTACCAGGCTTCCGGCACCGACGATGCCGCCAGTCTGGCCGATGCAGTGGAAAGCCGGGATCTTTCCCAGGGGTTTGTGCTGTACGGATACATCTATGACACCGACGAACTGCTGGCTTTGGCCGAGGAGGTTCTGGACATCCAGTCCGCCACCCTGCTTACCGATGTGGCCCGCTGCCCGGTGTATTACATTACTTTGAAAGCGTAAGTTTTGTTCCTTCTTTATAAAGAAGGAACCGAAGAAATTTCAAACAAAAAGGCATGGTCCCAAGACCATGCCTTTTTTCTATAAAAGAAGAAAAAATGATTTTGCGGGATAAATGGTTGGAGTTTCTTTGCCTACTTTCTTTGCAAAGAAAGTAGGGGCAAAGAAAGCAGGTTACCCGCGGGTGCCCACAATGCTGGAATCGGTGCTCCAGCCCTGCAAATCGGTGGGGGTCAGGCTTTCCAGCCAGTTTTCGTGTTCGGCGTCCCATTGGTCCCAGGCTGCCTGGCTGCGGATAGCCGTGCCGGTTTCGTAGGCATCATCCCAGGGGTTGGCGGGGTCCGGGTCGGTGGGGTCCCAGCCGCGCTTGCTCTCGTCCGAGGGGTCGGTGTAGATGGTGCCCGGCTTACCCATGGGACCGGGGTCATTCTCGTCGTCGTAGATCACCACCGGCGTACCGATGGGGCAGTTATCGTAGATCCATTTTACGTCCACCACCGCAAGCCGGATGCAGCCCAGGCTGGCAATGGTGCCCAGTTTATTGAATTCGTCGTATTCCACGTCGTCTTTATGCTGGCTGTAATAGGGCACGCTGTGGAACAGGTAGGCGTCATAGATGCGGGTGGCATACTGCCCGTAGCTGGGGCCCATCAGCAGCCGCCATTCGTAGTTGACGGGGGTTTTCCAGTAACCGGTGGGGGTGTCGCTGCCGCCGCTGCAAACCATCGCCATAAAGGGCACGGTGTACTGGTTGTTCTCGTCGGTGGTGTACACCGTCACGGTGTTGGCGGCACGGTTTACCGCCAGCAGGTAGGGGAACCCGTCCTCGGCGTCCAGCGTCATGCCTTCCCCGCCGAATTCCGCCAGCAGCTTTTCCATCAGGGCATCGGCAGCTTCGTTCCAGGTCAAGGGGTCTTTTACCTGGGGGGCATCCTTTGTGGCATTGATGGACGCCGTCGCCATGGCCAACGCACTTTCCGGCGTTTGGGTGGGTTCCGGCGTCGGCGCCGCGGTGGCAGCAGGTGCCGGCGTGGGCGTGGGTTCGGGAGTCTTGGCTTTCTTGGAACAGCCCGCCAGCATCGTGACTGCCAGCAATACCGGTAAAAATCGGCGTATAATCGACATAACATTCATCCTTTTTGTGTGTTCCTTCTTTCTTTGTAAAGAAAGAAGCAAAGAAACTTTACCTTATTGCTCCACTTATGGGACGGTACAGGAACCATGGTGCCTGCCCAGTAAAGGGATGCTTCCTCCCCACTTTGCATAGAAAGAAGCAAAGAAACTTTACCTGATTGCTCCACTTATGGGACGGTACAGGAACCATGGTTCCTGCCCAGTAAAGGGATGTTTCCTTCCCGCTTTGCAAAGAAAGAAGCAAAGAAACTTTACCTGATTGCTCCATGCATGGGGTAGCACCGAGAGTTTCCCCTATTGTACCATAGAAACAGCGATACAGGAACTATTTTTTCCCTGTTACGGTGCCCCTATTCCCTGTTTTTTTCAGACGTTGACGCCGTACTGCTCCCGGACGAACTTTTCCAGCGCGGCAAAGCTGCGGCGCACTTTCTCCGTTTCGATGCAGTAAGCCATCCGGAAATACCCCGGGCAGCCGAAGGTATCCCCCGGGACCAGGGCCAGGTCGTAGGCCATGGCTTTGCGGCAGAAGGCGTTGGCGTCCTCTTCCAGCGCTTTGGGGAAGATGTAGAAGGTGCCGTCCGGTTTGTTCACGGTGAAGCCCAGCCGTTTCAGTTCGGCGTAGATCAGTTCCATGTTGGTTTCGTACACCGAGAGGTCGCTGGTCAGGTCGATGCACTCCGCCACCGCCCGCTGGAACAGCCCCGACGGGCAGTTATGGCCCGTCCCGCGGGAGATCTGCCCGCACATGGGCACAATGTAGGCGGCATCCTCGGCCTTTGGGTTTACGGCCAGGTATCCGATGCGTTCGCCCGGAACACTCAGACTCTTGGAGAAAGAGTAGCAGGTCAGGGTGTCGGGGTAGAATTTGGCCGGGTAAGGCACTTCCAGCCCGCCGAAGGCAATTTCCCGGTAGGGTTCGTCGGAGATCAGGAAGATGTGGTGGCCGAACTTCTCCCCTGCTGCGGTCAGATACGCAGCCAATCGGGTAAGAGTTTCGGCGCTGTAAGCCACGCCGCTGGGATTGTTGGGCGAGTTGATCAGCACGGCGGCGGTGTTTTCGTCCACCAGGGCATCCAGCGCATCAAAGTTGATCTGGAAATCCTCCACCCGGGGCGGCGCCACCCGCAGCGTCAGACCGGCGCCCTCCACATAGGGCTTGTACTCCGGAAAAAACGGCGCAAAGGTTACGATGTTCTGCCCCGGTACCGCCACGCAGCGCACCGCGTGGGCCAGCGCCCCCGCTGCACCGGACGCCATAAAGATATGGCCGGCGGTGTAGTCCATGCCGAACCGGCGGTTCAGGCTTTCGGCCACTTTGGCCCGCACTTCCGGCAGGGTCAGGGTCGGCGTATAGCCGTGCAGCGCCACCGGGTCGGTGCGTTCCAGCAGGTGCAGGCAGGTCTGGGTAAACTGAGCCGGGCAGGCCACCGACGGATTGCCCAGCGAATAGTCAAATACATTTTCGTAGCCGATTTCCTTGCCGCGGGCGGTACTCCATTCGGAAATTTCCCGAATGACCGACTTGGCCCCCAGCATATCTTTATAGTGCTGTGCTATCATCGTAGCATATCTCCCTTATTGGATTTTGTAGAACTACGCTTACTTTCTTTGCCCCTACTTTCTTTGCAAAGAAAGTAGGCAAAGAAACTCTAACCGTTTACTCCGTGAGATGGTGACAACGGAAACATCCGTATCTCCCCACCAGCGGGCCTTTGCCAAAAAAGCAAAGAAACTCTCATCATTTGCCCCATGAGTTGGTGGCAAAGAAACTGTCATCACCCTAAAATAACTTTTTCCAGTTCGGCGGTGTCGGCGGCCAGGTACTCGGCGCCGGCTTCCTGCAGTTCTTCCCGGGTGCGGAATCCCCACAGCACACCGCAGCAGGGCAGCCCGGCGTTGTGGGCCGTGGCCACATCCACGTTGCTGTCGCCCACATAGAGAACTTTGCCGCTCTCCGGCGTGACGCCCAGATATGCCATCAGGGCCCGGGTGCCTTCCGGCGCGGGTTTGGTGGGTACGCCCGCCCGTGCGCCGCGGATGACCTCAAACAGGCTGCGGTCAAAGTACCGCGCCACCACGTCCCCGGCAAATTCGTCGGCTTTGTTGGAGAACACCGCCATCCGGATGCCTTTTGCGTGCAGACGCTGCAGCAGTTCCGGCATGCCCGGGTACGGGGCGGTTTTATCGAACATGTGGGCGCCGTATTGGGCGTCGAATTCTTTCAGCGTGGCCGCCAGCTGTTCCGGCGTGCGGGCGGATTCCGGGCTGAACCGTTCCACCAGTTTGGGTATGCCGTTGCCTACAAAATAACGATACTGCGCCACATCATAAGTAGGCCAGCCGTGGGCTTCGCAGACACGGTTGGCGGAATCGGCCAGATCGTCGATGGTATTGAGCAAAGTTCCGTCCAGGTCAAACAGTACGGTGGTATACATCTTCCCTATTCCCTCTTTATCTACAGATATACCTTATTATAGTGGCATCTGTCAAAAACGGCAAGACGATTTTGGTTTTTTTGCACAGTGCGCCCAAAAATAGTTGTAAAATTGCAAAAAACAGTACCCGGCTCCCCTGTTTTTATGGTATGATAGATACGCGAATCTGTAAGGAGGCGTTTTTCCGGATGGAATTACTGTTTGATCTGCTTCGGTCCGTCGTGTACGGCATCATCGAAGGCATCACCGAATGGCTGCCTATTTCCAGCACCGGCCACATGATCCTGGCCGAACAGGTGCTGAAATTCAGTTTTGACGAAGAATTTATGTCCATGTTCCGCGTGGTGATCCAGCTGGGCGCCATTCTGGCCGTGGTGGTTCTTTACTTTAAGAAACTCTGGCCTTTCTGTGCCGACAATGGCCGGGATTCCGGGTTTTCCAAACATCTGCGCTGGCCGGTGATCCGCCTGTGGTGCAAAATCATTGTGGCCTGCCTGCCCGCCGCGGTGCTGGGATTCCTGCTGGATGACTGGCTGGATGCCCACCTGTACAACAGCATTGTGGTGGCCATCATGCTCATTGTCTACGGCGTGGCCTTTATCCTCATCGAGCGCCGGCCCCGGGTCCCCTCCACCACCAAACTCAGCCGCATTACCTACAAGCAGGCCATTCTGGTGGGTGCCTGGCAGGTATTGGCCATGATCCCCGGTACTTCCCGCAGCGGCGCCACCATTGTGGGCGGTCTGCTTTGCGGTATGAGCCGCCCCTGCGCTTCCCAGTTCACCTTCTTTTTGGCCATTCCGGTCATGGCGGGTGCTTCCGGCCTGAAGGTCGTCAAATATGTGCTGGGCGGCAGCAGCTTTACCATGCCCGAGGTCCTGGCCCTTATTGTGGGCTGCCTGGTGGCGTTCCTGGTTTCCATGGCGGCGATCCGGTTCCTGATGAACTACGTCAAGAAACACACCTTCACCGCTTTCGGCTGGTACCGCATCGCCCTGGGCATCGTGGTGCTGGGCATCTGGGCTGTGCAGACCTTCATGGTCGCCGCCTGACAGCTTTTCCCTTGTTCCTTCTTTGCAAAGAAGGAACCGAAGAAATTCAAAACAAAAAATCCCGACAGGGTCTCCCCTGTCGGGATTTTTTTGGATGATTTTCCTGGAAGTTTTACGTTCCCATAAGACTGCAATATGTTCCTTTTTGACCGACCAAAGGTAACGGCAAGTTAGGCAACCCGCCTAATGGCCCCGGTTCCGGGGCCGTGTATTTCGGAACCAACGCTTTGCGTTGGTTTTTGCATCGCGCTTGATTTTGTGGGCGCGATTGCGGGGCATGGCCCCGCAGGCAAAAAGCCCCGCATTCCGAGGCGCGGGGCACGGCTCGGGGGCTGCACGCCCCCAAGACCCCCAAAGAAGAAGTCGCCCTCGCCAAAACGGGGAAAAACGCCTGGAGAGACTGTTTTTCCTGCCGTTTTGGCGGTTCTCCACTTACAATTCGGGTGTGCCCGAACCCCCGTGACGGTACATTCTCTGGTCGCGCGTAAGGCAGGCTTATTTTCCCAAACCTATGCTATCCCCTGCCGCTCCGATAAGGATTCGCTGACTGTATGGGATTCGCTGTGCTTTTGTAAGGAAAGGTTCCAGAAAAATCTCAACAAAAATCCCCGCCCGGGGTTACCCAGGCGGGGATTTTTATGGAAAATTCTTTTGGTACTTTTCTTATAAGAAAAGTACAGAGAATTTCATGCGCACAAGATTACTTGTACAGCTCGACGAGGCGGGTCAGGTGCTCGTAACGGGCATCGGCCGCAGCCTGGTTCTTCTCGAACAGCTCCTTAGCACGCTCGGGGAAGGCACGAGCCAGACGGCTGTAACGGGTCTCGTTGTTGAGGAAGTCCTGATACTTGCTCATATCGCCAGCCTTGGAGGTCAGGGTGAAGGGGTTCTTGCCCTCGGCCTTGTTGGCGGGGTTGAAGGTGAACAGGTTCCAGTAACCGGCCTCGACAGCCTTCTTCATCTCGTTCTGGCAGTTGGTCATGCCGCCCTTGACACCGTGCAGCTCGCAGGGAGCGTAGCCGATGATGATGGACGGGCCGGGGTAAGCCTCAGCCTCAGCAATGGCCTTGACAGCCTGAGCCATGTTGGCGCCCAGAGCGATCTGAGCAACGTAGATGTAGCCGTAGGTCATGCAGATCTCGGCCAGGCTCTTCTTGCTGATTTCCTTACCGGCAGCAGCGAACTGGCAAACCTCACCGATGTTGGAGGCCTTGGAAGCCTGTCCGCCGGTGTTGGAGTACATCTCGGTGTCGAAGACCATGACGTTGACATCGTGGCCGGAAGCCAGGACGTGGTCCAGACCGCCGTAACCGATATCGTAAGCCCAGCCGTCGCCGCCGAAGATCCAGAAGCTCTTCTTGGCCAGGTACTGCTTGTCCTTCAGGATCTCCTGAGCCTCGGCAGAGCCGTCAGCCTCGAGGGCAGCGACCAGAGCCTTGGCGGGCGCATCGTTGGCCTTGGTGTTGGCCTTGGTCTCGATGAACTTGTCGATGACAGCATCCAGCTCGGCGTTCTTGCCCTTCAGGGCTTCGACCTTCTTGATCAGGTTGGCACGGACGGTCTCGTAACCGATCTGCATGCCCAGGCCGTGCTCGGCGTTGTCCTCGAACAGGGAGTTGATCCAGGCGGGGCCGTGGCCGGATTCCTTGTTGGTGGTGTACGGGCTGATCGCAGCGGTGCCGCCCCAGATGGAGGAGCAACCGGTAGCGTTGGAGATGAACATCTTCTCGCCGAACAGCTGGGTGATCAGGCGGGCGTAAGAAGTCTCGGCACAGCCAGCGCAGGAGCCGGAGAACTCAAGCAGCGGCTGGTTGAACTGAGAACCCTTGACGGAGATCTCGGAAACAACGCCGGGGATGTTGTCCTTCTTGCGGATGTTCTCGACGCAGTAGTCGAACGCGGCCTGCTGGGCAGACTGGCTCTCCTGCGGCTTCATCTCGATAGCCTTGGTGGGGCAGACGGTGACACATTCGCCACAGCCCATGCAGTCCAGCGGAGAAACAGCCATGGTGAACTTGTACTCGCTGGCCTTGGGCTTGGTGTCGGCGCTCTTCAGGCTCTCGGGAGCGTTGGCCACTTCCTCAGCGGTCAGGCAGAAGGGACGGATGGTAGCATGAGAGCAGACGAAGGCACAGTTGTTGCACTGGATGCACTTCTCGGCGCTCCATTCGGGAACCATAACGGCGGTGCCGCGCTTCTCGTAAGCGGAGGCGCCCAGTTCCCATTCGCCGTTGGCGTTATGCGCAAAGGCGGAAACCGGCAGGCTGTCGCCGTCCATACGGCTGATGGGCTCCATCACGTCGCGGATCATCTTGACCAGCGGAGCGGGACCCTTCAGGTCGGCGGGAGCAGCGTCGGGAGCGGGGTTGTGCCAGCTTTCGGGCACTTCCACCTTATGGACAGCGTCCACACCGGCGTCGATGGCCTTCCAGTTCATCTCAACAACAGCGTCGCCCTTCTTGCCGTAGCTCTTCTTGGCAGCGGCCTTCATGTACTCGACAGCCTCGTCGATGGGCATGACGTCAGCCAGCTTGAAGAAGGCAGACTGCAGGATGGTGTTGGTGCGCTTGCCCATGCCGATCTCGATGGCCTTGTCGA
>ERZ809224.1062-NODE-1062-length-21642-cov-32.964608_pt1 | contig 21642 bp, 15 predicted proteins | sample MGYA00520513_ERZ809224 | MGnify/ENA primary metagenome ERZ809224 (study PRJEB31576, sample SAMEA3212658) | Homo sapiens | biome: human-gut; feature: human gut; material: fecal | place: Sweden | collected 2012 ... | reverse complement strand
CCAGAAGGGAAAAGGCGCAAGCAGATGGCGCAGGTGAATCTGGAAATAGTATAAAAATGGCATACTGCGCAAAGCCGCAGGACGCTCCATGCAACGCCCTTACGACGCGCATGGAGCCAATGCAGTCATCAAAATCACGGTTCTCACCCCGCTTTTATGCGTTCAGTGTGTAGATACGGCTGATTTCGCCGTCAATGTCGCTCCGGCTGCCCAGATAGGTGCAGCCGTATTTTTCGTACACATTCGCGTGGTCGGTCGCGATATAGACGCGGTTTTCCCCATTCTGTCGGGCGATTTCCGCCAATTCGTGCAGCAGCTTTCCGGCAATTCGCTGATGACGGTACGCGGGGAAGGTGTACACGAAGCCGCACCACGGGCGGAGTTCCGGTGCATCCACGCAGTCGCGGTCGGTCAGCGTCGCAAAGGCGGCGATTTGGTCGCCCGCCATCAGAAAGTAGCAGTCGCCCGCACCGAGGGTGTGATGGAACTGTTCCTTTTCGAGCAGCTCCGTCAGGAACTTCGCCGCGCCCCACTCGCAGGCGCGAAGCTGTGCGAGGAGTTGGGGCTGGTTAGGCGAAGTGAAGTAGGATGTCAGGTACATGGTGGATTTTCCTCCGATGGGTCAGCAGGGATTGAACAGCTCCGGATACACAACGGCTTTCCGGCTATCGGGTCGCGCCCATTTGGCGCGACAATATGCGAGTAGTGGATAGAGCAGCTTGGGGGCGCTCCTGCGGGAGCGCGAAGTTACAACTGCTGCGCTGAAAGCGCTTCGCTGTTCAGCGTTCGTGGATTGGAGTTGGTCGCTTTTCCTCTACCGGTCACACGTCCAGCAGTTGGGGCGTTGCCCCAAACCCCACCAGAGGCGCCGCCTCTGGACTCCGCAAGGGGCATTGCCCCTTGACCCTTTTTTGGCTGCCCGGCTTGGGTGCGCTTCCCTTCTCCTTGGTTTATGCGGCTTTATGCCTTTGCCATCGCCCCATCCAAAATCTCCAGCCCCTGTTCCTCCTGGAACTGATTCGTATACAGCTGATAATAATACCCCTGTTTCGCAATCAGCTGCTGATGCGTCCCATCTTCCGTAATCTTGCCATTCTGAATCACCAGAATCCGATCCGCCGAGCGAATCGTAGAGAGTCGATGCGCAATGATGAAGCTCGTCCGCCCCGCCAGCACCTTCTGAATCGCGTGCTGAATCAGCTGTTCCGTCTCTGTATCAACCGAGGACGTGGCTTCGTCCAGCACGAAAATAGACGGATTCGTCAGAATCGCGCGGGCGAAGGAAATCAGCTGCTTCTGCCCGGTGGAGAGGCGGTTGCCGCCCTCGCCAACGTCCGCCTGATAGCCATCCTTCATGTTGCGGATAAAGGGTTCCGCGCCGACCATGCGGGCGGCTTCCGCCACTTCCTCGTCGGTGGCATCGGGGCGGCCGTAGCGGATGTTATCCGCAACCGTGCCGGAAAAGAGATGCGGCGACTGCAGGACGTAGCCGAGGTTGGACTGAAGCCACAGCTGACTGCGCGTGCGGTAATCCGCGCCGTCGATGAGGATTTTGCCCTCCGTCGGCTCATAGAAGCGGCAGACGAGGTTGACGATGGTGGACTTGCCGCTGCCGGTTTCGCCGACAAGGGCAATGGTCTGCCCGTGCTGGATGTGCAGGTTGAAGTGTTCCAGCACCTTTTCGCCCTCTTTGTAGCGGAAGGTGACGTCCTCGAAGTCAATATCGCCGATGAGCTTGGGCCAATTTTCGGTCTTGGGGTGGAAATTGTCGCCGTATTGCGCCACCACTTCGGGAGAATCCACAATATCGGGTTCCGTTTCCAGCAGGCTGATGACGCGCTCCGCCGCCGCCTGTGCGGATTGCAGTTCCGCGAAGATGCGGGCAATATCGCGCACGGGCTGGAAGAAGCTGACGGTGTAGTTGATGAACATGGTCAGCGTGCCGACGGTCATGGCGACGCCGAAAACGTGCGTACCGCCGATGACGCTGTTGCCGCCCTGCCAGAGCGCATACGCCGTCGCCAAAGACCCCAGCGACACGACGATGGGCAGAAAGAGGTTCGACAGCGTCGCCGCGCGGATGGACGCGGAACGCATGGAGGCGGAAACCGTCTCGAATTCCTGGATGTTCAGTTCTTCGCGCACAAGGGTTTTCGTCGTCTTTGCGCCGTTGATGCCCTCATTGAAGCCCGAGGTAATCTGGCTGTTGTTCTTGCGCACCTGACGATACGCCGCGAGAATCGCCTTCTGGAACTTCCAGCTGATGACGGCCAGCGGCGGCAGCACCAGCATGACAATCAGCCCCAGCCGCCAGTTGATGGTCAGCATCCGCACGGCGCAGGCAACCAGATACACCGCGCCCCAGCACAAGTCCACCAGCGACCAGCCGATGGTGTCCGCGAGGCGCTGCGTGTCGTTGGTCAGGCGGGACATGAGGTATCCTACGGGCATCCGGTCGTAATAGGAGAAGGGCAGTCCCTGCAGTTTCTGGAAACCGAGCTTGCGAATCAGGTAGCACGTTCCGGTTTCGACAATGCCGCACTGCCGCAGAAAGCCGAAAATCGTCGCCACTTGCACTGCCGTCAGCAGCGCATACGCCACGACAAACCCAACCAGCCCAGCCGTGCTGTGGTTGGCAATGAACACGTCAATCGCGTAGGCATTCATGTTCGGCATAATCACGTCGATGATTGCAGAAACCGCCATGAAAAGCACAACCGCAATCAGGTTCTTGTGGTACGGCTTTGCAACCTTGATGAGCTTGCGCCAGAGGGAGAGATCAAATCGTTTGGTATAATCCTGTTCCTGAAAGGATTGCATATCAGTTCACCCCTTCCGCCGCCTTGGCCTGCGTCAGTTCTTCCTCCAAGGCGTTCTGGATGCTGTTGATGCGCTGGTACAGGCCCGGCTGGCTGCACAACTCAGCGTGCGTGCCCTGCTGCGTAATCTGCCCGTTTTCCAGCACGAGGATGAGGTCAGCCTGCGAGAGCGTCGTCACGCGGTGGCTGATGATGAGGGTGGTCACGTCCTTCTGCTCGTGTCGGAGGGCAGCGCGAATCTGCGCGTCCGTCTCGGTATCCACGGCGGAAAGGGAGTCGTCGAAGATGAGGATGTTGTTGTCCTTGAGCAGCGTGCGCGCAATGGCGATTCGCTGCTTCTGTCCGCCGGAGAGTGTCACGCCGCGTTCGCCCACGACCGTCTCCCAGCCCTTATCCGCCTTGGCGATGAAGCCGGATGCGCTGGCGATATCCGCCGCGTGCTCAATGCGTTCCGCTTCCTGCTCCGGCGCGGTGATGCCCACGTTCTCCCGGATGGACTTGGAGTACAGGAACGGCTCTTGCAGAATCAAGCCGACGTGTGCGCGCAGATATTTGCGGTCAATCTGCTGAATATCCACGCCGCCAATGGTGATTTTGCCGCTCGTGGGCGTATACAGCCGCTGCAGCAGGTACATCATGGTGGATTTGCCGCTGCCCGTGCCGCCCAGCACTGCCGCCGTCTTGCCCGCGGGGATGGTGAAGGACACGTCGCGCAGCACCGGCACGTTGTCATCCGGATAAGCGAAGGACACATGGTCAAACACAATGTCGCCGTGCAGGTCGGGCTTCAGGGCGTTCGGCTCATCCGGCTCGGCTTCCTCATGCAGAATCGCCTGCACGCGCTTCATCGAGACCATTGCTTTGCCCGCGTCGGACAGGGTGCGGCCCAGCTGGCGAATCGGGAAGAGCAGCATCCCCAGCGTGGAGGTGAAAACAATCAGCGTACCGACGGTAATCCAGCCGTTGCAGGCGTAGATGATGCAGACCACCAGCGTCAGCAGCGTCTGCGTCATGCTGATGGCATCGCCGCCGCCCCAGTAGATGGCGAGCAGTTCATTCAGGCGGAGGTTCTTTTTGCGCAAATCGTTGTTCACGCGGTCAAACTTCTCCACCTCGCGCTCCTGCTGTCCGAAGGCGCGCACGACGCGAACGCCGGAGAGGTTCTCCTGCAAAACGGCGTTCAGCACACCGTCCGCTTCGTCCGCCACCTCAAAGGACTTATGTACCATCTTGAAGAACCACGTCGCGAAGCAGAACAAAGGCGGCACAAGAATCAGGCTGTAGAGCGTAATCGGCACGGAGCGCGGCAGCAGGATGCTCATGGCGATAACGACCATCAGCACCGTGTTGACGACTTCCATCACCTGAACCGCCAGAAAGCGGCGAATCGTATCCACGTCAGACGTGCAGCGCTGAATCAGCTCGCCCGCCTGCGCCTTAACGTGGTACGCAAACGGCAGATGCTGCAAGTGGCGATAGAGGTCATTGCGCAGTTTGCGGGCGATATTTTCACTCGCAATCGCGGAGGAACGACCTTTTATGAACGTGAACACGCCGTTGACGACGTTCATCAGGATGAGCGCCAGCGCGGGAATCCACAGATTTTGACGGAGGAAATCGCGCCCGCCGAGGGCGTTAATCGGGTTCATGAGGAAATCCGGCATTGTGAACGGCTCGCTGCCCAGTATGCTGTCCACGATTTCGGAGAGCAGCAGCGGCGTTAAAAAGCCGATGATGACCATCATGATGGTCGCAATGAGCGCCCAGAGGAAATGCGTCCAGTTCTGCCCGATGAGGGAGAGCATTGCGCCGAACGGGGTCTGTTTCTTCTTTGGTTTCGTTGTGGTGCGCTGCGTAGGAAATCACTCCTTTCAAGAGAGACAAAGTGGTTGATGACTCATAACTGCCCATTGTATGCTTTTTTCGAAAAAGGTACGAAAAAAGCACCATCCGTCTGAATGCAAACGGCTGGTGCTGCACACAAAACGCATGGTAACAGGAAAAGAGCGTGGAATTTTCCTATTACGGGCGCATATGGGCAGAAAGAGCCGTCGCAGTCAGTCCATTGGCACGGGATACAAGGGTTAAAATCATCATGGTCATTGCGAGGGCCTCCTTTCTGCATAATTTTGATTTTGTTGTGCTTCTCGCAAGCACGCAAGAAACAGTGTAGTCGAAAGTCAAGGTTTTGTCAAGGGGCAAATGGCGGTTTTTTCAAATATTCATCCCATCTTGCGCAGGATTCCCGTTTTCCCAGTCCCAAACCGCCTTTTCAATCAAGTCGGCAGCATTGGCGCAGCCGTGTTCATTGCGCAGGGCCTCCCCGATGCACGCCGCGTTGCGCGTGTATTCCGGGTTGCTGATGAGTGCGCGCAGCCCCTCCGCCAGATTCTCTGCCGTCAGCTTATCGCGCGGAATCGCTTTCGGCCCGCACCCGGCAGCGTACACCCGCTCCGCCCAGAACGGCTGATCGCCGCCGAACGGCACAACGAGCGTCGGCAGCGCATGGCGCAGGCTGGTCGCGGTCGTCCCCGCGCCGCCGTGATGCACCGCCCCTGCCATATGCGGGAACAGCCAGTCATGCGGCACACTTTTCACATAGAAGATGTTCGTATCATTCGTCTTTGCTTCCTGCTGACCCCAGCCAAGTGCCACCACCGCCCGCACGCCGGACAATTTCACCGCCTGCCGGATGATTTCCGCCAGTTCACCCATGTCGCCCGACACCATCGACCCAAAGCCGATGTACACCGGCTCGTCGCCCGCGCGCAGGAACTCCGCCAGCGCCGGGTCAGGCGTGTAGTCCACCGGGCGCTCATCCCACCAGAAACCGGACATGTGGATGTTGTCCGCCCAATCCTCCGGGCGCGGCACAAGCGTCGGGCTCATGGCGTAAATCACGGGCACTTGCTTGCCCTTCACGTCATAATCCGGTCTCAAGCGAACGCGGCGCTTCGCCATGTCGTTCTCCTTGCGCCAATCCGAGAGGTAGCGGTGCTCCAGCGCCGAAATCAGCAGATACCCGATGCGGTAGCTCAGCACATTCCACCACTTGCCGAGCTTGCGGAACGGCGCGGATGAAATTGGCATATCCTTGCACGGATCCATCGGGAAATACTGCGTCTGGATGCACGGAATATCGTACTTCTCCGCAATCGAATAGAACATCGTCCCGAAGAACGTGCAGACGATGGCTTCCGCGCCCTCCGCGCAGTGCAGCAAATCATCCAGCAGCATCGGCGCAATATCGCGGATACCCTTCTCAAACTCCTTCAAGTACCGCACGCCCACCGCGTCCGGCTGGAGCAGCCGCCCCATCATATCCACCACATCGCCAGAAATGGGATAGAAGGACATTCCCGCTTCCTCAATCATGCCCTGAAACGGCGCAAACGCCGCAATCGTCACCTCATGCCCCCGCTCGTGAAGCTCCCGTCCCAGCAGCATATACGGCCGCACGTCACCCGTCGAGCCGAGCGTTATCATTGTGATTTTCATCATTACCTCCAATGATTTCGAGATAAGTTAAAGGTATACAAACTAAAAAACTAACAATAAAATTCAAGTATGGAGGTGGGCGCTGCGAAGGGGTCAAGGGGGCGACCGCAGACTTCGTCTGTTTCCATTGTCCCCTTGTCGCCTCCGCAGAGGCGAAACCCCTGCAACAATAAAATTCAAGTATGTAGAAGAAACCAAAAGCGCCATCAAGCGCGCTTGCTTCCCGTCGCACACGGGTCGTGCCACCCCTGCGGCACTTGTACCCGGAAGCCCTCGAATGCGCTTTCCGCATCCGCCTTCACCACGCAGTGCGGCGTATACACATGCCGCATCCCCTCCTGCATCCGTGCCATGCACCACTGCGCCAAGTCCACCGCCAGCGAATTCCCTTCCGCCAGCGGCACAAATGCATCCCGCCGCACCAAAAAGCACATTGGCGAAACCGCCGTGACATTGTAGCTGGTTCGGTTCATGCCGTGCCATCCACCCGCCGACACCGGCAAGCCGCGATTCCGTGACCGCACTGTACCGTCCGGCAGAATGTCGTATCCGGCATGAAGCACCCGATTGCGTGCATCCGCCACCAGCGGCATCACCGCGCACACATCCGGGCGCTGGGCGTACATCATCATCTCCCGCAAGCCGTCCGCATCAGGCGCTGCCGTGTCCCCCCACAGGAACAGCAGCATGTCTGCCGACGAATCCGCCGCCAAGCGGTTCACATCCGCAGCGGACGCATCCCGCGCAAGCCGCAATGCCGCGACGGTAAAATCCCCCACGTCATACCGCAGCCGCAGCACACCGTCCTCCACCCGGCACGTTCCCGGAAACCCGTTGCGTCGCATACTCTCTTCCACCGCCCGCGCCGCCGCGTCCAGGCAAACCGCCAATTTCGTGTGGCTCATCGACCCCCGCAGCGTCCGCCAGTGGTACAGCACGCGTGGAATGTGGATGACGCCGTCCGCCCGCTCGCACGCGCGGAGCATCAAATCGTGATCCTGCGACCCGTCGAACGCCGGTCGCAATCCGCCGATGGCATCCAGCAGCGTCCGCCGAATCACCGACAAATGGCAGATATAGTTGCCGGAACGCAGATTGTCCGGACAGAAATCCGGCTTGCGGTGCGCATCAACATGAATCGCGCCGTGGGCGGTCAGCTTATCCTCATCGGTGTAGAGCACGTCTGGATGGTGCGCGTCGATGCCTTCCGCAATCCGCCAGAGCGCATCCGGCGCAAGCACATCGTCGTGGTCGCACAGGGCGATATACTCCCCCGTCGCCATTTTAATCGCGCAGTTCGTGTTGCCGGATATGCCCGCGTTTTCCGCCCCAAACGCGATGTGGAATCGGCTGTCCCGCACGGCGATTGCTTCCAGCGCCTTTCGCGTCTCGGCGGACGTGCTGCCGCCGTCATACAGGCAGGCTTCCCACGCGCCGTGCGTCTGGGCAAGCAGCGAATCCGCCAGCGCGCGGAGGAATTTCGGGCGCGTGTTGAACACGGGGACGACGACGCTGATGCGCACGTTCGGGAAGAGGTGCGCGCGCTGGGTCGCCAGTTCGCGCTTGGATGCTTTCTCCCGCCGGAATCGCCATTCGTCCCGCAGCAGCACCCGTGCCGCCAGCATTTCGCCCGCGCGGTGCAGCGTGTACCCCGCGCCATGCATCCGCACATACGCCCGAACCCGTTCCGCCCACTGCACGCGCGTCCCTCCCGCCGACTTTCCTGCCCTCATCATACCATGCGCCGCGGGTTTTGTAAAGCGCCGGGCGATTTTCTGCCAATTCGGCACATTTTTCGCAAAACCGCTTGACAAACGCCCGAAAAAGTGCTAAACTAAATCTTGTTCCGGCAATCCCGGACAAACCGCATAGGGGCATGGTGTAATGGTAACACGTGGGTCTCCAAAACCTTTGTTGAGGGTTCGAGTCCTTCTGCCCCTGCCAGAAAGCATCTGATGATTCAGGTGCTTTTTTGTTGTGTGAAGCCCCGCTACTTTTTGGGTAGCGGGGCTTCGGTATCATTTGCCCAATATCTCCATTGAATACTTGAAACTTCTGTAACACTTCAGACACATATTTGTCCGCTGAATGCTTTTGCAGTTTTCGTATGCAGAGTTGCCATATTCACTTGCTCGATACGAATACGTTTTCCCACATACGCGGCAAGTTCTTGAATACACTTTATCCTCATTGGAATCATCACAACCCGTAGCAACAAACAGCAGCATAACCATGCTAAGAATCAAGCAGATAGTCCGCAGCAACGTTCCATTTGTCTGCTGTGCGCTTTTCGTTTTCATGTCCATTTCTACTCCTCCTGATGTTTTTTCAATTCTGTTAGCCTGCGAATCAGTTCCTCCAACACCTCCCTATTTCCGTCGTCCGCCACAATCTCTCGCAGCTTTTTGCCGCCGAAATCGTATTCTTCCATCCACGCATTGATTTCTGAACTTTCAATCAGATTCTCTGCAGACAGCCTTAATAGCCCCCGTTCCAGCGTCTCTTGGAACTTCGACTCAAATGCGTCTGCACTAAACGGACAATTATCCCCCCTTCTGAATGCAGTTTCCAATTTGATAGCGTAAACATGGCATGGGTACATAGGCTCCCTCCTTTCATTGATACTTCTATTTTACCCTCCCCTCAAAAAAAGTCAAGTGTTTTCTTGAAGAATTATATATTTCTGACATTTCTGACAAAAGCATGGCAAATTGTTGTGTATCTTCACAAGGACTTTCGTGTCGGCGTGTAACCACATTTCAGAAAATCGGTTTTTTCTGAAATCAGCTGCCTCAAATCCCCCCCTCCAAATTTCAAATTCGCACAGAAAACGCGCCCGCCGACCTTCCGACGAGCGCGTTTATACTATTTGGGGCTCTACTCCCGAATTCAGTGCAGGACTTGCTAGAGACCCCAGTTATCACATTTTCACAAAGGAGGTGGTCAGCCGCCGAGTTGTGCGGTGTTGCTTTAAATTACTTCTTATTCTTCTGCTCCACCATCGCCTTGACCTTCAGCGGCAGACCGAGCAGGTTGATGAAGCCCGCGGAATCCTTGTGGCTGTACAGGTCGTGGCTGTCGCCGAAGGTGGCGATTTCCTCCATGTACAGGCTGTCCGGCGACTTCACACCCGCATTGATGCAGTTTCCCTTGTACAGCTTCAGCTTCACCGTGCCGTTGACCGCCTGCTGCGTGCTGTCCACAAACGCGGAGAGCGCCTCGCGCAGGGGCGTGTACCACATGCCGTCGTACACCAGCTCCGCGAACTTGCTCGCAACCAGCTCCTTGTAGTGGCTGGTGGCGCGGTCAAGCGTGATGGATTCGAGGATGCCGTGCGCGGCGTAGAGCATCGTTCCGCCCGGGGTTTCGTACACGCCGCGGGACTTCATGCCCACCAGACGGTTCTCCACCAAATCCGCACAGCCAACGCCGTTGCGGCCCGCGATTTCGTTCGCCTTCGTCAGCAAATCCACCGCGTCCAGCTTTTCGCCGTTGATGGCGACCGGCACGCCCTTCTCGAAGTCCACCGTGACGTATTCGGGCTGATCAGGCGCCTTTTCGGGCGTGACCATCGTCAGCAGCAGGTCTTCCGGCGGCTCGTTCCATGGATCTTCCAAATCCGCGCCCTCGTGGCTGATGTGCCAGATGTTGCGGTCCATCGAATACGGGCGATCCTTCTTGACCGGGACGGGGATGCCGCGCTTTTCGGCGTAGTCAATTTCCTCCTCGCGGGTCTTGATGTCCCAGATGCGCCACGGCGCGATAATCTGCATGTTCGGGTCAAACGCCTTGATGGTCAGCTCGAAGCGGACTTGGTCGTTGCCCTTGCCGGTGCAGCCGTGGCAGATGGCGGTGCAGTTCTCCTTGTGGGCGATTTCGACGAGGCGCTTGGCAATCAGCGGCCGTGCGAAGGACGTGCCCAGCAGGTACTTGCCCTCGTAGACCGCGCCCGCCTTGAGCGTCGGCCAAATGAAGTCCTCGACGAACTCCTTGCGCAGGTCTTCGATGTACAGCTTTTCCGCGCCGCACTTTTTCGCCTTCTCGTGGAGGGGCTCCAGCTCTTCGCCCTGCCCGACGTCGCCCGCAACGCAGACCACGTCGCAGTCATAATTTTCCTTCAGCCACGGCACGATAATCGAGGTATCCAGACCCCCGGAATAAGCCAGCAATACGCGCATCTTCGCCATAACAATCGACTCCTTTATCTTCATCCTGATTCTCATCATTTTTGTGTCCGTCTGCCGGACAAGATGGATTATACACCAAAATGAATAAAAATGCAATAGGTCTGCATAAATTTTCTCGGATTTTTTTCGGAGGGATGATGCAGTGCCTGAATTGCTACCTATTTATATGATGATGGCTTATGCCGCGCGAACTTCCTCCGCCTGATTGCGGCGCGGGGACGTTGCTCCGACACTCCCCAAATAGCGAATCCGCGTTCTTGTCCTCTTCGCCCATCTATTCGCCATTTCATTCATCCCGTTCCGAAAACGTATTAAATTGTGAAAAAAATATCGTTAAAATCGTGTCAGCTACTTGACAAAGGCTTAACAATCTGCTACACTGTTCTCGTCACCCCGACAAACACCGACATTCCCCGTTCGCGGGCGCATCCCCGCAGGACGGATGAAGCATAAGGAGAGAGTATCATGGCGAAAGAGTATCCGATCGTCGATAACGTGGAGAGCTTCGAGGCGGCCCTCGCCCGCGTCCGCGCGGCACAAAAGGTCTATGCGACCTACACGCAGGAGCAGGTGGACAAGATTTTCAAGGCAGCTGCCCTCGCCGCGAACAACATGCGCATCCCGCTGGCGAAGATGGCGGTGGAAGAAACCGGCATGGGCGTGGTGGAAGATAAGGTCATCAAGAACCACTACGCCGCTGAATACATCTACAACGCCTACAAGGACACGCAGACCGTCGGCGTGCTGGAGCGCGACGAAGCATTCGGCATGATGAAGGTTGCAGAACCTATCGGCGTTGTCGCGGCGGTCATCCCGACCACCAACCCCACATCTACCGCCATTTTCAAGACGCTGATTTGCCTCAAGACCCGCAACGGCATCATCATCTCTCCCCATCCGCGCGCGAAGAAGTCCACCATCGCCGCCGCGAAGGTTGTGCTGGAAGCCGCTGTGGCTGCCGGCGCGCCCGAAGACATCATCTCGTGGGTCGATGTTCCCTCGCTGGAGCTGACCAACATGGCGATGAAGGAAGCCGACATCATCCTCGCCACCGGCGGCCCCGGCATGGTCAAGGCGGCGTACTCCTCCGGCAAGCCTGCGCTGGGCGTCGGCGCTGGCAACACGCCCGCGATTATCGACGAATCCGCTGATGTGAAGGTGGCCGTCAACTCCATCCTGCACTCCAAGACGTTCGACAACGGCATGATCTGCGCGTCCGAACAGTCCACCATCGTACTGGACAGCATCTACGACGCGGTGAAGGCGGAGTTCGCCAAGCGCGGCGCGTACTTCCTCGAAGGCGAAGAGCTGGACAAGGTGCGCAAGACCATCATCATCAACGGCGCGCTGAATGCCAAGATTGTCGGTCAGAAGGCGCACACCATCGCCAAGCTCGCGGGCGTGGACGTGCCGGAAACCGCCAAGGTGCTGATTGGTGAAGTCGAATCCGTGGATATTTCCGAAGAGTTCGCGCATGAGAAGCTCTCTCCCGTGCTGGCGATGTACCGCGCCAAGGACATCGACGATGCGTTCGACAAGGCGGAACACCTGATTGCTGACGGCGGCTACGGCCACACCTCTTCTATCTACCTGAACGCCGTCACCCGCAAGGATTTGATTGACCGCTTCGCCGCGCGCATGAAGACCTGCCGTATTCTCGTCAACACGCCTTCCTCTCAGGGCGGCATCGGCGACCTGTACAACTTCATGCTGCGTCCGTCGCTGACGCTGGGCTGCGGCTCGTGGGGCGGCAACTCCGTCTCCGAGAACGTCGGCGTCAAGCACCTGCTGAATGTCAAGACTGTTGCCATCCGGAGGGAGAATATGCTGTGGTTCCGTGCGCCTGAAAAGGTCTACCTCAAGAAGGGCTGCCTGCCTGTCGCCCTGAATGAACTCAAGGCAGTTATGGGCAAGAAGCGCTGCTTCATCGTCACCGACGCGTTCCTGTTCAAATCCGGCTTCACCAAGGCGATTACCGACAAGCTGGATGAGCTGGGCATCGTCCACACCACGTTCTACGATGTTGCGCCCGACCCGTCCCTCGCCTGCGCGAAGGAAGGCGCCAAGGCGATGACCTCCTTCCAGCCGGACTGCATTATCGCCATCGGCGGCGGTTCCGCAATGGACGCCGGCAAGATTATGTGGGTCATGTACGAGCATCCGGAAGTGGACTTCCTCGACATGGCGATGCGTTTCATGGATATCCGCAAGCGCGTGTACACCTTCCCGAAGATGGGCGAAAAGGCATACTTCATCGCCATCCCGACCTCTGCTGGCACGGGCTCCGAAGTCACCCCGTTCGCCGTCATTACCGATCAGGACACCGGCGTGAAGTACCCGCTGGCGGACTACGAGCTGCTGCCGAAGATGGCGATTGTGGATGCTGACATGATGATGTCCGCGCCGAAGGGCTTGACCTCCGCCTCCGGTATCGACGCGCTGACCCACGCGCTGGAAGCCTACGCCTCCATGATGGCGACGGACTTCACCGACGGTCTGGCGAAGCAGGCGGCTCAGCTGATTTTCGAGTATCTGCCCGCGTGCTACGACAACGGTCAGAGCGAGCCGGTTGCCCGCGAAAAGATGGGCAACGCAGCCACGATGGCTGGCATGGCGTTCGCGAACGCGTTCCTCGGCGTCTGCCACTCCATGGCGCACAAGCTGGGCGCGTTCCATCACCTGCCGCACGGCATCGCCAACGCGCTGCTGATTGAGCTGGTCATCCGCTACAACAGCGCCGAAGTTCCCACGAAGATGGGCACCTTCCCGCAGTACGCCTATCCGCACACGAAGCGCCGCTACGCCGAATTCGGCGAGTACCTCGGCTTCAAGGGCGCAAACGACGACGAGACGGTGGAGAACCTGATTCGCAACATCCATGCCCTGAAGGAGCGCGTCGGCATCAAGAACACGATTCGCGACTACGGTGTGGACGAGGAGAAGTTCCTCGCGACGCTGGACGAAATGTCCGAGCAGGCGTTCGACGACCAGTGCACCGGCGCGAACCCGCGCTACCCGCTCATCAGCGAAATCAAGGAAATGTATCTGAAGGCGTACTACGGCGAGTAATGCGCCATTCTCCCCGGCTTGGCAGGAATGCTTCTGCTGGGCCGGGCATTTTTGAGCACAAAAAATTTTGTCCGCTTGCAGGAATGTCGCATTTGGGCGGCGAATAGATATTTAGGACAAGTATCGACTTTTGCGTTCTCCACTGCCGCTTTACCAACCAACAAGCGCAGGAGGGGGCGAAGCAGTCCAGAGGGCGATCGCAGACTTCGTCTGTTTCCATTGCCCTCTGGTCGCGTCCGCAGACGCGAATCCTCGCATAGACACACGGACGTTGTGTGATAGCGTCACCAACTCAATCGCGAAAAGGGAGTCCAGAGGGTCGAAGACCCTTTGGCAGGTCAAGGGCAGTGCCCTTGCGCCTCTCCCCCCAATAAACATGAACCATATAGAAGGAGGTTTCCCTATGGATTTGACGCATGTGATTGCCGAGCGGGAGAATAAGAAGATTTACCGCGACGGCGCCAAGGCCATCAAGGTGTTTGCCGAAGGGTACAGCAAGGCGGACATTCTGAACGAAGCGCTGAACACGGCGCGCGTGGAAGAGACGGGCCTGCCGATTCCGAAGCTCCTTGCTGTTGACACGGTGAACGGTCAATGGGCGATTACGACGGAGTTCGTTGAAGGCGACACGCTGGCTGCGCTGATGGCGGCGCATCCGGAAAAGGAAGACGAGTACCTGAACCTGTTTGTTGACATTCAGATGAAGGTTCACGCCTGCACCTGCCCGATGCTCAACAGCCTGACGGAGAAGATGCAGCGCAAGATTTCCGCCACCGACCTCGACGCGACCACCCGCTACGAGCTGCACACCCGCTTGGCGAGTATGCACGTCCACAAGAAGGTCTGCCACGGCGACTTCAACCCGTCCAACATTATCTTGAAGCCCGACGGACAGTGGTACATCCTCGACTGGTCGCATGCCACGCAGGGCAACGCGTCCGCTGATGTTGCCCGCACCTACCTGCTCTTCGTCCTGGAAGGCAAGGAAGCGCTGGCGGAGAAGTACCTCTCCCTCTTCTGCAAGAAGAGCGACACCGCCAAGCAGTACGTCCAGCAGTGGATTCCGATCGTCGCCGCGAGCCAGTCCCTCAAGGGCAAGCCCGAAGAGCGCGACCTGCTCATCCGCTGGGCAAGCGTTTGCGAATACGAATAATCATCAAAGGGACTGGCTTCGGTCAGTCCCTTTTTTCGCGGGGATGGGAGACGCGCCATGTAACCATTTCCCCGCATTTGTTGAAATCTGCCACATTTGCAATTTCCCCTATGTAACCAACTTTTCATCCTCTTTTTTTCGTGGTATCATTATTATAAGAAGGGGGAATTTGCCCTTTTCAAACTTATCTGCCGCGATTGCTTGTCAACCGCCTCTACAATCAGCATGAATGAATTATACACGGCAAATATTGCTCTCAGCGTCTTCGCCATGGCGATTATGCTCGTCTCCCTGCGCGGCGACATCAGCCAATCCAAGATCCGAAACCTGCTCTGCGGCGGCCTGTACGCCACCATCGCCATTTGCGCGCTGTGTGAGTGGTCGGGCGTGCAGATGGATGGCACACCGCCCGCGCTGATTCCGCTGCATATCGCCGTCAAGACCATCGAACTTTCGCTTGCGCCGCTAATCGGGCTGTTCGCGGGCTGCGTCATCCATCCCTGCCCGCGGAAAGTGGTACACAGGCTGCTGTGCCTTGCGGGCTTCCACGCGCTGCTGGTGCTGCTCTCGGCGTTCACAGGGCTGATATTCTATGTCGATGGGCAGAATTTCTATCACCACGGGTTGCTCTACGTGCTCTACATGCTCGCCTACGGGGGCAGCATGGTGTTCTTCCTCGTGCAGATTTGGTTCGCCTGCCGCGCCTATCAGTACACCGGCGGCACACAGCTGATGCTCGCGACGCTGTTCTTGCTGTTAGGGCTGATGGTGCAGCTGTTCCTGCCGACGGTCAAAATCGACTGGATTACCATCAGCTGCGGTGCGCTGATGATGTCGAAATTCTCCAGCGACATGGTACTGCAAACCGACGGGCTGACGCAGCTGGTCAACCGTTTGGGCTACGAGCATTATCTGGCGCGCCTGCACATTCCTGCCACCATTCTGATGTTCGACGTTGACCGCTTCAAGGACGTCAACGACTGCCATGGGCACTTGATGGGCGACGCCTGCCTGCGGACGATTGCCGGCTGCATCCGCCGCGCGTACGGGAATTACGGGACGTGCTTCCGCATCGGCGGCGACGAGTTCTGCGTGATACTGACGCGGCGGAACGCGCAATACAACACCATGACGGAGATTTTCCAGCACCTGATGGATGCGGCGCGGGCAGAGAATCCGGTTCTGCCGATGGTATCAGTGGGCTGTTCGCATTTTAATCCGTCGACGGATGATTTGGCGGAGTCCTTGGCGCGGGCGGACGCGCGGATGTATCAGAATAAGGAAGCGCATAGATAAACACAGCCGCGACGAGTGAATATGCTCGCCGCGGCTGATTTTTATTCACCTGTATCCACCGCAGTGCTGGCAGTAGCGCGCTTCCTTCGGGTTTTCTAAGCCGCAATACTTGCATGTCCAGTAGTCTGCTAACGGCGTCATTTCCGAAAGCGATTTGATTGTGCAGTTACTGTTACTGCTATTGCTATTTCTATTGCTACTGCTACTGCTACTGCGCGGCAGATAGTTGTCGTTCTTATCTTTTGCAAGTTTTTTCTCTATATTTTCTAATGCTGCACGCAGTTCCAAATCAGGCAAAGCAGCAATGAGGATGTAGCCGAAGATGCCAAAGATAATGCACACGGCAATCCAGTTCCCTTTGCTGTACCCTTTCTGCTCAGCAATGCCGCCCGCATACATTGCAAATGCAACGTTGATTGCAATTGCAACCAAAACAATCAGAAAATACGCAAAATCCATGTTTCTCAACCTCCTTGTGTGTATCATATCCGTTTTTTTCTATTTGTCAAGCATTTTCCTCAATTTTCATATATTTTTTTCTGCAATGAAAAATCTGATACTATTTCCAAATGAGAATGCGCCAAGATGCGAAGCGAATTTTTCGCGCTGGCTAACGCGAATGGAACGCAGCGTAGCAGCGCTACGCTAAGCGGAATGAGCGGACGCAAGCGCGGAAAAGGCGCAAGCAGATGGCGCGGGTGAATTTGGAAATAGTATGAATACAAAAACACGCATTCCACATTCGGAGTGCGTGCTTTTGTTGATATTACCGATTCACATACGCGTCGATTTCGTTCCGGCTGGAGATTTGCAGCTTCTCAAAAATGCTCTCCATGTACGACTTCACCGTGTTGACGGAAATGCCCATCAGCGCGGCGATTTCCTTGTTGCTGCGTCCCTTCGCGGCAAGCATGGCAATCGAAAACTCGTAGGGTGTGAGCGCGTCGGTCACCTGCAGCGTCGACACGGGGTTGTGAATTTTCATCCACCCGCGGCTGAAGCGGTAGACCGACTGCACAATCTTGTTGTACGTTTCCGGCTCCTGCTTGCGCAGCGCGCGCTCCACCTGCCCCTGCAAAATGCCGTGATGCTCCACAAACGGGTGGATGTACCCCTCGCGGCTGGCGATGCTCCACGCGGCATCGAACTTCTGCTCCGCGCGTTCATCCTGCTTCAGGCTCATGCAGATCATGCACAGGACGATGTTGAGGTAGATGCTGTCAATGGGGTAGCGCGTGCCCGCCATCAGCAGGGCGGATTCGGCAATGCCCATCGCGTGTTCATATTCGCGCCGGATGTAGAGCGCGTGGGCGATGGCGTACATGGCGAAATACTGCATTCCGGGCGGAAGAATACCGATAGCGGGGCGGATAGGGGTCAAGTCGAGCTTCTCGGAGTGGAAGAACACGCTGATGAGCGCGTCGGTAATGCTGCTGTACAGCCGCCACGAATCGTCGTTTGCGCGCTGCCCGTCCCGCTGAATCATTTCGAGATTCCGGCGGCACTTGGCGGCATCCCCCGTCTGCAGCATCGCCATCGTGTTGGTAATCAGCGCGGTCAGGCGAATTTCGGGGCACTTGCTCGTCAGGTATTTCTCGCTGATTTCGCGGGCTTCCTCGTGCTCATCGCGGAAATAGTGGTGCAGGGCGCGGGCGATGTCGCGTTCCTCCTCGTCGGGCATGGTCAGCAGGAGATTTTGGAAGCCGTTGTCGCACGGGCGGGAAATCAGCGGCATATAGCACTTTGCCATCCGCGGGGGGATTTTTTCCTGCCCGCGCTGCCCGCTCTTGCGCAAATCCGCCGGATGCGGCGTATTCGCCGGAATCAGCCACCCGCCCGATTTCCGGATTGCCCCCTGAATCCGCCCGGTATTCAGGTAGTAATTCACCATGCGGATGGAAACACCCCACAGCTCCGCTATTTCCTTTACGCTGAGGTAGTCCAATGCGCAGCCCCTCCTTGTTCTCCTTGTTTACGCTTACGGAATTGCCTCCCAAAGCATGGTCGCCGTTCGATTGCCATACGAGCCCTTGGGCAGCATGTAGGAGCGCGGCGTTCCTTCTACGCCGTCGATTTTCCAGCCTACAAAGGTATAGCCCGGGAGGTAGTAGGACGGGTCTTCTTCCGGTACCGAGAAATAAACGCTGTTGTTGATGGTGTATTGAACCCAATTATATGCTTTGCCGTGGCTCACATAGGTAATGGTGTAGCTCGCCACACGCCACTCCGCCTTGTAAATGCGGTCGCCGGTTGAGCCTGCGGGGATAATCATCGGCGTTGAAGGGAACTGACCGCTGCCATCGAGGACCCAGCCGGAAAATTCGTAGCCCGGACGGTCGGGAGGGATGGGCAGGGTGACGGAATCCTCCACGGTGTAGCGTATCGAAGCTATGACTGCGCCGCCGTTCGTGACCAGTGTGATGGTGTATCTGATCACCTTCCAGTTTGCGGTATACGCCTTGTTTCCCGTCGAACCCTTCGGAATTTTGACGCTTGTCTGCGGCGTCGTGATGCGCTCGCCCGTCCAGCCGACAAACTCGTAGCCGTTGCGGGTCGGGGTTGGCAGCTCGAACTCCTCATCCGTTATGGTGTAAACCATCTTTTCTTGACCGCTGCCGCCGTTCAAATCCATGGTGATGGTGTACTCCGCCAAACGCCACTCCGCCTTGTAATGGAGGTCGCCGGTTGTGCCAGGGTAAATAATGAGCGGCGTGAAAGGGAGCATACCGCTGCCATCGAGGGTCCAGCCGGCAAATTCGTAGCCCGGACGGAGAATGTAAGGCAGGGTGAAGGTATCCTCCACGGTGTATTTTATCGGAGACACGACTGGGCCGCCGTTCGTGTCCAGTGTGATGGTGTATTCAATCACCTTCCAGTTTGCAGTATACGCCTTGTTCCCCGTCGAACCCTTCGGAATTTTGACCCTTGTCTGCGGCGTCGTGATGTCCTCGCCCGTCCAGCCGACAAACTCGTAGCCGTTGCGGGTCGGGGTCGGCAGCTCGAAATCCTCATCCGTTATGGTGTAAATCACCTTTTCTTGACCGCGGCCGCCGTTCAAATCCATGGTGATGGTGTACTCCGCCAAACGCCACTCCGCCTTGTAATGGAGGTCGCCGGTTGTGCCAGGGTAAATAATGAGCGGCGTGAAAGGGAGCATACCGCTGCCATCGAGGGTCCAGCCGGCAAATTCGTAGCCCGGACGGAGAATGTAAGGCAGGGTGAAGGTATCCTCCACGGTGTATTTTATCGGAGACACGACTGGGCCGCCGTTCGTGTCCAGTGTGATGGTGTATTCAATCACCTGCCAGTTTGCGGTATACGCCTTGTTTCCCGTCGAACCCTTCGGAATTTTGACGCTTGTCTGCGGCGTCGTGATGCGCTCGCCCGTCCAGCCGACAAACTCGTAGCCGTTGCGGGTCGGGGTTGGCAGCTCGAAATCCTCATCCGTTATGGTGTAAATCACCTTTTCTTGACCGCTGCCGCCGTTCAAATCCATGGTGATGGTGTATCCTGTCAGTATCCAGTTCTCGATATACGTCTTGTCGCCCGTCGAACCCTTCGGGATGGTCACGTTCGGCTGCGGCGTCGTGATGCCCTCGCCTGTCCAGCCAAGGAACGTGTAGCCCGTGCGGGTCGGGGTCGGCAGCGTTACGGTTTGCTCCACCGTGTAGAAATACACTTCCGACGTGCCCGCATTGCCCCCTTCCAGCAGCGTAATGATGGTGTATTCAATCACCTGCCAGTTCGCGGTGTAAGTGCGGTCGCCCGTGCTTCCCTGCGGGATTTCAATGGTTTTCTGCGGTTCGGTGATGCCCTCGCCCGTCCAGCCGAGGAAGATGTAGCCCGTGCGAACCGGGGTCGGCAGCTGGAACGCTTCCGATTCCACCGTGTACTGGATGGGACGGATCGGATCGCCGCCTGCCGTGTCCATCGTGACGGTATAAAGCTTGTCCGCCGTCAGCGTCAAGGTCAGCGGCGCGTAGGGCATGAGGAAGGAAACCGCGTCGTTCCCCTCGCTGATACTCAGGGAAACAGCCGGGTCGCTCAGGAAAACGTGGATGCCGCGATAGCCCGCTGCGGGCGCGATTTGCACCGTCACCTGCTCACCCGCGCGGCACAGCAGGTCGTTGCCCTCCGCCGGCATATCGCTGCCCCAGAGGACGTTCTGCGCGTCGATGGTCGTGCGCTGTGTGTCCGCCGTCCACGTCAGCGTAACGATGCGCCTTTCTTCGCGGCCTGTTACGGTCAAGAATGCGTTGGTTTTTTCGCCGCGCAGTCCCGTCAGGTGAATGAGGGCACGCTCGTCCGCGCCGAAGTCGCTGCGCTTGAACTGCGTCACCCACTCGCCGCGCTCCTTATCGAAGGTGAAGCTCGCCACGGCGCCGCTGCGCAGGGTCAGGCTCGGCGTGAAGTAATCCGGGCGCGCGCCGCTGATGCGAACGCGGTAGGTGATGCGCCCGTCCTGCTCGCCATAGCGGTAGACGTACACCGGGAATTCCGCTGCCGGCGTGCTGTCATCCGTCAGCGGGAAGACAACATCGCCCTCGCGGGAGAGATAGACATAATTTTCCGCCACGGCAAAGCAGGATTCGCCGCCATTCAGGCGGTAGACCTTGCTCCACGGGTCTGCGCTGCGCATTTCCGGCAGCAGCATATACTGCTCCTGCAAATCCGGATACTTCTCCGCAAACGCCGCCTCGATGCTGTCCACCATGTTGACCGCGCCCATCGGGCAGCTGTCGCCCGTGTACTGCACCGTCGTTTCGGTCAGCAGCGCGCCGTCCCAATCCGCCGTTTCCAGCTGCATGTCCTTGGCGCTCTGGTCAACAAGGCGGAAGCGCACGGTCAGGCTGATTTTCTTCTCCACCTTCAGCTCGCTGCCCATATGCAGCTGCTGCCCCGGCACAAGCGCGTTCTTGCCCGGATTCAGCACAATATCGCCCGTCGGCAGCGGGTCATCCGTCAGGTTCACGAGGTTCGTCGCAATCCCGATATCGAGATTCATCGGCTTGTCCACCACGATGGTGGAGCGGACATTGCCCTCGCCGTTCAGCGACACATTCCCCGATGCGCCCAGAATCAGCTCCTAAACATCTGCCGCCGCGCCGATGTTCAGACGAACGTCCTCGTCCGACAGCACATACAGGCGGTCGATTTTGCCGGACGGCAGATTGGCGTTCAGTCCGCCGAGAACCAGCAGATTGCCGTTCATTTCCGGCGCATTGAACTCCGTGTCGCCCAGATGGTCAAAAATCGCGTCGCCGATGAAGGACTCCGGCGGCTGCGTGTCCTTATTCAACACGGTGATGCCAAACTGCTTGATGTTCTCCTGAAACGCCGGGTCATCCAAGTCCGTATTGTCCCACATGCCAGCGCCGATTTCTTTCGCCAGCCGCCCCAGCGCTGAGTCCTTGCCCTGTGGTGTCTGGTTCTTGTTGATGGTGTTCAGTGTGTTCAGCGCACTCATGTTGTTTTCCACAATCATGGCCGCCGATGCTGTACCCGCCCAAATGATGCTGCATAAGAGCAGGAAAATGGTGCTTCATCGTGCGATTCGCTTCATGCTTCTTCCTCCTTGTATGATATAGTCAGGTTTTATAGGAGTAAGAAACACTTCTAT
>ERZ809224.1061-NODE-1061-length-21660-cov-6.046378_pt1 | contig 21660 bp, 18 predicted proteins | sample MGYA00520513_ERZ809224 | MGnify/ENA primary metagenome ERZ809224 (study PRJEB31576, sample SAMEA3212658) | Homo sapiens | biome: human-gut; feature: human gut; material: fecal | place: Sweden | collected 2012 ... | reverse complement strand
GGAGCCTGCGTGCGATATGCGCCGTCCTTCTTTTCGTCCTCTCCCAACCTGCAGCGATTCAGGCTGAATCATTACGCACAAAGCCTCCTCTCTTGTTATATTATATCGATAATGTGAGAACACAAGGCAGCTCCTCCGCCTGCTCGAGCAGAAAATATCCAATTCCCGCCAGTCCATTCATCAACCCCGGCGTTTTCTCCTGCGGCATAAAGATTTCTTCCTCCCGCAGAATGGCATCCGTCAAATACGCCACGTAATTGCTGCAGAGCATTTCCAGCTTTTCATCCTCACGGGTTTTCAGATACTGTCTGAGAATCTCCACATTTCCACAGTTTCCGTGGCACAGACAATGCCCTCTCCGAAACGGAGCTCTTTTCACACTATCCGCCGCAAGCTCTATATCCCGTCCAATCTTCAAAGCCTCCCTGGGAAACTGCCTTTCTGCTTCCAGCCTTGACAGCAGAACGCCGGGACTTCCGTGGCACCAGGCCACTCCGCTGTGCTTCGGCAGCTCGATATCCAGATTGTTTGTTCTGCAATCCAGCCAGTTTTTCAGCTCTTCGTCATAAAGGCTGTTCTCATAGTACAAAGCCTCCCTGACTGCTTGCAGATAAACCTCTTTTCCCGTTCTCGCATACAAAGCTCCGAACGCACTCACAATCCCCGCATTTCCATGTGCATATCCCGCAAGCGCCTTTTTTTCATGCGGCGTAATCCATCCAATCCCTTTGCTCTGAGTCGCGGCATGCCGCATTAACCACAAAGCCGCCCGCTCCGCTTTCTCCAGATATGCCGTATCCTGGGTCAGCTTTTCCATATTCAGATAAATCAAAATCGCTCCGGCATTTCCTGCCACCACATCATAGTTTTCATCCTGCTCTATAAACGTATCCAGCGCCCGACAATGCTTTTTTGCATATGCCAGATACACTGTCTCTCCGGTAATTCGATACATGAGCTGATAAGCGTACACAACAGAGCTCTCTCCCGTGTAAGCACCTGTACAGACTTCCTTTTTGTTTGTCCATCCTTCCCGGTCCGTATAGGCAAACAGTTGTGCATCCAGTTTTTCACACGCTGCCGCATATCGCTCATCGGGACAGCATCCTTCCAAAGCATGCAGAAATATGGCAATTCCCGATAATCCATTATAAAGCTGATAATCCGCCTTCTGGATACTCCATACCCGCTCTCCTGCCCCCGTCAGCAGAGCATTAAACCAGATTATGCTTCCGTCCTTCTCATAGACAGCCTGCCCAAGAATCCTCTCTCCCACCAGCGATGCCGCCTGCAAAATCTCCTTTTCACTTATACAGTGCCTCTCCGCCGCTGTCAACTCACTGTACAGCTCCTGATCGCCGCTGTTGATCAGATCCTCCTCTTTTCCAGCCATCAGCTCTACAGACATGCGAATCAAACGCTCCTGAATCCGAAGATCCTCCTCACTTAGGTCATCCAGCCGTTGTCTGTACTTCTCCAATGCCGTTATTTGGAAAAAGCTCTCATATTTTCCTCCATCCCCATCCGAAAGCGTTGTTTTATCCACATCATAATAAAAAATGGGAATATCTCCTCTGAGCATGGCCTTCCTCTCCATGGCAAAGGCCCATGCCGCCGCCGGATTTTCAAAGTCCACATCAGCTCCAAGACTCATCAGCAGTATCTCTCGTTTTCCACATTCATCCATCACATCCGGATGATAGGAGCTTTTCAAAAGCATTGCATACTGCTGTGTATCCCGAAAAAGATGTCTTCCGGTACAGCCCTCAAACCAAAAGCTCTTCTCTTTTAATTCCTCTCTGTGCGCTGCCGCATAAAAATATGCCGACCGAAATCCTGTACAAATCTCTTCTAAATAATCCTGCACAGAAATTTCCTTTTCCCCAAGCTGCGGCAGATTTCTCTGAGGCGGCAGCACTGGCTGAATATATACAATATGCATATCGGAAGTACCGGCATTCGCCGCTGCCGGAATCTTATCCGGTGCGGGACTGCCGCCCCGGCCATTCAATGCACTGATATCAACTCCAACGCCTTTTTTTCCAAGAAAACAACATGGCAGAAACCCAAGGCCCAAAACATTCTCGTCTCCCTGTCCCAGCATCGTCTCAAAATCCACAATCACCGGATACTCCCCGCAGGCAATCAGGTTTTCAAAGTGCATATCGCTCATATTCAGCACGTAACAGGCAAATAGCTGTATGCCAAGTCTCCGATAATATCGTCCAACTTCCTCCTGCCTTCCGCACGGTGCATGATCGACCGGAAAACACCAGCCGTAGCTTTCCCTGTCAATCCCCTTATAAGTATACGGTTCCAAATCCATATCCCTATAAAGCTCATTTACGTACTCGTGATATCGAATCTCATTTTTCAGGGAATGAGGCTTGTACAGCACAGCGCCGCCATTATCCAGACGAAATCTCAGCACACTTCTTCCATAATTATGTACATCGGACATATTTCCGCCAAGCTCTGCAATCTCATTTGCAGGGCAGGTTTCAAAAAATCTGTCATTCATCCGGCCCCGATCCTTCCAAAAAGCGGTCACTGCCTCCTGCACGTAATCTTCCGTCCACAGAATCACCTCCAGCAGGCTGCGCAGCAGGACCGGATACCGCTCGCAAACCTCCCGCACATATGCCTCCCTGCAAAGAAAATTCCTCCTATAATACAGGTACTCTTCCCTGGCATTTCCTCCCCGCAGCCGTCCCTCCGCCTTCTCATGATGCATACAGAGAATCAGCGTGCGCAGCGCGATTTTCATCATCCGCTGAAGGATAAAGCCAAGACATGCTCTGCAAACCACCGGATTTTCAGAAATATCCACATAATTTTCCCGTCTGCTCCATGCAAGAGACAGCTCCAGGAAAAATGCATAGAAATCTCCCATCGCATCCTCAAATCCCTTCAGGACCTGTTGCGTCTCCATGCTTCGTTTGGGCGGCATAGAAAATTCCCCGTAGAAACAGAAAATTTCATCCATTTTCGTTTCCGCGGGGTGGATTTTCTCAGGCTCTGCATCATGAAAATATGCTTTAAGATTCTGCTGGCTGCAAAGCAGCTTATTCAGAAACTCCTTACCCAGAAGCTCTTTCCAGAAGGAAAATTTATTGGTATTTAATTTATTTTTTATATGGATATCGTAATGGTTTTCGGAAAGATAATAGAGTTGTTCTCTTTCCATGATTTCCTCCAAACTTTGCAGTCAGCATCCTTAAAATATATACATATTTTTTAATATGCTTCCCTTAATGTTTTTTTCACAGCAGACAATCCGTCCGTTGCGCAGCATGTCTGCATATAAACTCAGTAAACTGCTTCCATATTCAAATATGCAAAGTGTGCTGCACTTGAAGCTGATACTCTGCAGTTTACCGGGAACCTTTACCTAACAACAGAATAATGTCAAAAATGATGAACAGGTTTCCGTAAATGTTCCCCTCGGCGCATCCACGCTTCTATCTTGAACCTCTTTTATTTCTTCTCTTAAATCTCCAATGATCTGCCTGTTTTCTTTACTATCCATCTTATTATTCATCTCAATCTCCATTCCATTAAATCATTAAAATTACCGCTACATAAAACATGCCATCACGATACTCATAATTAAAATACCCGCCGCTTTTTTCTACTGCTCTCTCCACGCTTGCAATTCCATACCCATGCCGCCGTTTGTCACTTTTTGTCGTCAAAAACCAGACATCACTCTTACGCGGAATACAGGTATTTTCTATCACCAGATCCAGCATATCACTTTTTCTCACTATTTTGATCCTTATTTTTCTCTGTTCCTTTTCCAGCTTTTCACATGCTTCAATCGCATTATCCAAAAGATTTCCCAGTATCACACACAGATCTCTTTCCGAAACAGAGACAGCGCCTATCATATCCGTATCGATTTCATAGGTAATGTCCTTCTTCTCCATCTCCATGATTTTGGAACACAGGATCACATCCATCACCGTATTTTTCGTCCAGTCCCGCATTTTCCTTTTCTCAACCACGGGCTGTACTGATTTTATATACGTTTCCGTTTTCTCATATTCCTTATCACGCAAAAATTGATAAATTACATTCAGATGATTTTTCATGTCATGGTAAAAGATATTGTTTTCCCGATATGCCGCCTTCAGTTCTTTTAATTTCTGTTCCAGCATATCATTCTTCATTCTCATAAAATCAATCTTATCCTGCGTGTTCTTATAGAGCAGATAAAGCCCTGCCCCCGTACAGACCAGAAGCAGGAAGGTTAAATTTGCCACGCTGCTCTGCACAAACAGCTCCGTCATATTGCCTAACAATACATTCTGAAAATAAACCATCTCCGCAAAGCCAAGCACAAACAGCACAATGCCCAACGGTCCGTCCACTTTCAGTCTGCCATCCTTTTTTACTCTGCAGATGAAGGAAAAAATCAGACACAAGAGCAGTCTGCTTCCTGCCAATATGAGAAGCCTCATAAAAGAGTAATGATGCGCCATCTCTTTTCCCAAATTCGGCTGCCGCAAAAGAATGCAGATCAGGATAATGAGCCACATATCAATAATCCCTTCGGCAATATTATACAGTCCCGCCATGACAAAGGCAGACCGCAGCCCGATTTGACTGATCCTCATAATCGTTACTGCCAGACACAGGCATTCAGCAAAAAAGAATGAGTTTGATAAAATTGTAAGCGTTCTATTGCCAGTCAGCATAATGGCTATCAGGGCACTGCAGATAAGATACCATCGAAGCTCTCTTTTTTCTAACTCTGAGTCCTTCAATAGCTTTGCCGTAAAATAATATGCCATGAAGGATTCTGCAAAAGCTACCACATACTCTGCCATCACAAACCTCGTCATGTTCGATTTTCCTTTACGTAATCGCAAAGCAGCTTCAGTGTATCTTTGGCATGCGCTCTTCCCACACGTACCGCATCGCCATTTCTCATAAGCAAAGTGTTATTTTCCATTTTCAGTACATGAAGCAGATTTACGATATATCCTCTCTCAACCATCACAAAATCTTTTGAGGGCAGCTCTGTCAGAACTGTCTTCAATGGCTTGCGGACCGTCTTTTCCCCTTTATTCGTGATAAAAACGGCGTTTTTCTCATCTTTTTGTATGTAATAAATATCGCGGTACAAAAGCTTCTCAAAGATACCTCCCCGCTGAACCGGGTAGGCTCCTTCCATGTACACCCCGGTCTCTTCACAAATGCGGTTAAGCACCGGAATCAGCTTTTCTTCTATACGCTCCTTTACCACATATCCATAGGCTTTCACATCGTAGCCTTCCACCGCAAATTTGTCATAAGCAGTGAGAAATACGATGTAGGCCCCCTGCTGTCTCTTCCTTATCTCGGCGGCAAGCTCCAGACCATTCATCTCAGGCATGTCAATATCCAGAAGATAAATCATATAATCCCCGTTTTTTTCCATCTCGCTCAATACCTGTTCTCCGCTTATAAAGCTGTCTATCTGGAAAAAGCCCTTTTTAAAATTATCTACAATTATCTTTTTTATATTGTCCAGCATATAGACATTGTCATCTACCGTAGCCAGTCTGTACATATCTTCCTCCCAAGCGCAATATCAGTCAAAAATTTCCATTTATTACCATAAATATATAAGAAAACCCGGCAAAAAGCAATCTCCGTAGCTATGATACTTGAGTCAAATTAAATCCCAGCCAGTGCTAAATGAAGACCTCTGGATTTTGGTTCCCTAAAATATTCGAAATCCGCTCATTTTCTGCGAAAAATGCCTGCCTTTCCTGATATCTGTATTGTTTCATCTTTTGTATGCTTCTTATTTTACTTTATTTTCCATAAACGGCATGTTTATGTCCGCAAAATGTTGTTTTTTGTCCTTAAATTGCATATCCACATACATTGGCATAACTTTCTCCCCTCAACACTATTGAATGTTTCTGACGTTCTTCTACAACTTATTTTGACATATGCTCTGACAGTTCCTGTATATTCTCCTGTCAGGCAAATTAGCAGTATATTTCAGATTTATACCCTGCTATTAACGGACAACTTCTTTCCTTTTGCAGACATCCTGTTTTAAATCAATAAATATATGATAAATTTATTTATACTTTAAGTAGTATTGCAATCTATAATTTACACTTAGCTAAGGAAGGAGCGCTAAATATATGAAAACAATCAAAAAATTATTCCTTATACTTTGTCTTTTAACCCTGTCGTCCATTATCCCTGTGTCTGCCGCTAAAGCCGGCAGCAAAAAGAGCCCTGCGGGAAAAAGCTATATCTCCATATCAAATATAAAGCTTAGTTCCTCTAAGCTAAAAGCAGGAGACACCCTGAAATATAGTTTTAAAATTACAGATAAGGATGTCGCCGCTCATTTCCGCAGAGGAGGCATGCCAAAAACTATCGCTTACCTGCAGCTAACGTGGACTTCTTCAAAAAACCAGTCCATTACCCGCCTGTATAAATGGGATGGAAACAAAGAATCCAAACATAAAAGTACACTCCGTATCTCTGATAAGATCAAAGTAAAAAATGGAATGCAGTCCGGAAAATGGAAGCTTGCACGGCTTGATTTTTATTCTATTGGCGGTGAAGACTGTGATTCCCTGATGATCTACAACAGCAAAATGACCAAACAAACGAAACAGACACCAGTCATTAATCTTTCCGCTTTTAATTTTACTGTCAGGAAGACCGGCGCAGCCGACAATGAAGCTCCGATTGCGGACTTAAACTCTATGAAACTCAATAAAGATATAGCCGCATTTTCTCAAAAAGTAAAATTTTCACTGAAAGTCAGCGACTCCAGCGCCATCAAAGAAGTAATATGCCGCTGGCAATCGTTTGAAAAAGATGGGGATATCTTTGATCAGGAAGATTCTCTTCCGATGAAATATAACAAGAGTACCAAAAGATACGAATGCAAAATACGGGGATGTGCCCAAACAGATTACAAAGTTTTGACTGAAATTGTTGTGTATGATATTTATAACAACCAAAGAGTCTACTCTTTCCATAAGAATAACGGTCCGGTCGTCCGCATATATGGAAGCAGCGATATCAAGCAATACATGGAAGCACAACCACAGAAATAAAAACCAGGCATGTCCAGACACTCTTGAAAAATTTGTTTGTACCACATAACTTTTTTTAATCTTACTTAGGAGGTATCATTATGACAAAACAGCGTAAATCCATCTGGCTCTGCTTGCTCTGCTGTTTGGCGCTCTTGCTTGGCACACAGGCAGTTGCTGCCGATCCTGTATTCCCAGACAATTCCAAAGAATTTGCTGCCATTTCAGATGAGAAGGTCAGCTCTAAGACAGTGAAACCAGGCAAAACACTTACCTACAGCCTTACTATCACTGATCAAAATGCTGGTTCCTATTATGCGTACTGTGACGGCGGCTGGCAGAATGTTTCGTACATTCAGATTACCTGGAAATCCCCCAAAAAACAGACTATCGTAAAAAAATACGACTGGGAAAAGACGTCTGCGGTTGAAGGCCAGCACAAAATTACCGATAAAATCAAAATCAAAAACGGCATGGAACCCGGCAAGTGGAAAATAGACCGGATTGATCTGTATTCTGCCGATCCTCTGGATGACGGAGACGTCCTTCCTATTTTAAACAAGAGTCTGCATAAGCGGAAAGCCTCTGCCACCCCCGTCATTTACGCCGATTTATCTGCTCTTGATTTTACCATAAAGGGAAGCAAAGCCGATAAACAGGCCCCCAAGGTCAATATGAGTTCTTTGTCCCTTTCAAAAAAGCGGGTGAAATATAACCAGAAGGTGAAATTCAGCGTTAAGGTTACAGACATCAGTGAAATCAAATACGTGAAATGTACCTGGACCTATGCGCCAAATAAAAACAAAAAGTGGTCCTGCTATGATGAAGATTATGAGATGAAATATAATAAAGGTAAAAAACGTTACGAATGCATCCTGCGGGGTGGTCAAAGCAAAAAGAGCTCAACCAGACTTCTGTCGATCCGTGTATGTGACATATACGGAAACAAGACTCTCTATACTTACGACAATAGTAAATATAAAAATGCAATTGCAAAAATGATTTTTTACCGCAAATGATTACAAAACCCCCGGCTCCGGATGCTTACGCATTTGCAGTCGGGGGTTTTTTTGTTAATTCTACGGTCTGTATTTTCCGTATCTCGCCAATATAATTTGTCCCAATTTTTCAATCCGGCAGGAGCAATGTTCAAAAAATATCTGATAGGCCGGGCACAGGTAACTGATACCCAATGTGCCGTCAGCGGCCGCTTCCCGCCAGCGCCGGCATCCTCCCCTGCATAGGGAAAAATACGCACAAGTCTTACATTTATTCTCCGTTTTAATCGAAGAAGCTACAAAGTTTTCCGCCTTTTTGGATACAAGCAGCTTTTTAAAGGTATCCTGCACACTTCCAAGCTTCCAGTTGTCCATACAGTAAAAATCGCAGGGATAGACGCTTCCATCGCCCTCCACCACAAAATAGCAGGTACAATGGCCATTCATGCCGCATTCCTCCGCCGGATATCCGGCCGCTATCTGTGCCAGATTGGAAAACATGCGGATGTCCATCTGAGAACCTTTTACGAAATCCTCGTACCACAGATCAAACAACTCATTTAAAAATCTGCCGTACTGCTGCGGGTTTACCGCGTACTGGTTATACTTATCTTCATCCGCCCTTGTCTTTTCATCCATGCACGGTATAAACTGTACAAAACGGAACTGATTGCGTTTATAAAATTTATACAGATAAGAAGCTTTCGCGGCAGACTCATTGGTAATCACACTCACAATATTATAATCCACATGATATTGCTCCAACAGACTTACTGTGCGCATCACCTTATCAAAAGTGGGATTTCCCTTCGCATCTGTCCGATACTGGTCATGGAGCTTTTTCGGCCCGTCTAAGGATACTCCCACCAGAAAATGATTTTCAGCGAGAAACTGCGCCCACTCCTTATCAATCAAAATCCCGTTTGTCTGGATGGTGTTTTCAATGGTTAAATGTTTTGTGTTATACTTCTTTTGGAGTCTGATCACTCTGCGGAAAAACTCTACACCCGCCAGTGTCGGCTCTCCTCCCTGAAAAGCAAACGTAAGATGATCGTCTGCATAGTCCATTGCCTGAACAATCAATTGTTCCAGGGTTTCTTCACACATAAACCCCTTGCTGTATTCCTCACGCCTGCTGCTTAAGCATTTGTAAAAACAATATTTACAATCGATATTGCAGTTCGCTGAGGCTGGTTTTATCAAAATACTTGCTGCCGGCATTTTCTGCTCCTTCATATACTCTGTCATCTGCACACGTTCTCTTGCAATCAGTCAATTGCCAATTCCTTTTCGATTTCTTCCAGCATATTGCCGGACTTCGCCGGAAAATCCAAAACGATCTCTTCGATGACGCCGCTATATTCAAATGGGACCGCATAATCTTCATCGTACACAGAGGTATCTTTATTATATTTCAGAGAAGCGATCCCCATTGTCAGGTAGTAAATTGCATCGACCGACACTTCACCTGTTTTTTCACCGTTTATGTACAGTTGAACCTCTGCTTCCCTGTTATCTTCCTTCATGGTAAACACTGCTTTCAGTTCGCTTTTCCCTAATGGAAGCTCTGCAGCAGATACCGCCGTATAGAAAGTGTCTGTGTCCAGATTATATGCAAACTTCAGTCGGTTATCCTTTATGTAGATACTCACTCCGCCAAAACGATTGCCCTTGGCAACCAGAACACCACTCTCCTCCTTACGCTTACGATCTACATAGATAGTTGCCGTAAAGCTTCGGGAGCCGATTCCCGGGTCATATGTCATATCATACGGAAACAGTACATGCCTGTAGCGTAAGGTTTCCGCAGGAAGCTCACGTTTTTTTCCCAGCTCCTCAAGCAGCTTTTTACTTCCATGAAAACCATGATCTACCATTGGAAATACCTGATACTTGGACGCCTGAATCAGCCATTCCTCCTGCAATTCTTTTAATTTTTCCGGATACTGGTCAGCCACATTGTATTTTTCTGAGTAATCCTTTTCTACATGATATAACTCCCATACATCCTCTTCATAGCTGAGACTAAATTCATGGTTGACCACAGCTTTCCATCCGTCTTTATAGATTGCCCGATTTCCGTACATTTCAAAATACTGCACCTTTTTCTTTGCCGGTTCATCCGCCGATGCAAAGGTATTTTTAAAGCTAATGCCCTCCAGCGGTTTCTGCCAGACTCCCCGGATCATCTCTGGCTTTTCAAATCCAAGCATATCAAGTACCGTCGGCGTAATATCAGATACATGATTGAACTGTCCTCTGATACCTCCCTGATCTGTAATCTGCTTCGGATAGCGGATAATAAGCGGATCCTTTACACCACCTTCATGTACCCACGCTTTATACCAGGGAAACGGTGTATTTCCGGCATTTGTCCATCCTGTCGGATAATGAGGCATGGAGTATTCGTCTCCGATCGTATCATAATGCTCCAATGCCAGCTCAACATCTCTTGGATATTCGTCCACTACCTCCATACTGGTATTCAGATTGTAATGACCATCTTTCCCTCCCTCGGCGCTTGCTCCGTTGTCAGATAAAAATACAATAATCGTATCGTCCAGTATTTCCGACTGCTCCAGGAAATCGATCAGTCTTCCGATCTGCGCATCCGTGTGCTCCAAAAAGCCCGCAAACACTTCCATATATCTCGCATAAGCTTTCCTTTGATTCTCTGTCAAATCCTCCCATGCTTTTACGTATTCATTTCGGTCTGTCAGCTCAGCATCTTGTGGAATGATACCAAGCCTCTTCTGATTTGCAAACCATTCATCTCTGATCACATCCCAGCCCTGATCAAATCTGCCCCTGTATTTGTCAATATATTCCCTGGGTGCATGATGAGGTGAATGCATGGCGCCAAAAGCCAGGTATAAGAAAAATGGCTGCTCCGGATGCGAAAATTGATGATTGTAAATATAACGAATCGCATTGTCTGTCAAATCTTCTGTCAAATGATAACCTTCTTTTGCGGATTTCGGAGGATCAACCGGTGTGTTATCTCTTGTAAGAGTCGGATTCCACTGATCCATATGTGCCGGCAGAAAGCCGTAGTAAGTCTCAAATCCCTTGCCCAACGGCCAGTTGTGATACGGTCCGTCTCCCGTGCGTTCATCCATGCCGCACAAATGCCATTTTCCGACGGCCATCGTGCGATAACCATATTCTCTCAAAATTTCCGCCATAGTAGCAAACTGCGGATCAATCCCGCCCTGCGCGTTCGCCAGCCCCGTGCATCCCTCTGTCGTCGTATTGATACCCACTGAATGATGGTTTGCTCCTGTCAGCAGGCAGGCTCTCGTCGCAGAGCAGATTGCAGTCGTGTGAAAATTATTGTAGCGAAGCCCTTCCTGGGCCAGCCGGTCAATATTTGGCGTGTCAATGCCGGAGCCATAGCATCCAAGCTGTGCGAATCCCAGATCATCCATCACAATATAGATTACATTTGGCTTCCCTTTGGATGGACTTTCTGATGGTTCAAAAGAAAACTGTGTCTCTGCTGCCGTTCTTCCAATAGTTCCCGTAAACTTTCTTTTTTTCATTTTCTCCTCCAAACATCACAGTCTAAAATATCACAGTCTAAAAATATACAAAACTCTTGCTTATCTGACTTCAACCTAATCAACGTTAAAGAAATCATCCAGAATTTTTTCTGAAGATATCTGTGTCTCTGCGGAACGGATTCGCGCATACACGATATTTCCTTTAAAAATAAACGGGCCGCTATAGTCATCGGTAACTGTAACCTGACGATCTGCACCAATTACATGGTACATATTTCCCATAAGTTCAACCGAAATATAGTCTCTAAGCAAAACTTCCTCTGCCTTAGCGCCATTTACATACAGGCTGACAAGAGCATCCGTTTCCCCCCATCTTCGAACATTCAGCTTTATCACGGTCTTTTGAATCGGCAGCTCCTGTCCTGTCTGAATCGTTGTGAGCTTTTTACCGCTGTGACTGAATGCAAATTTCAAATGATTGTCTTTAATATACAGAGAAAATCCGCCGAAACGATCTCCAAAGCTGTAGAGCACACCGTCCTCATCCGCGGATACACGCTCAATATCAAACCGCAGAGAAAATGAATTACCGTACAGCAAAGGCTTATCCACCAGCTCAAAATACTGATCAATGTAATGATACTCATATTGTCTCTCAGGGAAGGAGATTTTCTGTCCCAGATCATAAGACTTTCCGCCTCTTGAGCAGGAAGCATTGTGCATTGGAAACACTCCATATTTACCTGCCTCGATCAGCCAATCCTCTTTTAGCTCCTGAATTTTTTTCGGATATTCTGAAGCGACATCACGGCTTTCCGAAAAATCTTCAGCTACATGGTACAGTTCCCACACATCCTCATCAAAACTCTCGTTAAATGTATGATTCACCACTGCACGCCAACCGTCTTTATAAATCGCACGATTTCCAAGCATCTCAAAATACTGGATCGTATGGGTATCCTCCGCATTCGGATTATCAAAGGAATATTTCATACTTGTTCCATGAAACGGCTTCTGCGGTATCCCTTTGATGATAGCCGGTTTCTCTACACCGATAATATCAAGAATGGTTGGCGTAATGTCAATCACATGGTGATACTGGCTGCGGATACTGCCCCGCGCTTTTATCCCCTCCGGATAAGAGATAATCAGGGGATCTTTTACCCCTCCGGCATGAGACCATGTCTTATACCACTGGAACGGCGTATTACCAAGATTGCCCCATCCGGACGGATAGCTGTTCTGTGTATATTCCGAACCGATCAGATCTATCTGTGCAAGAGCCTCCTCCGGTGTATCTGTGATTGTTACCGTGTTGCCGCCGTTATTCATATTTAAGCGCCCGCTGGGTCCTCCCTCTGAAGTTGCGCCATTGTCAGACAGCAGCACAATGACCGTATGCTCCAACTGACCAATTTTTTCAAGGTAATCCGTCAAACGCCCAATCTGTGCATCCGTATGCTCCAGCATACCCGCAAAGGCTTCCATGTACCTTGCATAAACCTTTTTCTGCACGTCACTGATCATCCCACGCTTCAACCATGCAGTTTCTTGGATTGAGCGCTGCATCCTGCGGCACAATTCCAAGCTCCTTCTGCCTTGCAAACCATTTTTCTCTCAGTACATCCCACCCCTCATCAAAGCGGCCTCTGTATTTCTCAATATATTCCTTCGGTGCATGGTGCGGCGTATGCATTGCACCATATGCCAGATAAAGGAAAAACGGTTTATCCGGATACGCATTCTTCTGTGTGCTGATATAATGGATCGCATGATCCGTAATATCCTCCGAAAAATGATAGCCTTCCTCAACGGATTTCGGCTGCTCAATCATAGTATTATCCTGGGTCAGAGTCGGATAAAACTGGTTATTCATAGCCGGCAAAAAACCATAGTATCTTTCAAAACCTTTTCCCAGCGGCCAGTTGTCATACGGACCGGCCTCACGCACCTCATTTACATTCGCAAGATGCCATTTTCCACATGCATAGGTATCGTAATCAAATTCCCGCAGTATTTCCGCAAGGGTTGCATAACTCTTATCAATTTCCCCCGTTCCGTTATTGCATCCCGTCACCATCTCTACTGTCGCCGATACACCAACTGAATGATGATTCGCACCTGTCAGCAGAGATGCTCTTGTCGCTGAACAAATTGCCGTTGTGTGGAAATTGTTGTACCGCAGTCCATTTCCTGCCAGGCGGTCAATATTCGGCGTGTCTATTGTAGACCCGTAACAGCCCAACTGCGCAAAGCCCAGATCATCCAAGACAATATAAATTACGTTTGGTGCATCTGCCCTTCGCCCTGTCGGAATTTCTTTATATGCATACTGTGTCTCCCCTACTGTCCGGCCTTCCCTTCCCACAAATCTCTTTCTATTCATGCTGATATATCCTTTCTCTTATATCCTATTATGTTTTTGTTCCTTCTGTTTTTATTTTTCCAGTTCTTTGACTGCCTCCTCATAATAAGAAGTATCTGCAAAGCTATCCACATCCACAGGATTGGAAATGACAGAGTGGTCAAGCAGCCAGTCATTCAGTCCCTTGTAATATTTAATCTTGTCTTTCGTAATCTCCGGAGACATAAACGAGAGCGTTGTGTCAAATTCGTAATTTTTCCGTGTAAACTCAGCCGGCAGTGACTCGGATGCCGTTGCATCATACAATACCTGGGGATTAGCCGCTGCATCGTTATAAGCACGAATCAGGGCTTTATTAATTGCCACACCCACCTGAGGATTCTCAGTCAATATATCGGAGGATACCTCAAATAAATAAGTTGTGGAGCCCTCCGGTATATCGGCTCCTGTATCAATCACCGTGCCTACGCCCAGACTCTCAAGATAATACAGGGAACTGGGCTGCATCACGTAGGCGTCTGCATCCCCTGTTGCCAGCAGGGACTGCGCATCTGTTGTCGCATTAATAATATCAACCCTGGAGCTGTCAATTCCTCTTGCTTCTGCATAGTGCTCCCAAAAGTACTGTGCAACCGTGCCCTGAGGCACGATCACCTTTCTGCCTTCCAGGTCTTTGGCTGTCTGAACCTCCTCATTTGCAGATATCACTGCATACTGCTGCTGCCCATTCACAAGTGCTACGATAGTAGTATCAATTCCATTACTTTTGCTGATAAAAGCAGGAAAATCTCCGTATACTGCAGCTTCAAGCTCTCCTGCAGCCAAAGCCTCGTTAATTTCCGGTCCGGCTCCCGCAAATGGCACAATCGCGACCGTATACCCTGCAGAATTTAACTCTTCCTCCAGGTATCCCGCATCATAGGCAACCTTTCCGAGATCCATCGAATAAGAATTGCTGTTTCCGCCTACTCCAATGCGAAACTCCTTTAAATTCTCTGACGTTCCAGTGACCTCCGCTGTCTGCGCGGTATCTGCGCTTGTATTCGTTTCCGTTTTTTCTCCATTTGAACCGCAGCCGCTCAATCCCAAAATTAGTGCTGCTGCAAATATTGCTGAGAATAATTTTTTGCTGTAATTTCTTCTTTTTTTCATAGTCAACTCTCCTTGTTATAAACAATCCGTTAATTAGTATTCAACTCTTTACCGCTCAATCAACGCAAAATCTGCTGTCTCCGCCAAATCTGCCAGATATTTCTGCAGTGTTTCCAAATACTGAAAGCAATTAGTGTCAATGGATTCACACACTGCTTCTATTCTGCCTTCCAACAATGCAAACAGCGCTTCTTTCGTTGTCGTAACATAATTATCCGAGGTTTGCTTTTCAACCGGATAGCTCAGCACGACACCACTGTGCACGATGACTGCATACCTTTCCAGAAGCTCGGCGCTCTTTCCAGGATAAGAAATTTCTTTTTCTGTGTTTTCCGCATCTTTGACAGTCTGCGAATCTACAATATTTAATGTAAACTGAAATTCTTCCCCCTGAGCTTTGTCACTGTCAAACAAAATGCCGATATATTTTAACAGCAAATCTACTGACATACCTTTCGCCATATCTGCCCGCTTTTTCAATTTTTTACGGTCAGGCTTGATACCTTCCCGCAATTCCAGCGCTCCCTGCAGATAAGCATTTCTCCAGATACTGGATTCCGCGGTGTAACCCAATTGTTCAAATGCATCGGCGCAAAGCTGTCTTGCATTTTCATTTTGAGGATTCGCCAAAACTACCTTTCCGGCTGCAAATGCTGCCTTTCGGTAATCGCCGTCTTTAAAATCTTCGACAGCTTTCTGCAAAATATTTTCTTCCGGGCCGGCATATTCTACAAAAGTCCTGGCCTCTTCCAGCTCAGTCAGCGGATCAATATCATTGGGATTTCCATTAAAAAATCCTAAGTATTTTGTATAGACAGCTCTTGCATTAATTGGAAGAGATCCATAATATGGCCTCGCATACCAGTTAAATTTCAACCCCTCCGGTATCTCAAGCTCTCTGGCAATCTCTTTTGCCGTATATCCTTTGTTCGCCAGAAGCAGCGTCTGATCGTGTGTGTATTTATAAATGGCTGCATTATTCAGCAGATATTCTCTGACGGCATCCGGATGCCCGGGCGTATTAAAATGCGGCCAGTTGTGAGACTGAAATACCACATCGCTCTTGTCTGCATACTTCTCCATGGCCTCCAGTATATAATCGGACCAGGCACTTGAATCTCTGAGCTGCGCGCCGCGAATCGGATACAGATTATGCAGTGTTCCGCAGCAGTTTTCCGCGACCCACAGCGCACGGTAATCCGCAAAATAATTATTCATCTCCGACGGCGCCTCCGTCCCCGGTGTCAACTGAAACTCTACGGTGATACCGTCGATCACAACTGTTTTGTTTTCATCAATGTAATCTGTCGGTGTGACAAAGCTTACATCTCCTTTGGGCGATGCCAGGCCCAGACCAGTAGAAACTAATCCCTGCGGACCTGGTTCGATATCTGCGCCAAACTGATATTGCGCCCGTCTCTGCATTGCTGTTCCGGCAAAAATGTTTTCCTTTACACATTCAATATCAAAGCCGGCCGGCACATAAATCGGTATCTTTCCCTCACTGGCAGCTCCCACTTGCTCCGGTGTTACCACTCCGCGCACGCCGCCGAAATGATCTGCATGAGAGTGACTGATGATCAGGGCACGTATTTTAGAAATTACTTCTTCCTTCAGTGCTTCCTCCAGCAATTCCAATGCAGCCCGCGAAGTCTCAATGGTTGACATTAAATCCTGTACAATCCATCCCGTTTTACTGCGGATAATTGTCAGATTTGATATATCAAAACCACGCACCTGATAAATGGCATCCTTCACCACCTCAAACACACCTGCGCAGTAATTTCCTTTTCCATTCAGCCACAGGCTCGGATTTACCGTGTCCGGCGCCTGATCCTGCTCAAAAAATGAAAACGCTTTCAAGTCCCATACAACATGCCCGTCTGCTCCATGAATCACCATCTGCTTTGCAGGATAAATGCATTTTTCTTTTGCCAGTCGATATTCATCGTGAAAACAATACTCCTGGTCCAATCCCATATTCCGTGCAAATCTGTGATTTTTTTCTATCGTATAATCCGTTGCCTTTTTAATATATTTATTGAAGTGATATTCACACATAATTTTTCTCCCTTCTCCCTCTATCGATATCATCCCTGTTCCTTTATGACTTCTTCATAATAGGAAGTGTCTACAAAACTATCCATATCTACCGGACTGGCTATCAAAGACTCATTCTCCAAAAACTCCTCCAGGACTCTGAGCTTCTCCATATTTTCTTCGTTAATTTCGGGTGAAAAATAGCGGAAGCTGGTATCATAGGCATATGTTTTTTCATAAATATCAGCGGTATATCCCTCTGTAATTTTTGCAATCACCTCGCATGCTTCCTGCGGATTTTCCTGTGCAAATGCCTGTGCGCGCAGCAAAGCACGGATAAATGCTTTTGCCGCATTGGGATTTTCCTTTAAAAATGTTGTGTTGCTTACTGCTAAAAACTGGGATGTCCATTGCGGATGGTCTACGGTCGTTTCAATCACTTTTCCAATCCCCTTTTTTTCCAGATAATATGCAATACTGGCGCTTGTAATCAGTGCGTCCGCCTCTTTACCGGCCATGACGGACGCCGCATCGGAAAAGGTGTTGATCTGTTCAAGCTCATCCTCCCCAATCCCTGCATCTGCAATCAGAGATTTAAAATATTGATGATAGATGGTTCCTCTGGCTACTATAACCTTATGTCCTTTTAAATCATCGGCTGAAGTTATATCCGAATCATTTTGTACCAAAATCCCCATCTGGCACTCTGTATTTTCGGCAGCAAAAATCGTGGTGTCTACGCCGGATGCCTTTGCAATGGTCGCAGGCATGTCTCCATACACCGCCATGTCAATCTCTCCGGCTGAAAATGCTTCATTGATTGCAGGTCCCGCCTGAGCGAACCCAACAATCTCTGCTGTATAACCTTCTTTTTCCAGCTCCTCTTCCAGATACCCGTTTTCCTGTGCAATACCCGCAGCTTCTGTCAGCACATTGCTCTGGCCGACTGCGCCAATACGCACTGGCTTCAAACCTGTTTCGTCTTCCGCTCCCGTACTTGTTTCACCTGCCGCGGCAGTATCTGTTTCACTTACTGGCGCAGTATTTGTCTCACTCTGATTCCCTGTATCACGCTTTCCGCATGCAGCAGTTCCCACTGTCAAACCTGCTATCAAACATAACACCATAATCTTTTTCATTCTGTACTCCTCCTTATTTTTGTTAAATCTCATATACCAACAGTTGCATACTCTTTGTTTTCGGCATGATTTAAATCAATTTCTAACTATTTTTTTCCTTTTTCAGATTCTGCCAGGGTGTAAAACATGTAAAGAGCACGGAAAGTCCTTTGTCCATGACAATTCCAAGCACACCAATTACAATCATACATACAATTACCACATCCGACTGCATCAAGCTTCTCGCATCACTCATTCGATAGCCGATTCCAGATGTGGATGCAATCAGCTCCGATGCAACCACTGCCATCCAGGAAACACCAAGCCCCAATTTCAGTCCAACTAAGATTTGCGGAAGCGCATGCGGCAGATATACTTTTACGAACGTCTTCCATTTGCTCAGCTTATATAATCTTGCAACCTCCACATAACCTTCCGGCGTACTTGAGATGCCGCTCAATGTGTTTACCAAAATCGGAAATACCGCAGCAATAACGATAATGATTACTTTGGATTCCTCACCAATGCCTGCCCATAAAATAATCAATGGTATCCAGGAAATCATCGGTATCTGGCGAATTACCGTAATCGTCGGCTGAAATAATGATTTCATGCCATAAGACATTCCCATGATCGAGCCCAGTGTAACGCCGATCACACTTGACAGCAGATATCCTTTTACCACACGCAGTAAACTGACTGACAGATCACTTGCGAGCCGCCCGGACTGCAGCATATTTACAAATGTTTCTCTCACTCTGGGAAGTCCCGGCAAGATACTGGACGGTACGGAACCATATGTTGTTGCCGCAAACCATGCCAAAATAACAATGATCGGAATAATCAGTCCTAAACCGATATCCTTAAATTTTCTTATTTTCATAAATTAAAATCTCCTTTTTGCACTGTTTACTTTTGCAGTACAATTTTCTTTTTCATCTCTTTTTTGAAATCGCGATCATCCGCAAAATCTTTTCGCCCGATATCACTAAATCATGTATTCTATCTCATAATCCTCCAAAGCATCCTCAAAGAAGTAATCATAGATTCTCTTTTTATACTTTGCAAAAACAGCGCTGCCGCGTTTTTTGGATTCCACCGGGTCAGTCGTGATAATTTCCTTGATCTCGCCCGGCCTTGCCGACATCACCACTACTCTGTCCCCCAAATAAACAGCCTCATCAATATCGTGTGTGACCATAACCATCGTAGTCCCTTCCTGCTCCTGGATTCTTAAGATTTCCTTCTGCATCTGGATTCTTGTCAGCGCATCCAGCGCTCCAAACGGCTCATCCAGCAAAAGTATCGTTGGATTTCCTGCAAGACCCCTGGCAATAGCAGCCCTCTGCGACATACCTCCGGATAGCTGACTCGGATAACTGTTTGCAAAATCCTGAAGTCCCACCAGTTCCAAAAGCTCTGAAACCTTCTGCTCTCTTTCTTCCTTCGACAGATAGCGAAGCCCAAATCCCACATTGTCCTTGATTTTCAGCCAAGGCAGAAGTCTGTGATCCTGAAATACCATACCGCATTTCGGTCCGGGGCCTGCCACTGCATGACCATTTCGCACAACCACTCCATCCTCGTACCCAACCAGGCCGCAGATAATTTTGAGCAGAGTACTTTTTCCACATCCGCTGTGACCTACAATCGTAACAAATTCTCCTTTTTTAATCTGCAGATTAATATCTCTTAGCACTTCTATAGACTGCTTCGCTACTGGAAATTGCTTATCGAGGTGTTCAATATTAATCACATACTCATTTTCTTCGGCACTGGCTGGCCGCCTTGTCTCTTCCATGCCTGTCGCTCCTTTCATACTTTGACTGTATGCATTATAGGCACAATATTCCTTGATAGAAAAGATTATTGTGAGAAAACGTTTTCAAAATCAACCGGATTTTTGCATGGAATCTGTGATTTCAATTCGGAAAAACGGACATTTTGGAGCTGTACGCAATTGAATTTTCCATTTTTATGAAAACGTAATCATCCGTATTTTTTCTTTGTCTTCGCGCCTCCTGCATGCCAGGCCATTCAAATATAATAATCACTCCAACTGCTCTCTGACACGTGCGTACAACTGTTTCGTATCATCAGTTTTCCTTCTATCTCAATCCGGACAATGCCCTTATGTCCTCCTTTTATACGGTCTAAAAGCAGATACAAAGCAAATTTCCCCATCTCATCCTTTGGGAGCCTTACAGTTGTCAGCATCGGCTTCGTATACTGCGCCTCCTCAATATCATCACTTGCTATAATGGACGGCATATAATACCGATTCTTATACCTGTTGAGATATTTTAACATTCCCACTGCTGTAATATCATTTGCGCAATAAATACCGGTAGGGCAGTCATCCGACTGCAGAAAGCGTTTCATCGTCTCATACCCCTCCGCTTCTGTCTGCCTGGTTTCAACCACATATTCCGGTTCCAAATCAATCTCATATTTCCTCAGAATATCCACATAGCCATTGTAGCGTGACTCATTATGGCACTCTCCTACATAGCCGATATTGCGGTGCCCTAACTGAATCAGATATTCCACAGCCTCTGCAGCGATTTTCCTCCCGTCACATACCACTTCATCCACTTCATAGTTTGTGGAATTACGGTTCACCGATACCACACTCTTATACTTACGGTTCAGCTTTTTAAGCGCCTCCTTATTGCATTTCCCGATAATAATCAGCCCGTCGCATTTCCCTTCCGTGGCCTCATACATTTCCCCAATGATTTTGTTAAGATTCTCAACCCTGCATTTCCGGTCATTTGAAAACAGCGACCGGTACCATACCTTTGACAAAATGCAATTATTCTTATGTATCTCACTTTCAATCACATGCAGAAGCTCCGTAAAAAAAGGATCTGACTGAGCCACATCCATACGAGTCATCAACACATTTATGTAATACGTCTTTCCTACCTCAGATGCCAGACCCATCTTCAGTTTTCTGGCCGCTTCATTTGGCACATAGTTTAATTCCATCGCTGTTTTCCATATCTTATCGCGCAGTCCGGGCGTTGCACAGCGATAGTTCGGGTTATTTAATACTCTGGAAACCGTAGCAGGTGATACCCCTACTCTTTCTGCAATTTTTTTAATTGACATTTCTCCCTCCTGTCTGCAAGGCAAATTCTCAACAGAATATCTGCACTCAACATTGTGCAGACGCTTCTTCTCTCTTCATTCTTTTGCATATATATCCTATGTGTTTTATATGTTTTGAAAATCATAACACTTCCCCGGAAAAATGTCAAATAGTCCCTGTCGTTTCATTAACGGACATTTTTTAACTTTTTACAGACATTACATCCTTTTTTCTCAAAAATATGCTATTCTTTTTATTGTAATTTAAATTCAATAAAATAAAAGTTCATTTTAATTTGTAAATATACTGGAAATATATGCAAAAGAATGAAG
>ERZ809224.1059-NODE-1059-length-21667-cov-6.041227_pt1 | contig 21667 bp, 24 predicted proteins | sample MGYA00520513_ERZ809224 | MGnify/ENA primary metagenome ERZ809224 (study PRJEB31576, sample SAMEA3212658) | Homo sapiens | biome: human-gut; feature: human gut; material: fecal | place: Sweden | collected 2012 ... | reverse complement strand
GTTAGCGACCGGCTGGTTCTCTGGCGCTTGCAGGTTCTTAGATAATTCAAGCGAGCGAGTTTTAGCCCTGCCCCCATATCCGCTGCCTGCTCCGTCCTGCCTTTATAGCGCCGTAATACCGCCGGCTGTCATTCAGGCTGAATAGTTACACAACTCAGACTGCATAATTAAGTTATCTCCCCCAAAAATTCACAGTTTCTTTTCCAGCAGATTCTGCATACTTTTCAATCCGATGACCAGCGTTGAAGTATTATGCAGCAGCGCTGATGTCGTCGGCTGCAGAATACCGCCTACTCCAAAAAGTATCAGCCCCGTATTAAATCCCACAATAAACCGGTAATTTCTGCGAATCCTTTCCATAAGGGCGTCGCTGAGCCGCTTCAGCGTTACCACTTCACGCAGGTCCTCCGCACCCACTGTGATATCTGCAATCTCCCTTGCAATCTCCGCACCCTCACTGATGGCAATTCCCGCATCAGCGGCGGACAACGCCGGTGAATCATTGATCCCGTCACCGATCATAATAACTTTTCTGCCCGCTTTTTTCTCTTTCTCCACGAATCTGGCTTTATCCTCCGGAAGTACTTCAGAATAATACTCATCCACTCCTACCCGTTTTGCGATAGCTTTCGCTGTCCTGTCGCTGTCTCCTGTCATCATTACCACCTTGGAGAGTCCTGCCTCCTTCAGAGCTTTTATCACCTCAGATGCTTCTTCCCGCAAAGGATCCTCAATACAAATGACTGCCGCCAGCTTATTTTCAACAGCCAGATACAAATGCGAATATTCCTCCGGCAATTCTCTGAATTTTTGTTCCATGCCTTCAGGGATTGTGCATTTTTCATCTTCAAATATAAAATGATAGCTTCCGATTACGGCTCTTCTTCCCTCAATCGTAGTAGAAATGCCGTGCGCCACAATATACTCCACCTTAGAATGCATTTCCTCGTGATCCAGCGCTTTCTCTTTTGCTGCCTGCACCACTGCTTTTGCCATAGAATGAGGAAAATGCTCCTCCAGGCAGGCCGCAATTCTCAGAAGCTCATCCGGATTTTCGTTGTTAAAAGAAACCACCCTGGCAACCACAGGTCTGGCTTTCGTCAGTGTTCCCGTCTTATCAAAAGCAATCGTGTCTGCATCTGCAATGGCCTCCAGATATTTACCGCCTTTTACCGTAATCTTATAGGAGCTGGCCTCCCTTATGGCAGAAAGCACAGAAATCGGCATCGCAAGCTTCAATGCACAGGAAAAATCCACCATCAGCACAGACAATGCTTTCGTCACATTCCCGGTCAAAAGCCAGGTCAGCCCTGTCCCTGCCAGCGTATAAGGAACCAGTCTGTCGGCAAGATGCTCTGCTCTGCTCTCCAGGCCGGATTTCAGCTTCTCAGACTCCTCGATCATAGCTGCAATTTTTTCATATCGGCTAAAACCGCCTGCAGTCTTCACAGCTATGACAAGCTCTCCCTCCTCAACTACTGTTCCGGCATACACAGAGCTGCCGGCATATCTTCGTACCGCAGCAGATTCGCCGGTGAGTGATGCCTGATTTACCATCGCCTCGCCTTCGATCACGACTCCGTCAAAGGGAATCACTGTTCCCATATGCACTACAACGCAATCACCCTCTTTGATCTGCTCTGACGATACTAAAATTTCCTGACCGTCCTTCCCTTTCATCCAAACCTTACCTACATTTAAGGACATGCTTCTTGCCAGATCATCCACTGATTTCTTGTGCGTCCACTCCTCGAGAAGCTCTCCAATCCCCAGCAGAAACATGATGGAGCTGGCCGTACCCATATCGCCTCTTGCAATGGAGACTCCGATCGCAGTGGCATCCAGAACCGGCACCTCAATTTTCCCTTTGGCCAACGTTTTTACACCATGCCAGATATATTTCACTGAGCTGATACCTGTATAGGCTACTGCCAGCGCAGTCGGAAGAAACATTTTCCGTGCGAAATGAAAAATTACTCTGTTTATCAATTTTTCCTGATATCTGGCATTAAGCCCTCTTCCGGAATTTTCCAAAATACCCGCGGGTACCTCCACATTATCATACCGAAATCGCCTAAGTTCCTGTAAGAGAGCTTCACGTCCTCCCTTGTAACAGATAACCGCATCTCCTGTCCGGTCGTAGACATTCGCTGAAGTCACCTGTGGAAGATTCTGTAAAAAGTACAGAAGAGTATCCGCCTGATCAAAAGTCATGCGCTTCTGCACAACATGAATACGCAGCCTTCCTTTTATTTCATGCTTAATTATAAATTTCAATCTATTCACTCCCTTTATTCGCTGCCAGAGCAGTCATAAGCTGCCGCAATATTTACGCAGCCTAAAATCGCCGCACAACCGCTGAATTTTGCATTAAAATAAGCTGCCGCAAAATACCTTTTCCTGCATTCTGCGGCAACTCTGTCATATTATGCTTCTGCGACTGTCTCTTCAACAGGTTCCCCCGCTTCTTCAAAGGTTTCCTCTTCTGCTGCTCGTTCTTCGTTGATCTGCTTTGCTTCCTCATAAATATCGTTTGCATTCTCCTGAATCGTAGTAGCAGTTTTCATCAGGCATTCCTTTGCGCGAAGAACTGCCGCCGTACAGCCTGTATAGACCTTCTTGGCATCCTTGCCGGACAGCACCTTAATCCCTGCTGTTCCAAAAAGCACTCCCGCTGCAAAAATTCCTGCTTTTTTCCAACTGATATCTTTCAGACAATCTAACATCACTATGTACCTCCTGTTTGTATTTTATTCATAACAATAGAAAGCCTGTGAAGCATACTCTATTGCATACCCAATATCATTTATGCTTATAACCTGTGTACAGTGTCATAAACAGACAAAATACCATAGCCCAAGCCCAGAATCGATGCTTTTTCAAAAAAAGACCTCCTTTTCTCACATGTGCTTTCCGTTTGGCTGTGCTTCATTATAACACTGTACACCGCTAAGTGTTACCATTTTTTCATTTATTGATAAATTTTATCAATAAATGAAATTTGTCAACACCTCGTACACACCCCCGGCTCATAGCCACTGCGCCAGATAGTCTCCTTTATCTCATCCTCTGTCTTTTCTGCTTTTGCATAGACATCCGCCTTTTTTTGCTTCAAATTTACCACCGCATAATAGCCTTCCACTCCGTTAAATGCATTTTCCACTCTCTTTTTGCACTCGCCGCAGGTCATTCCCTCCACAGTCACTGTGTAATGATACGGATAATGGGATATATCCCTGTCACTTGCCTTAATCCTTTTTACACTGTTCCCGCCGCTGCCGCAGCAGCCATGCGCCACCCTCTTAATCGTACTCCTTAAGCCAATCAGACACAAAATAACAATAATCAAACATATAATCACAGTTGACATACCATTTCCTCCCGTCAATCATTCTAAAATGCCAGCGTCAATACATCCTGTTTTTTCCTGCTTCCGGGAAAAGCATGACCTTCGAACCCTGACAACCTTTCATTGGCTAACATAATTATCATACTACTTTTCAGACCTTGAAAAAACAATATATCCTGATTATTTTTATCAACAGCATATTCCAAATACAATATCATTGACAATCTCGCCTGCCATGATCAGTCCTGCTACAGAAGGCGTAAATGCCGTACTTCCGGGTATCGCCCTTCTGTCCGTACACTTTCTCTGAGCTCCCGGCGGGCATACACAATTCGACCTGCAGCTAATACTCATATCTTCGATCGGCACAATTGCCTTCTCTTTTGAGTAAACCACCTTCAGGCTTTTTACATTTCTCTTTTTTAATTCTTTCCTCATAACCTTAGCCAGCGGACAAACCGATGTCTCATAAATATCCGCCACTTCAAACAACTCCGGATGAATCTTATTCCCCGCTCCCATTGAGGAAATAACCGGCACCTTCGCTTCTTTTGCCGCCATCACAATATCTATTTTGGCCGTAACCGTATCTACTGCATCCACCACATACGTACAGCCTGCAAAGTCAATCTCTCCCCTTTTCTCCGGGAGATAAAAACAATTATGGATATTGACCACTGCATTCGGATTGATCTCCAGAATCCGTTCCTTCATCACATCCACCTTATATTTCCCTACGGTTTTCCTCGTGGCAATAATCTGCCTGTTCAGATTTGTCAAACACACCTTGTCATCATCGATCAGCTCAAAAGTTCCAACGCCGCTCCTTGCCAGCGCCTCAGCCGTGTAGCCTCCCACACCTCCCAGTCCAAAGATCGCTACCCGGGCATCTGCAAGCCGCTCCATTGCCTCCTTGCCATACAACAACTCCGTTCTAGAAAATTGATTCAGCATAATTCATCCCTTTCTGTGCTTTCTTCCGATAAGCTGCCCTCTTCGGAATGCACTTCAAATTCATAATAATCGCCCCGATCCGTGACGATCTCATATCCGATACTCCTGATTCTTTGCTCCAGACAATGTCTGCATTCCGCTGCCTCATCACCGGTACAAATTTTATTATCATACAGCATATATTTTTTCCGCACGGAAGAAGGAGACAAATTGGGCATAACCACATTGGCGCCTGCCAGAATCGCTTTTTCTCTGCCTCTTGGGTCAATCGTTCCCACTGCCGTAGTGGCAGGCAGCATCGCATTAGGATTCATCAGACGCAAAATTGAAATCAGACTGAGCGTCAGCTCAAGATTTCCTCCCGGTTCACCTGCATATTTCGTATCCTTATGCGGGATAAACGGACCGATGCCGATCATATGCGGCTTCAGCTTCTTAATATAAAGGAGCTCATTTGCCAGATATTCCATTTTCCATCCAGGCGAACCGACCATAAAACCGCAGCCTGTCTGGTATCCAATCTCTTTTAACGTCTCCAGACACTGCAGCCTGTTTTCCAGGCTCATAGTTTTCGGATGCAGGAACGCATAATGTTCCTTTGTAGAAGTCTCCTCCCGCAGCAGATACCGATCCGCTCCTGCATCAAACAACGCCTGGTACGATTCTCTTGTCCGCTCCCCAAGCGACAGCGTCACTGCACAATCCGGATAGGCACGTTTTACTGCACGCACAATCTCTGTCATCCTCTCATCCGTAAAAAACGGATCCTCCCCGCCCTGCAGCACAAATGTCCGGTATCCAAGTCTGTATCCCGTATGGCAGCATTCCAGAATATCCTCTCTATTCAGCCGATATCGGTCTGCAGAACTGTTTCCTCTGCGTATCCCACAGTAAAAACAGTCATTTTTGCAAAAATTTGTAAACTCAATCAGTCCCCGAAGATAAATCCGATTTCCAAATCTGGCTCTGCTCTCCTTCGCCGCCGCTTCATGCAGCATTTTTTCTGTGCCATCATTCAGATTCTCCAGTAAAAACTGCAGCTCCTCTTTTTTCGCAGTCCTCTCCTCCTGCAGCTTTGCGATAATCTCTCTACAGTCCATCAAAACCTCCCATATAATAACGGCTCTTTGTATACACATTAAACACAATTCTTGTCCGCAGTCACTTGGAATTTTCCAAGTGTTATGGATTAACTGTTATATTCTACCCTTAAAATACAAAAAAGTAAAGCAGGCAACCCCACCTGCTCTTACCCTCTCGCGTATTCCTGTGCATACGCCCTTTTCCTGCAATTTATATGGAACTATTCTCACAGCTTTCCATATTCCGCTATGATTTCGTCCAGCTTCACACCATCCTTCCTCAGCTTCAGAAGTCTCTGAGCCGGATTCATTCTCAACTCAATCCTTTCATACAGCGCATCCAAAAACCTCTCCTCCTCAAAGCCACGTTTTTTCAGTCCCTCATACGCTATATCCACCACTCTTTTCGCCAGCCCATACACTCCATCTTCATCCACAAATCCCGGAAGTCTGCTTCTCACAAACAGCTTGCGCAATTCTGCCGCCGTATACCCCTGATGGTAAATCACATGATCTTGCTGCAAAAGCTCAGTGAGAGCATGAAGATTTTCCTTCAGACCCAGATGGAAAGCTGCTACTGTCATACAATCCTTCATTGGCTGACAGCATACACTTCGAAATTCTATAGTGCCTCTGTAAGTCAGATCCTCAAACTTAAATGTCCTCAGATACTGAATATCATCTATGTGCGGCTGCACCTCCGTCTTCCTGTAAATCCCTCTGTCGTAATACTCACCTGTAATTACCGGCTTTTTAAAATATTCCATAATCCTGACAGGCGGAAAATTAATATATTTCCCATTGCGCTCCACACAGTATATACTGGTAGACTCAATATAGGACTGTAAATCCTCGATACTGCCCAGCCTGCAGTCCATCATCCCGATATTATGAGGATTGATGCCATGGGTGCTGTTCTCCCAGAACGCATCCCTGCAGCAGAGCAGTTCTTCATGCTCATCAAGCAGCACCGAATTGGAAAAAATCAGCGCCTTGATCGGTTCCACCTTGCCGAATGTATCCAGTGTTTCCAGCAAATCATCGTAAAAAACGTCAAGCTGTACCTGCGAAGCACTTGAAAATGTACCATATTCCGGATATTTGTGAAAATACATGGGAATTGTGTAGTTTTTATAAGAACGCAAATGATGCAGAAGCATCCGATATCTCTCGCTTGGAATTGGGATATTATGATTATAAATGCGGTACGGATTAACACCGAAACCCGTCAATGTATAGCCATGCATGGCAAATGCTTCCTGCAGAAAGCCGTAATACCTGCGGAAACGTTCATAAATTGTATTCAGTTCTCTGCCTTTTCCCAGGGATAACTCCAAATTGTTGTAGGAACAGTCATAGGACAGAATATCCCCTGTGAACTCCTCCGCGGCAGAGTAAACGTTTCCATCATCATCCAGACCCACCGGGCGGAATCCAAACCGACCCATAAATTTTGTTGTAACCCCATGAACCACAGCAAAATCTACGGGTGCCTTTCTCAAATTGACAATTGGTATCTCAATCTCAATACCAATGTAGTTTTCTCTCTGTCTTTTTGTCGGCTCGATATACTTTCGGTATAACTGTTCTCTGATAATCTGTTCATCCATAATAGCAGCTCCTCATAAGCTTGAAAAAATCTGATACAAATATTTCATGTTCTCCTCACTGTCAATATATTCATGGCCGTGATCTGTCCCCGTAAAAATAAGCTCTCCCTGGCGATATCCAAACAGTGTGTTCATCGGAAGCGGAATCCATTCTTCTCTGCCAAGCGGTGAAGTAGAAAAAAGTACCCCTCCCTGTTTTTCAAGATAATAGAGCGATCCCGCATAATTTGTATGCACATACATATATTCCCCATCATACAGCATAAGATTCAGTTTGTTCCCCTTAGCCATCCGTACAACCAGAGAATCCAGCAGTTCAAAACGTTCTCTCTCTTTAAATTTACCGCCCTGCTGCTTTTCTTTCCTGCTCATCTCATCTACAATATACAGAAGTATCCGTTCACTGTCCGTATCCCCCGTCTGGATGTCCGAATATCTGTCCAGAGGTGAATATTCAAAAATCGTTCCGTTGTGAATCTGAGTCCACCGTCTTTTGCTGTAATCCTTTTGGGTGTAGGGATGACAATTACAAAACTCTACATTGCCGATAGTCGCGTAGCGTATATGTGCAAAAGCATTTTTTAACCGAATCGGCATGGAAAGCCTCTCCTTCAGATAATTACTTTTTGTGGCCTGCACAGGCTCCTTCTCAATCAAAGCCTCATTGCCATCCATGCATGCCAATCCCCAGCCATGAGGATGTCTGGTGCTGTGACTGAAAAATTCCTTTAAATAGTCATTTATAATCCATGGCTCCTTGGCATTCAGCCCAAATAATTCACACATAGCTTCTCTCGCTTCCCTCCTTTTTCACAATTTCTTCTGCATATTGCCTGGCAGGCAGACTCTCCGTTCACTGATATCCTCTGTCTGCTTTTCAATAGAAACCGCAGGACGCGCTTTCTATTGCTGCACAATAATTTCTTCCGCTGCTACCTCGCCTTTGACGATAGAAAATGCCTTCAACACAGGCGTCTCCTTGGCCAGAGACAAAATCAAATACTTTATTTTAGGATCGTAGGCAAGCCTCTTATCCTCCTGTGACGGCCTTGCCGGTGTCTCCGGATGTGAATGGAAATTTCCGATCATCTGAAGTCCCAGTTTCCGCATATCTTTAATTGCGTCAAACTGCTCCCTGGGATCCATGGAAAAATGCTCGCGGCTTTCATCCACATTCGTCAGGCAGTAAACCTTCTCCACATATTGATCCTCTCCCTCAATTCTGCCGCCAAGCAGACCACATGCTTCGTTTGGCAGCCCTTTTTGGGCATGCACAATCATACCCTGATAGTGTTCCTTCCTTATATAAATCATATTCCTTCACACGCTTTCTGCTCATAATCAATCGGCTCCGTAATCGTGGGATGCTCTCCGCACACAGCGCAGTCCTTCACATGTTCCGGAAGCTTCACTGTGCGAAATTCCATTTTCAGCGCGTCGTAGGTAAGAAGCTTTCCTGTCAAAAGCTCTCCAACTCCAAGAAGATATTTTATCGCTTCCATCGCCTGCAGACTTCCAATCACACCGCCCATAGCTCCGATCACCCCGGCCTGCTTACAGGTCGGCACAGCCTCTGGAGGCGGCGGTGACTGAAATACGCATCGATAGCAGGGACCCTTTCCAGGCACATAGGTCATAAGCTGTCCTTTAAAACGAATGATTCCGGCATGGGAAAACGGCTTTTTTTCGAGAACACAGGCATCATTAATCAAAAATTTTGCCGGAAAATTATCTGTTCCATCCAAAATAAAATCATAATCTCGTATCAGCTCACGGATATTCGAAGCATTTACAAACATACGGTAGGTTTTCACCGTCACATCCGGGTTCATCTGTTCCATAGTCTCTTTCGCAGACTTTACTTTCGCTTTTCCAACATCTTCTGTTCCGTGGATAATCTGTCTCTGCAGGTTGGATAAATCCACCTCATCTGCATCTGCAATTCCTATGGTACCTACACCTGCTGCTGCCAGATACATAGCCGCCGGGGCCCCCAGACCTCCCGCACCTATAATCAGCACCTTTCCGTTCAACAGTTTTTTCTGTCCCTTAATTCCCACTTCTTTCAAAATGATATGGCGGGAATAACGCTCAAGCTGTTCATCTGTCAAAGCCATCTTTGCATCCACCTCCCATAAAGTAAATAAACTCAACCGAATCGCCTTCCTCAAGCTGTTTTGTGTCAAAATCCGCTCTGCTGACAAATTCTTCATTGATTGAGACTGTCACATATTCAGGTGTCTCCACATCCTCTGCTTCAATCAACTGCGTTACTGTTGTTCCTTCTTTATACTCTTTTTTTTCTCCGCTGATATTTAAAATCATAATCTTTACTCCTCATATATAGAATTTATAATATTTTTATCATTCTGCAAAAAAACATATTCTTTTCTAAACACCTGCAACACAGCTCTTGATCACAGCTTCCAGTTCCATCCTCGGCACTATGCCATCCAGACGGCACTTCACTTTCCCTTCACTGAAAAACAGAATCGTCGGAAACTGGCTCACATCATACTTTTCCGCCAGTCCTTTCGTAAATGCCGCATTTACCTTGACAATTTTTATTTCTTCCTCGTAGATATCCTCCATTTCCCCGAGAACCGGAGAAAACTGCTTGCAGCCCAGACAACCGTCGGAATAAAACTCTACCAAAACAGGTGTCTCTGATTCCAGCACCTCTCTTTGAAACGATGTCTCATTTACCCTTTTTGCCATACCATCCTTCCTCTCATTCCTCGATTTTCTTCACATAAAGGCTGTAGTTTCCATCTTCCCGCTTTATCAGCTTCAGAACCTGCTGCCCGTCCTCCTTCATGCTGCGCGGAACGTTCTGTGCCGGTTCTCCGTCCTTCATAATAACCTCAAGAATCTGCCCGATTTCCAGCTCTTCAAGCTCCGCCTTTGCCTTTACAAACGTCATAGGGCATACCTGACCGGTGATATCTACCACCTGATCTGCCCTGATCTCATCTGCCGTCATCGCCATCATACGCCTCCTCCATTGCTTTTTTAAATACATCCCAGCCCACGCGGTCCAGTGTAAACTTAAAACGCTCGCCTGGCAGTGCGTGCTTCGCAAAAAATTCAATTGCTGCATCTGTCACCTGGTACAGCTTCTCCTCCGACTCAATCACCGGAAGAAAATGCTCACCCTTGTTGATGGTATTGCCAAAAAGTCCTCCAAAAGATACAAGATATCCACTTTCACCCTTCCACGCATCCACCGGACAGGATTTTACACATCTTCCGCAGAAGGTACATTTGCTCATATCAAGCTTTAACTTGTTTCCATCCGCTTCGATAACATCTTCTCTGCAGGCCTTCTCGCAGACACCGCAGCCGATGCAGGTATCTTCATCCCATGTGACCTTCAGTGCGCCCTTAATGCCCAGGTCATTCTCCTCTGCCTTCAGGCAGTTATTCTGACATCCGGTAACTCCAAATTTAAATTTATGCGGAAGATCTCTTCCAAAATATCTTTTATCCAATTCCACTGCAATCTTGTATGTATCAATATTTCCGCTGGGACAGACTGCATTTCCCTGGCAGGCCGTTACTGTCCTCACACGCGGTCCGCACACACCGGGCCTGCAGCCTCCTTCTGCCAGCTCTGCCCGGATTGCCTCTATATCCTCAAACTTCACAAACGGAATTTCTACGCCCTGCCTTGAAGTCAGATGTACATATCCTTGTCCATATTTTTCTGCCACCTCATAAATCTTTTTCAGATTCTCGCTGGTGAGTGTACCTCCCACCACCTGAAGTCTCAATGAAAAATATCCTTTTTGCCTCTGACGCATAAATCCGCCCTTTTTCAATCCTGCATAATCAATTGCCATAATTTAATTTCCTCCTTCTGCAGTTTTTATCGCCTGATCAAAGTCCTCAGTCAAATCCTCAATGTCCTCAATACCCACGCTCACACGCACCAAATCATCATACACACCTGCCAAAAGCCTTTCCTCTTCTGTACTGTGCGCATATATCGTCGATGCCGGATGAATGACCAGCGTTTTGGTATCACCTATATTGGACACCTTTTTTACCAGCTTCAGCGCATTTATAAATGAAAATGCTTTTCCCTTTGATCCAAGCCTCAGCGTCAAGATTCCTCCGAAACCGTTTTGGAACTGGCGCTCTGCCGCCTCATGGCTGTCATTTGACACAAGCCCCGGGTAGCGCACCTCCCCAATACTCTCCACTTTTTCCAAGTGCTGTGCCAGTTTCAGTGCATTTTCACAGATGCGCTCCATCCGAAGTCCCAGCGTCTCCATACCGATACAGTTTAAGTATGCATTCATCGGAGACAGACAGGCTCCTGTATTCCGATACAGTCCGGTCCGCAGCTTTGCCAAATATGCATATGGTCCCATTTTGCGGTAAGGTTCCAGATTGGGATAGCGCTTTGCATCCCACTTGAATTTCCCTCCGTCTGTGATAATGCCGCTGATGGCATTGCTGCTGCCGTTTATATATTTGCTCGAGGACTGCACCACAATATCGGCTCCCAACGTGAGCGGTCTTACAAGATAAGAAGTTGCAGCAGTATTATCCACAATGCAAACCAGGCCGTGTGCATGAGAAGCATCCGCAATTTCTCTGATATCCGCTACATCCAGCCTTGGATTCGCGATCGTTTCCACAAAGACTGCCTTCGTCTTATCGGTAACCGCTTTTGCAATCGTTTCCCCGTTCACGTATTCCAGATAGCGCGTATGCACCCCAAAGGAGGCCATATCCTCAAACAATCCAAGCGTGCCGCCGAAAATACCCGCCGAAGCAATGATCTCATCACCGGTTGTCAGTATATTCATAACTGCATTAAATACAGCCGCCATCCCTGATGAGCAGGCCACGCTGCCGATTCCTTCTTCTGTCAGCGTCACTTTCTTTTCAAACTCCGCAACTGTAGGATTGTCAATCCTCGAATAAGTAAAGCCTGCCGCCTTGTTATGAAACACCTTTTCCAACTGTTCAAAGGAATCCTGCTCAAAAGCATTTGCTAAAAACACGGGCGGAAGAGTCGCTCCCGAAGGATTCTTCTGCCGTGCGCCGCCATGCAGTAATTTCGTATTATATCTCATAATTTCAGTCTCACTTTCTCATCGCCGCCAAGCCGCAGCTTCTATCGTCCTGCACAATAACCGTAACTCTTTTCCTCTTTTGCACAGTGTATTGTGAAAATCATTCTTTCCTCTCAGCCTCTAAATATAATACATATACTGTATTTTCATGCTGCGTTTAATATACTGCTCCTCCATATCCTCCAGCGTCACACTTTCCAGGATCTTTCCCATCTGTTCATTCAGCGGATCAATAATCAGCTCCTGAATCACCTCAGAAATCTCCTCATCCTTACATGGGTCCGCTGTTTTTTCATCGGGAATATCATAGCTGCCGTCAATCGCATGAATAATATCACTCGCCGTAATCACAGAAGCCGGACGTGCCAGATAATATCCGCCCTGAGGCCCCTTTACACTCTTTACAATCCCTGCTCTGCGCAAACTGGCAAAAACCTGCTCTAAAAACTGAGGCGATATGCCATTTCTCTCAGCCAGTACGTTCAAAGGAATATGCACTGTCTTAGAATTCATGGCCAGATCAGCCAGTGCACGGAACGCGTATCTGCTTTTCATTGATAATTTCATATCTTCTCCTTTTGTATTATTCACTCCATCTGCATCCACTGTGCCTCCATCAGATATTTCGCAAAGATGTACAGCAGTACCATTTTTGTGCTGGACATCGCCTGTTTTGCTTCTACCGTCGGCCTCAGACACGAAACCTTTCTCACCCACGCTAAATCAAACAAGCCGTGATCCTCTCCCATTCGCTGAACACAAAAGCAATCTGCTTCCATTTTTCGCACAATGCAGACATCCTCTCCCATTTTCAGCTCTAATACATCAGGATTGATCAGCAGGCACCACCCAATTTTCCCCAGGTGGGAATTTTTCATTTCCCCAAAGGCAATCCGTTTTCCATTCTCATCGCACACACTGCAGAACTCTCTGCCATCTATGCTCGCTGTCATCGTTTTTTTCTCTGCATAGTCTCGTATAATTTTCTTTTTACCGATCCCTTTGTTATGAATCTCTGCAATCTTCTCGCCCTTCTCGTTGAAAACCATCGATTTTCTAAGGTGCTTTTCTATCATCAACTGCACGCCTGCTCCTCCTTCCCTGAAGTTTTATACATAAAACTTAAATAAACCAGAAATTCGTATTGCAGATAACTCTGCGGTAGGTTTCAAATTTAGACCAACGGTTATAAACCTGAGCCCTGGCATCTATCGCCGTACCTGCGCCGCCCGATGCTTCCTGTGTCCTGGCTGCAGTCTCAAATTCTTCTATGAAGGCTTCCAAATCCGATGCTGAATGAATACGCAGCTCGAATCCTCTCTCATCCAGTACCGGAACTCCCGTGTAATCATACTGCTCCAATCTTCGGATATCTGCAATTTTCCGATCGCGCACAAGAACCGCCGCTTTGTCTTCCGCAGAAATGATATCGAAGAAATCGGGATAATGAAAGCTGTCGCCTTTTACCGGAACCTCATCACCGATCTGATACTGCTTATCCTCCGTACGTTGTCTTGTCAGATACGCATTTTCCAGATTGAAATAGAACTCCTCAAAGATAAATCCGCCTGCTTTTACATCTCCATTTTGGAAATACGGCTTCGTCTCACTGGCGTCAACCTCCTCCACTACACCGCAGGCCGAGGTCATATGGCTCACACGGTCAATCAGTATCAACTCTCCCAGAGTTTTGTGTTTTTCAAAACGGTCCACTACTATTTTTTCCGAAAATGTAAGCTCGCAGAGCGCAATCTCATTTTTTCCGATTTCATCTGCCGGAAGCTGTGCGCCAGTATTCACATCTGTTTTATATAAAATCCTCTTTACCACCACTGGAATATGCTTTGTGCCAAGCTTCAGCAGATAATCCTTTCCTTCGCCAAGTACCTCATCGTCCATCCACAGAAGCGTAGCTTTTACAGTTTGGGCCACTGGAAGAGACGAGTCATTTGTCAGTACGCACCCTCTGGATACATCCACCTCTCTGGAAAGCTGAATATTTACCGGCTGCCCCGCAAATGCCTCCTGCACCTCCCGATCGCCAACATGGATGGATTTGACCTGAACCGTCTCATTACTTGGAAGTGTGGTTATCTCATCTCCCACTGCGATCCTGCCGGATTCTACCTGCCCCTGGAATCCGCGGAACTGATGATTGGGACGGCAGACTCTCTGTACCGGCATATAAAAAACCGTATCCTTCTCATTCTCACTTACATCCACTGTCTCCAGCCAGTCAAGCAGTACCTCCCCTTCATACCACGGCATATTCGGTGATTTCGCGGTTACATTGTCACCCTCTGTGGCACTGACCGGTATTATTTTCACATTCTTCAAAGACAGCTCCTCTGAAAGCTTCTCTATTTCATCCACAATCTCCTTAAAACGGGTTTCACTGTAATCTACCAGATCCATCTTATTGACTGCAAATACAAAATGTTCAATTCCCATCAGACGGCAGATTCTTGAATGGCGTCTTGTCTGTACCAGAACGCCCTGTTTTGCATCCACAAGAATGACGGTAAGCTGTGCAAAGGAAGCTCCCACTGCCATGTTTCTGGTATACTCTTCGTGCCCCGGAGTATCGGCTACGATAAAGCTTCTGCGCTTTGTCGTAAAATAACGGTAAGCCACGTCAATGGTAATGCCCTGTTCCCTCTCTGCCATCAGTCCGTCAAGTAAAAGTGAGTAATCTATTTTTCCTTCTCTGGATCCCGCTCTGCTGTCCAGCAGCAGCGCCTTTTCCTGATCTGCGAAAAGAAGCTTTGAATCATAGAGAATATGTCCGATTAATGTGGATTTTCCGTCATCCACGCTGCCGCAGGTTATAAATTTTAATAATCCATTCATCTTAGAAATATCCTTCCCTTTTTCTCTTTTCCATACTTGCCGCTCCGCCGTCGCTGTCAATCACGCGGCTTGTGCGTTCTGAATCAACTGCACTTAAGGTTTCGTCAATAATTTCATCCAACGTACGTGCCGTACTCTCGACAGCGCCTGTCAACGGATAGCAGCCCAGGGTCCGGAAGCGCACCGATTTTTTCTCAATTATCTCTCCTTCCCGCAGCTTCATGCGCTCATCATCCACCATGATCAGATTGCCGTCTCTTTCAACCACGGGACGCACATCTGCATAGTAGAGAGGTACAATCTCAATCTGTTCCCGCTTGATGTACTGCCAGATGTCTTTTTCCGTCCAGTTGGAAATCGGGAAAACGCGGATGCTCTCACCCTTGTTGATCTCCGTGTTATACAGTTTCCACATTTCCGGACGCTGATTTTTGGGGTCCCAGGCATGAGCTGCATTTCGGAATGAGAAAATACGCTCCTTCGCACGGCTTTTTTCTTCATCACGCCTGCCGCCGCCGAATGCCGCCGTAAAACCGTATTTGTTTAATGCCTGCTTCAACGCCTGAGTTTTCATAATATCCGTATAGGCTGAGCCGCTGTCAAACGGGTTAATCCCGCTTTTTACACCCTCCTGGTTGATATACTCAATCATATCAATACCGTATTTTTTTGCTGTTTTATCCCGAAACTCGATCATCTCATGAAATTTCCAGGTAGTATTTACATGAAGAAACGGGAATGGAGGCTTTTCAGGATAAAATGCCTTCAAAGCCAAATGAAGCATAACGGATGAATCTTTGCCAATGGAATAAAGCATCACCGGCTTCTCACATTCCGCTGCAACTTCCCTTATAATATAAATTGCTTCCGCTTCCAGCGCGTCCAGATGTGTCAGTGTACTCATAATAGCTCTCCTTAATAAGTGTTAGAATTTTGGGAATTTATGTCAACAGTCACCTGTTCTCCATTATATTTCTGAATTTTCCAGTGGAGAATATTGCCCTCATACGTTACATTCAGGGTGCTTCCGCGCCCGCCGATATCTGTTCCGAGATAAAAGTCAATAGCCCCGAAGTGACATACTTTCACACAGGAAGCGCAGCCCCAGCAGTTTTTCGGGTATTTCAGAAAAGCTTTCCCGTCCTGCTCCTTAATTAAGCTTCCCGGACAGACATCCATGCATTGATGACAATCCCTGCACTTTTCCCTGTTAATTTTTATGCTCATAGCTTTTCTCCTTTACAATGTCCCTGGTAAGTATGCGGATCTGGCCATCTTCCATGACGGAATTTACATAACAGTAAAAAGATTCGCTTTTTTCCGGATAATCCAGATTTTCATTGAAGGAATGCCATCTGGTTTCCTTCCTGGCCCTCAGATGCTCAATCAGGGCTTTTGCCACCAAGAGCCGCTCCTTCAGCTCATATACAAACATGAGCTCATGCATATCCTCTGCTCCAAGCTTCCGGGAAAGCTCTTCCAGATATCCGATTTTTTCCGCCGCCAGTGCGAGCTGTTTTTCATTAAACTGATAGTTGGCTGAAATGCCTCCGGCATACTCATCCATAACCTTCTGCATGGCCTCTTCCAGCTCCTCAACAGAGAACATCTCATTTTTTCGGGATAAAACCCGCCGGTATTCCGCCACGGCTTTCTCTGCGTCAAATCCTGCCGATTTTTTAGGAATTTTCTCTATGATGTCAAGCGCTGCTATCTCTCCTTCAGCCAATGCACCCGTCACATATTTCTGCGGACATCCGCCCGCCGCATCTCCGGCCGCATACAGTCCACGCACCGTAGTTTCTCTGTGAGTATTCACCCAGTAACCGCTTGCCGTATGGCCGCCTACAATATAAGGCTCTGTGCCGCAGATCTCCACATCCTGCTGGGATGGTTTTTTTCCGCTTTCGATCCATTTCAAGGTCTGACTGGGCGCCATATTCAGATAAGCTTTCAAAAGCGCATCATTTTGTTCTTCTGAAATCCCTGTGGTTTTCAGATAACAAGGCCCATTTCCAAGCTGATTCTCCCGGACCGTTCCGTAAACACGCTCACTGGTGCGAAGACCATATTTTTTCTCATAGTTCTCTCCGCGGGCGTTTATCTGTTTTGCTCCTACCCCCTGGGCTATCGTGCCTGTCGGAGCTATCGTATCCTTGCAGCGCAGTGCAATAAAACGCATCTCAAACGATGTCATCTCCGCTCCCGCCTGCAGTCCCATGGCATATCCGGCTCCTGTATTAAAGGGCGGATACCACATCTTATGTCTTGAAAATCCCGGATTGTTAGGTTTATAGATACCTGCCGCTCCTCCTGTAGCTATAAGCACCGCTCTTGCCTGTATTTCGTATGCAGTTCGCTCCTTTATGGAAAATCCCACTGCTCCGGCAACACGTTCCCCATCGGTGACAAGCTCCGTTATATTTACGTGGTTAAGCACCGTCACTCTGTCTGCCTTCCGCACTGCGTCTGCCAGCAGCGGCTTGAAATTTTCGCCGTTTATCTTGATGTTTCTGCGTCCTCTGGACACGTATTTTCCGTTTTCATCCTTCAAAATAACAAGTCCAAGCTCTTCCATTTTTTTCGTACACGCATTAAACCGTTCCGCCGCAGTCAGCAGAAGATCCTCCCGAACAATACCATCCGCATCATTTTTTGCATAATCCACATATTCCCTGGGACTGCTTCCTTCCACAATATATGCATTTATGGCATTCACGCCGGCGGCCAGACAACCGCTGCGCTCAATATTGGCCTTTTCTGCTATCAACACATTCAGCTTCGATCTTTCATTAAGTGTCAGCGCCGCATAGCATCCTGCTGTTCCGCCTCCCACAATCAGCACATCCGTGCTCAGTCTTATTACTTCCAACCGGTTTTCCATAAATCTCTCCTCTTAAAACACGCCATCAGATAATAAAGGATTCTCCCGCTCTCAATGTATCATTTTCCACCAGAACCGTCCGGCTTTCATTGTAGGCAAACACACGGTAAATAAACAGGTTGACTTCCTCTCCTTTTCGTACCGGCGCATCCTCCAGATGCCGATAAGCCGTAAAAACATGATTTCCACGCCTTACTTTAAGTTCCAGATTGTTTCCGCAAAACTTCACACTCTCAACGATTCCTTTTAACGCAGATGCCAGATAACGCATAGGCTCATTTTCCTTAGTGACACTGATAAACTCCGGGCGTATGATGATCCCCTCTGTATCCTCAGGCAATGTAAATCTCTCAAGCTTTCCCTCAGGAATCACCGCCGTCTGACCGATAAACTGTGCTACAAAAGCTGTTTTCGGGTTTCGGTAAATCTCCTCCGGCGTACCGATCTGTTCAATTCTTCCTCTATTTGTGACAATGATCTCATCTGCCACCTCGATGGCCTCATCCTGGTCGTGCGTCACAAAAATACTGGTGATTCCCACGCGGTCAATCATTTCCCGAAGCCAGGTTCGCAGTTCCAGGCGCACTTTTGCGTCAATCGCCGCAAACGGTTCATCCAGCAGCAAAAGCTGCGGACTTGGTGCAAGCGCTCTGGCAAAGGCTACTCTCTGCTTCTGACCTCCGGAAAGCTGATTGGGATAACGCTTTTCCATCCCTTTTAAGCCGACCAGTTCAATCAGTTCCGTAACTCTCTGCTGAATCTCCTTTTTACTTCTTTTCTCCACCTTCAGTCCAAAAGCAATATTCTCAAATACAGTCATATACCGGAACAGGGCATAATTCTGAAAAACGAAACCTATTTTTCTCTTGCCTGCCGAAATCTGGTTCACTACCTTGCCATTAATCTTTATATTTCCGGAATCCGGTGTCTCCAGCCCTGCAATCATACGCAGAATCGTAGTTTTTCCGCTTCCGCTCGGTCCAAGCAGAGCAATCAGCTTTCCTTTTTCTATTCCAAAGCTGATATCATGCGCCGCCTGAAAATCACCGAAATTTTTATTGATTTTTTCCAATTCAACGTACATGCCCGTACATCCTTTCTCTACTTTTTCCACTTATACTCCACAACGCTCCTGATAATCAAGATGATGATCGCCATCACTACTAATATAGAAGAAACAGCAAATGCCGGGGCATATTTGAACTCGTTATACAAAATCTGTACATGCAGCGGTATGGTATTCGTCTTCCCCCGAAGATTTCCCGAGATAACAGAAACTGCTCCAAACTCACCCATTGCTCTCGCTGTACAGAGTACAACGCCGTACAAAAGCGCCCATTTAATATGAGGAAACGTAACTTTTCGGAAAATTTCAAAACCGCCCGCTCCCATAAGTGCCGCTGCTTCTTCCTCATCCTTACCCTGCGCCAACAGCACGGGAATGATCTCTCTTGAAATAAATGGAAATGTGACAAACACCGTAACCAGAAGCACCCCCGGAACTGCGTAGGCAATTTTCAAATTCATATTATTCAGAACATCAAACAGAGGGCTGGAACGTCCAAAGGTCAGTATGAAAATCAAACCTGCAATAACCGGCGAGATGGACAGCGGAAGATCAATAAATGTTGTGACGATTTTTTTGCCCCGAAACTGAAATTTTGTCACCGCCCACGCTGCAAAAAGTCCAAATATTGTATTTACCAGTAATGCCGTCGCCATCGCAAGGAGTGTAAGCTGAATGGCCTTAATGGTGTACTCATCCGTAATATTTTCTATGTACACCTTCAGACCGCTCCCCCACGCCTGAACCAGCACAAAGATCAGCGGAAGTACCAGCAGCAATGCTATGTACGCAATGCTCAAAGCAATAAGAAAAAACTTCACAAAGCTCTTCTTTTCTTTCTTTTTTTCCATAGCCGCCTCCTATCTGGTGCGCTTTCCCGCACGAATCTGAATCATATTCATCAAAAACAGTATTAAAAATGAAATTATAAGCATCACTATCGCAATAGCCGTTGCCTGTGCGTAATCATATTCCTGAAGCTGAGCCATAATCAGCAGCGGTGCAATCTCCGTAGAATACGGTTTATTGCCTGCAATAAAAATGACACTTCCATATTCTCCCAAACATCTTGCGAAAGCCAGACCGAAACCTGTCAGCAGCGGGGGCAGAATTTCCGGAAAGATAACTTTAAAAAAGGTATATACCCGGCCTGCTCCCATGATCTCGGCAGCCTCCTCATATTGCTGATCCAGTGAATCAAGCACAGGCTGAATGGAACGCACCACAAAGGGTTCTCCCACAAACACCAGCGCCAAAGTGATACCAATTCTCGTATATGCAATATGAATACCCGCTTTTGCAAAGATCTGTCCGACCCATCCGCTGTCAACGGTAAGAGATGTCAGTGCAATACCGGCAATGGCTGTGGGCAGCGCAAAGGGAAGTTCAATCAGCCCATCCAGAATCTTTTTCCCCGGAAATGAATACCGTACCAGTACCCATGCCAGGATTACCCCCATAACTGCATTAATCAGGGAAGCCGAAAAGGCACAAATCAAACTGACCTTATATCCGGACAACACTCTTTTGGAAGTAATCGTCTGAACAAACTCCGCAAACGTCAAATCCATCGTATTCCAGAAGACAGCGGTCAACGGAATAATAACGACAAGACAGAGCATAGTCATCGTCACACCCATGGATAGCCCAAATCCGGGAATCACTCTTGTTTCTTTCTGATACTTTTTCATGCCTTCTCTACTCCTCTTTCTGTCTTACTACTGCTCATAAATCTGGTCAAACACACCGCCATCTGCAAAATGCGTTTCCTGAGCTTTGGCCCATCCGCCAAATGCAGTGATATCTACCAAATTGATATTCAAATCGAAGGTATCTCCATACTCCTTCAGGATCTCCTCATCAGATGGACGATAATAGTTGTCGCCCGCCAGACGCTGCGCTTCATCAGAATACAGATAATTTAAATATTCCGCGGCAACCTCTCTCGTTCCTCTCTTGTCAACCACCTCATCCACAATTGCAACCGATGGCTGGCACAGAATACTGATGCTTGGTGTCACAATTTCGTACTCGTCCGGATGCTCCTGAAGGGAAAGATAAGCTTCATTTTCCCAGGCGAGAAGCACATCTCCCTGGCCATTTTCTACAAAGGAAGTGGTAGCTCCGCGTGCCCCGGAATCCAGAACCAGCACATTTGCATACAGCTTACCGATGAATTCCCTGATCTTATTCTCATCTCCGCTGTAAAGCTTATCGACGTAGGCCCACGCTGCCAGGTAATTCCAGCGCGCTCCGCCCGATGTCTTCGGGTTCGGCGTAATTACACCAATGCCATCCTTTACCAGATCATCCCAGTCCTTAATGCCTTTCGTATTACCTTTTCTCACCAGAAATACAATTGTGGAGGTATATGGTGAACTGTCAAGCGGAAACTCATCAAGCCATCCTTCATCAATGACACCTGCATCTACAATTGACTGGACATCTGCCTCAAGCGCCAGTGTAACTACATCCGCCTCAAGTCCCTGTGCCACTGACAAAGCCTGCGAACCGGAACCGCCGTGCGACTGTGTAACTTCAACCTCCTGTCCGGTCTGTTCCTTCCAGTGCTTTTTAAAAAGTTCATTGTACTGCTCATATAATTCTCTTGTAGGATCATAGGAAACATTGGTGATCTCTATCTTTTTTGCAGAAGTATCTTCCTCTGTTCCAGATACTGCGTTCCCCTTCCCGCATCCGCTTAAAGAAGCCGTAAGTAAAAGCGCTGCAAACCCAAGTGTAAATATTTTCTTTCTCATATTTTTCTTTAAATTTATTTATTACT
>ERZ809224.1055-NODE-1055-length-21700-cov-11.898776_pt1 | contig 21700 bp, 25 predicted proteins | sample MGYA00520513_ERZ809224 | MGnify/ENA primary metagenome ERZ809224 (study PRJEB31576, sample SAMEA3212658) | Homo sapiens | biome: human-gut; feature: human gut; material: fecal | place: Sweden | collected 2012 ... | reverse complement strand
TCCTGTGCGTCCATGTAGAGTTCCTTTACACTTAAGATTATGCACTCCAGCGGGCCGATCCGTATTCTTCATCCCGCCTAAATTTCTTTGCGTTCTTGCTTTTCATATAGATCAGCAGGCGGAAGCCCACCGCGCCCACAATGCCGATGAGCCAGTCAAGGGGATGGAGCCCCGGCGCAAAGTCGGCAAAGGCCGGGCCGATGCTCTGGCCCAGGCCCATCAGCTTGTGAGCAAAGTCCGCTCCGGGAGCCAGGCGGTAGGCCGTCCCCAGCTTTAGGCAGGCCCACAGGATAAACAGGTACGGGATGTTGGGTATCACATATTTCTTAATACTATCTGTCCTCATGCACCGCCTCCCTTGCACGTTCTTTCTTGTGGGACGGCTGGCGGGCCAGTTCAGCTGCGGCCCGTTTGAGCTGTTCCCGGATCGGGACGCGCCGGGACTTGGAACGCTTCATCACACGCCGGGAATATTCCGAAAAACAAGCGGTGATGGCATCGGCCTGCCCACTTTTGAAAAACAGCAGGTACTTGTCCGGCCCGGTTTTATAAAAGGCATAGTCCACATTCCATTTCCGGGCCACCCGGTCAAAGTCCTTTGGGGACTCCACCTCGATGCTGTTCGTAGTGGCCCCGTGGCCCATGAGCTGGCGCACCGTCTGTTTGCCGTGGGGCGTCTGGCGGGCCCGGTGAGCTTTCTTGATCTTCCGGCCCACCGCCAGACACGCCTGAGCCAGCACCCGGCCCGTGAGCTTTGTCGCCTTGATGGAAACTGCTATGGTACGTCTGGAAACGTCCTCGTCAATCAGCCGTATCCCTCCTTTCCATGAAAAAAGCACCTCTGGACAAAACGTCCAGAAGTGCCGTTATCGTTCCTCGTGTTCCTTTGCGGCAATCTTCCGATAGCCCTCCAGGGAGGAGCTGTCAATAATTTCTTTGTAGGCTGCCATTTGTTCCCGCACCGTGAGCTGGGGAAAGGCAAAAACTTTGTGCTCGTCGGGAATGTCCTCGATCCCGTGATAGTGCTCGATAAATTGGCCGCCATTGTTCAGCACATAGCCGCCAGGGGCAAAATGGCCGTCCTCTTCAAGCCGAATATCCCGCCCGTATGCCTCATAGTCAAAATAATTCAGCAGGTGCTCCGGCACGTCAATGGCCTCCATGTCCTCCACATAGATGCGGCCCAGGGTTTCATCGTCCTCGACACCAGGATAAAACTCGTAGCAATCCAGGTTTTGCGCCAGATTGATGAGATCGGCCACGCTGGAAGTATGTTCGCCGCTGTCAATGACGGCCTCAAATTTCTCCAGTTCGCCCTGATCCAGCTCGGAGAGCAGACAGGCCAGATGATTGAGCTCGTCCAGGTTTTCGTATTCCGTGAGATAGTCATAGAGCCCCAGCACGTCACCGTCAAAGCTGGTAATGAAAAATTCCTCATAACGTACCCCGTCCACACCGATCCGCTTCAAAAGGGCCTGTACTTCTTCGGTAGTCGTGGGGAATTTCAGCGTTTCGCCAACCAGCTCACCCTCGTTGTACTTTCCCAGGTTGGTGATGTAGGCTTCAAACAGGGACGCCATCAGCACCGCCCCTGGCCCTTGACGGTCAGGATGCCCTCAAGGGTAGTCGCGGTGATCCCCAGGCGCTGGGCCACGGCAATATCATTTTTCATGGCCTCGGTCACGGAATGGCCGCATACCACCAGCACACGGGAGCGCCGGAGCAGATCGCGGCCCATGTCGATGCCGTTCTTGTGCTCCTCCGGCACCGCGTCATTGAGGAACAGCGGCAGATAGAGCATGGGGCAGATGGGGGAATAGCCCGCATCGTAGACCACACGGCAGTAATGCGCCGCCTGCTCCATATCCACCGCAGGATCACCGCGCCACGCAGCGGTGATATAAGCAAGGGATCGTTTCATTGTCAACACCTCCGATATTTATATAGGTAGTTCAACCCTATCCCCCCGCCCTTTCCCATTCATGGGAAAGGGGGCGGCTCTGGAGGATATACCCCCGCCGCCTTGCCGGAAATAGCACAGCCGGGCCAGGCCGTCAAGGGCAAGCCGCCGCAAACGGCGGGCGTTCCGCCCCTTGACTGCCCGTTCCCGGCTGCGCTGCAAAATATCCGGCGACGGGGGATATATCACCACAGAGCCCATCCCCGGCGCGGGGCGTTCACCTCTGGACAAAGTGTCCAGAAGCGGGGCCCGGTTACTTCTCCAAGTCCTTTTTCTTGTCCGGCTGCGCCAGTTCGGGCGGCTGTTTCTCTTTCCACTCGTCCAGCAGCGCCATGATCTGCTCTTTCATTTTGGCAGGAGTGACCTCCTTGCCGAAATACTTAGACAGTTCAGCAGTCGAAATAATCACACCGCGATCCTCCTTTTTTTCTTCACTCAAAATGCCGTCGATCACATCGCCGTTGAGCTTGCCCTCCTTGTCCAGCTCGTGGAGCCGCTTCGCCTGGGCCACCGAGGGGGAGGACTGCTCCCCATCAATGGAAACGGCAATCAGCCGCTGGTTTTCCGGCCTGATATACGAGATCTCCACCGCAGGCATAAAACCCATCTGCTTTGTGTCCACCTTGTCCAGAAGCTCCGGCACCAGGGAATTGAGCCGGATATACCGCATGACCTTTTTATAATTCATGTCGTGTTCCTTGCCCACAATCTCTACCGAGAGCTTACCCAGGGCCTCCGCCTCTTTCTCACTTTTCGGGCGGGCACCCTGGCGTTTGATGGCCTCCACCTCCAAATCCAGCAACTTTGCCAGTTCGCTGGGGAGAGGATCGCCCCGCTGCTTGTTGCTGTTCCGCATTTCCCGGACAGCTTCAAGATCAGTCATCTCGCGGACGATACAGGGCATTTCCTCCAGCCCGGCCCTTGTACCACCGTGATGGCGGCGGTGGCCTGCGATGATCTCATAGCCCTTGCCGTCTTTTTCCGGGCGGACGGTGGCGGGGGTCATAATGCCGTGTTCCTTGATCGTCCCCACCAGATCTTCCATCGCCTTATCGTCCTGCACCTTGTAGGGATGCTCCCGGAACGTATGGAACGGATGAAGCTCCGCCATTTTCAGATAGACGATTTTTCCCTCTTCCACCGGGCGGGGCGGCACGTCAGGCGTGGGCGGCAGATTGATCTCCGGCGGCGGGACTGCCGCCTCCTTGACGGGAGCGGCCTTGCCCGGCTTTACCGCCTTAGCGGATTTAGACGCAGGCGCACCGCCGGAGCCCGTTTCCTTGCCCTTGTCGGCTTTCTTACCTCTGGACACTTTGTCCCGAACAGAGGGCGGAGCCTCCTCACGGGCCGCCTTGTCAACCTTAGACGGGCGGCCTGTGCGGGGCTCCGCCGCTTTCTCCTTTTTCCCCGCAGACACCCCGGCCTGCTCTTTCGGGGGACGGCCCCGGCGCTTCGGCGCTTTTTCCTGCTTGTCAGCCTCAACAGACGGAACCTCCACCTTTGATACGGCATCCCGCGCAGGTGCCCGCCGCTGGGACATCAGCTCGTTGATCTTATCAAAATCAACCACCACCTCACCAGGGGCAGGCCGGGCCGGGGCGTCCTCACCCATGCCAGGGATCACAGACTGCTCCGGCTCAGTGTGTTCCTCCGCTTTTTTCGGCGCGGCGGCTTCCGGGGCCGGGGGCTTCTGCATCGACGGGGCATCTTCCACAGGCGTATCACCGGGGCGATCCTGGCCAGGGGACTCCGGGCTTGTTTTCAGCTTGTCATCTGCCATTCACTAACCTCCTTTAATTTCAGCGTGTTGCATAAAAATCAAAGCTAATTTTCTATCGAAAAAATTCCCCCCTTTCCAAAGCCTACCACGCAAAAAGACCGCCCAGGTTTTTCCCGGACGGCCCTCTGCGTAATGTGATAGTCTTTAATTTTATTTTTTCGGATTGTAGGCTCCGAAAAGCCTTATTTTTGCAGTTTTCCTATTTTATATGGCCCTTATGAAAAGATTGCCAAAACAGAAGGTTGTTCCATCATGTCGGTAAAGAGATCGATTGATGCTGCATTGAAGAAACTCAAAATTCTGCTGCGGTGACAATTCGGAGTGAGATATGTATAATTTTTAGAAATTTTGAAAATGGGGGTTAAATTCGGGATTTAAATGAGGAAATAGGTGAAGGGAGATTTTCCCTTCACCTATTTTGCTCCTTGAAAAACCAATAGTCATTCATTAAGTACTTTCCTATTGCTGTGCGAAAGCATGAGCCATGCAGCAGCTGCGCCATGATTTACAGGATTCCTGTAAAGAGCGAGAACAGATGCCTGTAATCATCGGATGGTTCCCGTTGGGGCGATAACAGGCAATAGGGCGATACTCCTGTCCAGTCAATAGTCCGAGCGTGAAACGGCATAGTCGTGATCCGTCGCAGGCAATGAGGGCAGCCGACAGAGATCCTGCCGGGGGTAAAACCCGTGGAGCTGGCTCACCACCAGCCGCTTGATGTTTCCTATACAGCCGGGCGTCGAGGACAAAAAGGCTTTTCCTAAATTGTGGCCAAGCGATAAGATGGGGTCGAAACAGTTATATGTTGCCACCCCATAGCAATAAGTCGTTTGGCCCTTACATAGGCGAAAAGCCGTTTGAGTAGACAAAGGAGGCCAAAAGATGAAGAAACCATATTTGCGAGGCGATATGTATTACGCAGACCTCGGTGAAGGAGTCGGATCTGAGCAGAAAGGGTATCGGCCGGTCATTATCATCCAGAATAATACTGGTAATAAGTATAGTCCTACGGTTATCGTAGCGGCCATTTCAAGCAAGGTCGGAGTGAAAGCCAGACTGCCTACCCACTATTACATCGAAGCTGCCTATGGCCTTCAAATGCCTTCTATCGTCCTTTTGGAGCAGCTGCGTACCATTGATAAAAGACGTTTGAACACCTATATTGGTAGGTTGCCGGAACAGCATATCCGGGGCATCAACCATGCTCTGGCGATTAGCATTGGGATATCCCATTTCAGCCTGTCAACACTAACTCTGTGCCTCTGCAGCGCCTGTGCGGATAACTTCCGCGATACAGGCGCTTTTGCTTTGCGTCAGACGGATGTAAGGAAGAACCAGCAGATGTGCTGCGTTTACTGTGGTCGGCGACTTGGTGTTGATTATGAAGTAACTCAAACCAAGCAAGGGAGAGGAGGCGAAGCTGATGTTTGAAGACCGGATTGCCGCATTAAACGCAGAAACTGAGCGAGAGAGTGCTTTGGCTGCCGAGCAATATCCCGGAAAGAGAACCTACACCGTAGATGAGATCCAGGATATTTTGGGAATCAGTAGGCCTACAGCATACAATCTCGTTAAGAAGAAGGAATTCCATAGTGTTAGGGTTGGAGGACATATCCGCATATCCAAGAAAAGTTTTGATGAATGGCTGGATAGACAGATGTGAGAGAGCCCGAGGTGCGATGATGCGCTGATACGCAAATTCGCACATTGGACGGTTTTCTTGAATCCTCCTACAATGCAGTTAAGACCACGGAAGATACATTGTAGGAGGTACATATAATGGATGATTTTTTCAGAGAACGGGTGCTGGAACTGAACCAGAGTAATGGTGCAGCTGCGGAAGAGCATGGAAAGCGCACTTATACGGTCGGGGAGGTCCAGAACATTTTAGGGATCAGCAGGGTGACGGCTTACAACTTAGTAAAGGCAGAGAAATTTCGCAGTGTTCGGGTAGGTGGTCATATCCGAATCTCGAAAAAGAGCTTTGATGCTTGGCTGGATGAACAAGCGGAGGAGTGACGGATGGAAGCTCCAAAGGCGAAAAAGAGCATGTCTGTCATGGAGATGGGACGGTTATTAGGACTGGGAAAGACAGAATCCTACTGGCTCATTAAGAAAAATTATTTTACGACCATCATTGCCGGAAAGAGGATGCGTGTCATGCTGGACAGCTTTGAAGCATGGTATGCGGGGCAGACCCATTACAAGAAAGTTGGTCAGGAAAGGAGTAGAAACGATGGCTTCAATCGTGAAGAGGAAAAGTAAGTATTCCGTGGTGTATACCTGTACAGATGAAACCGGAGTGAAGCGGCAGAAGTGGGAGACTTTTTCCACGAATGCGGAGGCAAAGAAACGAAAAGCGCAAATCGAATTTGAGCAAAGCACGGGGACATTCATTGTTCCAACGGCAAAAACCGTCAAAGATTTGCTGGACGACTACGTTTCCATTTATGGGGTCAATACTTGGGCTCTTTCCACTTACGAAGGGCATAAATCGGTAATCGACAACTATATCGTTCCTATCATTGGAGATGTAAAACTATCGGATATCACACCCCGGATGATGGACAAGTTTTATCAGAGTTTACTGACGGTGAAGAGCAAACCCAGGAAATTCGGTGGTTGCCGAAATGAGTTTATTTCCGCACGGCAGGTGAGGGAGATACATAAGATTCTGCGAAACGCCTTTAACCAGGGCGTCAGATGGGAACTTATGTCGCGCAACCCGGTGGCTAATGCTACGCTGCCCAAGTACGAGGAAAAGAAACGTGATATTTGGGATAGCGAGACGCTGTTTAGGGCCATCGAGCTGTGTACAGATGACTTGCTGAAGCTTGCCATAAATGTTACCTTTTCTGCTTCGCTGCGTATGGGAGAACTACTTGGCCTGACATGGGACTGTGTGGATGTGTCTGAGGAGAGCATCGCAGAAGGGAAAGCCAGCATCTTTATCAACAAAGAGTTGCAGCGCGTATCTAGAGAAGCGTTGGCTCAGCTCAATGGAAAGGGTGTGCTTCTGGAGTTCCCGCCCATTCTCAGATCGCAGCACACCAAGCTGGTACTGAAGGATCCAAAAAACAGGACGAGCGTTCGACGAGTATACCTGCCTGCGACGGTTGCAGAGATGCTTGTTAAACGCAAGCAGGAGATTGATGATCTGAAGGAACTGTTTGGCGAGGAGTATAAAGACTACAATCTGGTCTTTTGCTCTTCTATGGGAACGCCGATTGAAGGCTCTGTCATCAACCGGCTGTTCAGCAAGCTCATAGAGGAGAACAATCTGCCCAAGGTTGTTTTCCACAGCCTACGTCATACGAGCACCACCTATAAACTGAAACTCAGCGGCGGAGACATTAAGGCGGTTCAGGGTGACACAGGACACGCACAGGCAACTATGGTCACAGAGCGCTATGCGCACATTATCGACGATGATCGGAGACTGAACGCAGAGCGCATGGAAAAAGCATTCTACTCCGGGACAAAAGAAGTTGAGGAGAAGCCCAAGGAAACAGACCAAGAAGCCCTGCTCCGAATTTTGGCAAATCCTGAGATGGTTGCAATGCTCAAAAATATCGTACAAGCAATGTGATAGCCAACGGCGCAGCCCTCTAAAATGGCTGCGCCGTTCTGATAGAACCCGTTTATCTTCTGTCATTTTGCTTGTAGATGGATGTATTTCTTTACCTTAAAAGCATTTGCCAAAAATGAGCATACCTGCAAAGAGCAGGCAAAAAAGAGCCTGTTTTTTGCCTGTTAATTAGCTTGATTTTGCTTGTAACAAGTTGATAGTTCGGCGCCAGAAAACCTTGATATTTCAACGGTTTTCTTTATTTCGTTTGTCTTTGCTTTATGCCTCTGGACGGTTCTCCTAAGCGGAATGTAGTGAGTTCGAGTCTCGCCGGGGGTGCCAAAATGACTGCTGTAAGCCGTTTTTGATGGTTTACAGCGGTTTTTGATATCGTTTCCTTCGGGCAGTCTTGCCGCTCCGCCGGAACGATTTTATACACTTTTCGTTGCATACCTGCTAATTGGCTTCGAACACTTTTTCCGATTTTGCTAATGAAAATCGCGGATTTGCTAACACGATTTTTCCGAACTATTTTCCGGATGGAGCCGACGCCAGCAGCGCAGCCAGCATATTGGCCAGTTCCGGCGATTTGCGGAGCTGTTCCACCAGGGCCTCCAAGTCCAGCGACACACTCTCCGCCTCCTTCGGCCCCTGGTTTTTTGCCGGAGGGCGCACCGTCCGCAGGTCGGGATTGGCATAGAAGGCGCTCTCAAACTTCTGGGCGTTGATCTTGCAGTCCTCGCCCAGGGGCATACACGCTGGTGATCATGTCGATCTGGGCGTGGCCCGTGTTGCCCTGGGTGGCCTTCAGGTCGCCGTGGTTCAGTTTCAGCTTATAGGTGGTACTGGAATGGCGCAGGGAGTGAAAGACCACTTTGGGAAGCCCTGCTTTCTCCCGCAACTTCTCAAACGACTTCAGGATGATACGGTCCTCACAGGGGCGGCCATTGGCCAGCGCCACCACCAGGTCGTAGTCCTGATACTCGTCGCGGAGCAGCGCCCGCAGCTCGTCTTGCGCGGATTTCCATTCCCGCAGGATATATCTTGTACCTAACTTATTTGTTCCGCGGCTCGGAATTTTTGTTCCCGGTGTGTTTGGTGAGTACCATTCACCCCTTAAAGGAAATTCTATAACTATGATAATAATGGTGATCCTAAAACTTGAGATGAATCTAGTGTGCCGATTGAAGCTAAATATCTATCACCAACTGGATCTGGAACCAAAATAATTTTTACAATATTCCAGCACATGTTTCTGGTGTGAAAAATAATTTGATAACTTCAGATTACATTCCAAACTGAAAATACCTGGTTTGACTGCCCCTTCCATGACGAATGTTCCTATAGCATTTGAAACGCAGTAAGAACACGCGTCTTTTTGGGCCAGATCATCAATAAAACAGGATCCGGCGTGAACCGGATCCTGTTGGAAGACCGTCATAAAACGTAGTTTTAATAGGCAACGCCCCACACCACCATGTGCTTGGCGGGCTTGCCGCAGCAGGCGCAGGTGTCGCCCAAGTGCTCCTGCTCAAAGGGGATGCACCGGGAGGTGACGCCAGCCTCCTCCTTCATGCGGACCTCACAGGCCTCGTCGCCGCACCACATGGTCTTGGCAAAGCCACCCCGGGCAGCCATTTTCTCTTTGACCTCTTCCAGGGTGGCGCAGGCGTAGGTGTTGTTCTCCAGGTTGCGCTTGGCCTTCTGATACAGCCCCTCGTGAATGGAGTCCAGCATCCGGGCCACGGTGTCCTCAATGCCATCCAAAGAGACGAAGGACTTCTCGCCGTTGTCCCGGCGCACCAGTACGCACTGGTTCTTCTCTATGTCCTTGGGGCCCAGTTCCAGCCGGAGGGGCACGCCCTTCATCTCGTACTCGGCAAACTTCCAGCCGGGGGTATTGTCCGAAGCGTCCATCTTTACCCGGAACCCGGCCGTTCTCAACCGGTCCGTCACTGCCTGGTTGGCCTCAATCACGCCTTCTTTATGCTGGGCCACGGGGATAATGATGACCTGGATGGGGGCGATGCGGGGGGGCAGCACCAGGCCGCTGTTGTCCCCGTGGGTCATAATAATGCCGCCGATCATGCGGGTAGACACGCCCCAGGAGGTCTGGAAGGGGTAATGGGGCTGGTTGTCCTTGCCGGCGAAGGTGATGTCAAAGGCCTTGGCGAAGCCGTCCCCGAAGTAGTGGCTGGTACCGCCCTGAAGGGCCTTCTTGTCGTGCATCATGCACTCCACAGTGTAGGTCTCCTCGGCGCCGTTGAACTTCTCCTTGTCCGTCTTACGGCCTTTCACCACCGGCATAGCCAGCACATTTTCGAAGAAGTCGGCATAGACGTTCAGCATCTGTTGGGTCTCTGCCCGGGCCTCCTCCTCGGTGGCGTGCATGGTGTGGCCCTCCTGCCACAGAAACTCCCGGTGGCGGAGGAAGGGGCGGCTGGTCTTCTCCCAGCGGATGACGGAGCACCATTGGTTGTACAGCTTGGGCAGATCCCGGTGGGAGTGGATAATGTTCTTATAGTGCTCGCAGAACAGGGTCTCGCTGGTGGGGTGGATGGCGTACCGCTCCTCCAGCTTTTCGCTGCCGCCATAGGTCACCCAAGCGCACTCGGGGGCAAAGCCCTCCACGTGATCCTTCTCCTTTTGGAGCAGACTCTCCGGGATGAGGGTGGGCAGATATACGTTCTCGTGGCCCAGCTTCTTGAACTCATCGTCCAGGATGCGCTGGATGTTCTCCCAGATGGCATAGCCGTAGGGCCGGTAGATGAACATGCCCTTGATGGAGGAGTAGTCGATGAGCTCTGCCTTCCGGCACACGTCCGTGTACCATTGGGCGAAGTCCACCTCCATATCGGTGATCTGGCTGACCTGCTTGCTTTTCTCTTGTGCCATATTCCTTCATTCCTTTGGCGGCCATCCCGTTCCAGCGCCGGATTCTTTGGACGGCAAGGCGGGGGCGCATTTTCTGTGAGTTTTTATTGTATTGCCAAAGAGGTGGAAAGTCAAGAGAAAGCGCGAGATTCTCCGCTTTTTTCATCCCACGCCACATATGGGCTGGTCAGGATCGCGCCTAGCCGACCTCAGAGCAAATCACCCTCACTAAAATGTCAAAAACAGGCGAATGAATTCAAAAAATATATTCACACCGTACAAAAGCCGAAATGCGAAATTGGGCACTGCGCCAAAATTTTTCCGCAGGACAGAAAAATGCTACATCATGATTGACAAAACAAGCTCTGAATGGTATTCTCATTTTGCAGAGGGATGTAATCGTTTACAGTAATCGTTTACATGTTCAGGGGGTTGTTATGGGCGCGTCCACCATTTCACAGGTAGCAAAGCAGGCGGGCGTCTCTGTGGCAACCGTATCCCGCGTGATCAACCAGAGCGGAACGGTCACGCCGGAGACGGCGAAGAAGGTGATGGACGCCATCCGGCAGCTGGGGTACCAGCCCAACATCTGGGGGCGGAACCTGCGCCGGGGGGAGAGCCGGGTGGTGCTGCTCCTGGTGCCCAACGTGACCAACCCCTACTACGCCCCCATCATTGCCGGGGCGGAGGACGCGCTGGGGGCAGAGGGGTACAGCATGATGCTGTGCCTGACCAACAACGCGGACCGGGCCAGGCAGGAGTTCTTCCTGGAGTTCATGCGGGACGGGCGGGCGGACGGCGCGATCCTGATCGGCGCGTCCGACCACGATCCCGGGGTGGTCCAGGTGGCGGAGGAGTACCATCTGGTCCAGTGCTGTGAGTACTGCGACAGCCCGGCGGTGAGCCGGGTCTCTGTGGATAACTTTGAGGCGGCCCGGCAGGCGGTGGCCTGGCTGCTGGAGCTGGGGCACACCCGGATCGCCTTCATGGGGGCGGACAACCGGTTCATCTCCAGCCGCTGCCGCCGGGACGGATACCGGGCGGCCCTCCAGGCGTGGGGGCTCTCCCTGCGGGAGGAGGATGAGGTGCTGGCCAGCGGGGACTACACCTTCACCTCCGGCGTCCAGGCTGCCAGGCGGCTGCTGGACCGGGAGGACCGGCCCACCGCCCTGTTCTGCATCTCCGACGTGCTGGCTCTGGGCGCCCTCCAGGCGGCCCGGGAGCTGGGTCTTCGGGTGCCCGAGGACCTGTCGGTGGTGGGGTTTGACGATGTGGAGTACGCCGTCATGTTCCAGCCCCATCTGACCACCATCCGCCAGCCGTGCTACGCCCTGGGGCACACGGCGGGGGAGATGCTGCTGCGGCAGATCCAGGGCGGCCCGGGGGGACAGGCGCGGTACCTGCCTCATCAGCTGATCGAGCGGGATTCCACGGCCCAGTGCCGTTGAGTCATAGAATGAGAAGAACTGAATGAAACAAGGAGGAAACGCGAATGAAGTTCAAGAAATTGGCCGCCATGCTGCTGGCCGGCACCATGGCCCTGTCTCTTGCCGCCTGCGGCGGGGACACCACCACGTCCGAGAACCCCGCCAGCGAGCCTGGCACCACCAGTGAGGAACCCATCACCAGCGAGGAGCCCAGCGGCGGCGACGAGGTCTTTAAGATCGGCGTGCTGGCCCCTGAGGTCACTCACGGCTGGTCCGCCGGCGTGGCCTACTTCGCCGAGCAGCGCTGCCAGGAGCTGGCCGATGAGGGGCTGATCGAGTACCGGGTGTCCACCAGCGGCGACGGCGCCGAGATGACCACCCAGCTGGACGAGCTGAAGACCTGGGGCGCCGACGCCATCGTGGCCTTCCCCCAGTGGACGGGCATGGAGGTGCCCATCCAGCAGGCCATTGAAGAGGGCATCACCGTGGTGAACTTCGACATCGAGATCGACGCCGAGGGCATCTACCGCGTGGCCGGCGACAACTACGACATGGGCTACCAGAGCGCCCAGTACATCGTGGACAAGATCGGCACCGAGGGCACCGTGGTCATCCTGGACGTGCCCACCTCCGGCTCCGTGGCCGAGCTGCGCAAGCAGGGCTTCCTGGAGCACCTGGCTGAGCTGGCCCCCGACATGGAGACCCTTGAGTTTGCCACTGAGTTCACCCGCGAGGCCGGCCTCGCCGACATGGCGGACATCCTGACCGCCAATTCCCACATTGACGCGGTGTTCTCCATGGACGACGAGACCTCCATCGGCGCCCTCCAGGCCATCCGCGACGCCGGCCGGACCGACATCCAGGTCATCACCGGCGGCGGCGGCGCCCAGGAGTGGTTCAACATGATGCTGGACGACGCCAACCAGGACATCTGGCTGCAGAGCGCCACCTACTCCCCCATCATGGTGCAGGACGCGGTGGACATGGCGCTGGACATCCTCCAGGGCAACACCCCTGAGGAGTCCGTGCTGATCATCCCCACCACCATCATTGACCGCACCAACGCCGGCGAGTACCTGGACGAGAGCGCTCCCTACTAATTAAAGCAACCGAACGCAAGGGGCTATGGCAAGCGCCATAGCCCCTTTTCGGAAGAATGAGAAACGGATGTGATCCCATGAATCTGGAGATGCGCGGCATCTATAAATCCTTCGGCGCCAACGACGTGCTGAAAAACGTGGACTTCTCCCTGAACGGGGGAGAGATCTGCGCGCTGCTGGGGGAGAACGGCGCGGGCAAGTCCACCCTGATGAACATTCTGGGCGGCGTGCTGGGCGCGGACCGGGGGGAGATCCGGCTGGATGGGAAACCGGTCAAGTTCCAGAAGCCCTCCGACTCCCTCCACGCTGGCATCGCCTTCATCCACCAGGAGCTGAGCCTCATCAACGACCTGGCGATCTATGAGAACATGTTTATTGGCCGGGAGCTGAAGACCAAAAGCGGCCTTCTGGATGCCCGGACCATGCAGGAAAAGACCCAGGAGGTATTCGACCGGCTGGGGCTGAACCTGAATCCGAGGATGATGGTTCGGGACCTGGATACCTCCTACAAACAAATCGTGGAAATTTCACGCGCCATGATGCGGGAGGCCTCTATCATCATCATGGATGAGCCCACCACCTCCCTGACCGACCCGGAGATCGAGCGCGTGTTTGATATGATGCGGATGCTGAAGTCCCAGGGGGTGGGGATCGTCTTCATCTCCCACAAGCTGAAGGAGGTCATGGAGATCTGCGACCGCTACACCGTGCTCCGGGACGGGAACATGGTGGCCTCCGGCCCGGTCTGTGAGGTCACCACCGAGGACCTGGCCCGGTTCATGGTGGGCCATGACGTGCGCACGGAGAGCCTGCGCCGGGAGCACCAACTGGGCGGTGAGATCCTCCGGGGGGAGGGGCTGAGCGACGGCGCCCACTTCCGGGACATCTCCTTCTCCGTCCGGGCCGGCGAGGTGCTGGGGGTCACCGGACTGCTGGGGGACGGACGCAGCGAGCTGTTCCAGGCGGTGTTCGGGGCCGCCCCCTATACCGGAAAGCTCTTCGTGGAGGGCAAGGAGGTCCATGTATCCAGCACGCCCCAGGCCATCAAGCTGGGTATCGGCTATGTGCCCCGGAACCGGAAGGAGAACGGAATCTTCAAGGACATGGACATCGTGGAGAACGGCTCCATGGTCACCCTGTTCCGGCTGGTCAAAGGCCTGCTGCTGGACATCGGCAAACGGGACGCGGAGTTTGACCGACAGGTGGAGGATCTGAGCATCAAGATGGGGAGGAAGACCGATCTGATCACCAGCCTGTCCGGCGGCAACCAGCAGAAGGTGGTGCTGGCCAAGTGGCTGTCCGCCCACCCCAAGGTGCTCATCCTGGACAATCCCACCCAGGGCGTGGACGTGGGGGCCAAGGAGGAGATCTACGACATCATCCTCCGGCTGGCGAGTGAGGGCGTGGCCATCATCGTGCTGTCCAGCGAGGCCCAGGAGATCATCCGGGTGTGTGACCGGGCCCTGGTCCTGTACCACGGGCAGTTCCAGGGCGAGGTGTCCGGCGAGGAGATGAACGAGCAGACCATCATGCACCTGGCTACCGGTGGCGCCACCGCAAATCAGATAGAGGAGTAAGCGACTATGGAAAAGAAACAAGCGTTAACCAAGCCCGCAGGCAACGGCCTGGTGGAGGCCTGGAAGCGGAACCCGCTGGTGAGCACCGGGCTGGTGCTGGTTTTGATGATCATCGTCCAGACCGGGATCATGATCGCCAACTTTGACGGGGACGGCGTGGGAGCGCTGCTGCTGTCCCTGCTGACCAACTGGCTGAACATCCTGCGCAACAACGCCCCCGTGGGCATCATCGCCCTGGGCATGACCCTGGCCATCATCTCCGGCGGCATCGACCTGTCTGTGGGCTCTACCCTGGTGGCGGTGGGCGCCCTGGTGATGATGCTGGTGGACGGCAGCGCCACCGGTTTTCTGGCCGGTCTGGGCATCACCGGCGTGCCCGCGTATCTCATCGCCATTGTGGTGGGCGTCGCCTTCGGCGCCCTGCTGGGCTGGCTCAACGGCGTGCTCATCGCCCACGGCAAGATCCCGCCCTTCATCGCCACCCTGGGCACCATGCAGATCTTCCGCTCGGTCACCCAGCAGCTGACCCAGCACGCCAACCCCTCTGTGCCCAGCGGCTTCCTGCAGATCTCCAACTTCCGCATCGGCACCTTCTACATCATGCCCATCATCTACTGGGCGGTGCTGGCGGTCATCCTTTACATCATCTCCAAGCGCACCGCCTTTGGCCGGCACGTGTTCGCCGTGGGCTCCAACATCCGCACCGCCCGGCTGTCCGGCATCAACGTGAACCGGGTCAAGCGCTGCGTGTACATGATCACCGGCATCCTGGTGGCCCTGGCCGCCATCATCCAGGTGTCCCGCATCGGCTCCATGGACTACGCCAGCGCGGGCAGCGGCTATGAGATGGACGCCATCGCCGCCGTCATCGTGGGCGGCACCAGCATGGCCGGCGGCAAGGGCTCCATCGTGGGCACGGTGCTGGGCATGCTCATCATCGGCGTGATGAACAATCTGCTGACCCTGTTCGGCGTGCCCCCCTTCCTGCGGGAGGCCTTCAAGGGCATCATCATCATCGTGGCCGTGCTGCTGCAGAAGAAGGAAGCCGACGCGTAAGTTCCGAATCCGAAATCGAGGTGTTTGCTATGTTCAACATTGGTATCATCGGCTGCGGGAAGATCGCCCAGGTGCGCCACATCCCGGAGTACGCCGGCCATCCCCAGGCCCGGCTGTCCGGCTTCTACGACCTGAACCAGGAGCGGGCCCGGGAGCTGGCGGAGAAATGGGGCGGCAAGGCCTACTCCTCCTGGGAGGAGATGCTGGCCGATCCCGGCATCGACGCGGTGAGCGTCTGCGTGGCCAACAATGCCCACGCCCAGCTGTCCATCGCGGCGCTGCGGGCGGGCAAGCATGTGCTGTGCGAGAAGCCCATGGCCACCACCCTGGCCGACTGCGAGGCCATGGTGGCCGCCGCCCGGGAGAGCGGGAAGTTCCTGATGATCGGGCAGAACCAGCGCCTGACGAAGGCCCACCAGAAAGCCCGGGAACTGGTGGAGAACGGGACCTTGGGGAAGATCCTCACCTTCCGTACCACCTTCGGCCACGGCGGGCCGGAGACCTGGAGCGTGGACCCGGGGAAGAACACCTGGTTCTTCGACAAGAGCAAGGCGGCCATGGGGGCCATGGCCGACCTGGGCATCCACAAGACCGACCTGATCCAGTACCTGCTGGGCCAGACGGTGGTGGAGACCACCGCCAAGGTGACCACCCTGGACAAGCGGGGGGCGGACGGCCAGCTCATCGGGGTGGACGACAACGCCATCTGTATCTACCGCATGAGCGGCGGCGCCATGGGCACTATGACCGCCAGCTGGACCTTCTATGGGGCGGAGGACAACTCCACCGTCCTCTACGGCACCAAGGGCATCCTGCGCATCTACGACGACCCGGCCTACTCCCTGAAGCTGATCGGCGCCGAGGGGGAGAAGGTGCTCTATGAGCTGGAGGCCATTCAAACCAACGACAACCAGACCAAGTCCGGGGTGATCGACTGTTTCATGGACTGCCTGGTGAACAACACGCCCCCCGCCATCTCCGGCCAGTCGGTGCTCACCGCCATGCGGGCGGTGTTTGCCAGCCTGGAGTCCTCGGAGACGGGGAAGAGCGTGACCGTCAAGCAAGACTGAGGAGGAAACGAGCGTATGAAACTGGGATTTGTCAGCGCCATCCTGGATGGCTGGACCTTTGAGGAAATGATCGACGTGGCCCACGACCTGGGCTTCACCTGCGTGGAGGTGGCCTGCTGGCCCAATGGGAAGGCGGAGCGCCGCTATGCCGGCGTCAGCCACATCGACGTGGACGACCTCACCGACGAGAAGGCGGCCTATATCCTGGACTATTGCAAGGCGCGGGAGGTGGAGATCTCCTCCCTGGCCTTCTACCCCAACACTATGGACGAGGACCTGGAAAAGCGCCAGGCCAACATCGACCACTTGAAGAAGGTCATCCTGGCCAGCGAGAAGCTGGGCGTGGGCATGGTCACCACCTTCGTGGGGCGGGCCACCCACAAGACGGTGGAGGAGAACCTGGAGCTGTTCCGGGAGATCTGGCCACCCATTATCGCCTTTGCCGAGGAGCACCAGGTGAAGGTGGCCATCGAGAACTGCCCCATGTGGTTTGACGGGACCAACTGGCCCGGCGGGCAGAACTTGTTCACCACGCCGGCCATCTGGCGCAAGTGCTTCGAGATCATTCCCAGCCCCAACTTCGGCATCAACTACGACCCCAGCCACTTCATCTGGCAGCAAATGGACTACATCCGCCCCCTGTACGAGTTCAGGGACCGGATCTTCCACGTCCACTACAAGGACATCAAGCTCTACCCCGAGAAGCTGGCCGAGGTGGGCGTGATGGCCCATCCCCTGCAGTACATGGAGCCCAAGCTCCCCGGCCTGGGGGACGTGAACTGGGCCAAGTATGTCTCCGCCCTCACCGACATCCGCTACGAGGGCTATACCTGCATCGAGGTGGAGGACCGGGCCTTTGAGGGCAGCAGAGAGCGCATCCTGGACAGCCTGCGCCTGTCCAAGCGCTACCTGGAGCAGTTCGTCATCTAAATCTGCACGCATCCATCGGGGGCCGCCCGGGCGGCCCCCGATTTGCACAAGGAGGGTAAGGGTATGAAACGCATCATTGGGGTGAACTCCAACTGTTACCACGGCTTCTCCGTTGAGGAGGCCATCGACGGCATCGCCGCGGCGGGGTTCCGCTACATCGAGCTGACCGCCACCAAGGGCTGGACGGAGCACGTCTTTCCCGACCAGAGCTTTCACCGGCTCTGGCAGGTGAAGGACCGGCTGGAGGAGAAGGGACTGGTCCCCTTTGCCCTGAGCGGGCACTGCAACCTGATGGACACCGAACGGATCCAGGACTTTGTGGACAACATCCGCCTGGCCGCTTTCTTCGGCTGCGACTACATCGTCTCCTCCATCGGGGAGGCCCATCTGAAGGACAAGACGGTGGCCTCGAATGAGGTGGTGGCCCACCACATCCGGGAGCTGGTCCCCCTGCTGGAGCGGTTCAATTTGACCCTGGTGCTGGAGGTCCACGGGGACCATGGCACCGGGAGGATCCTGAAGGAGATCGCCGACCTGGTGGGTTCTCCCCGGGTAGGGGTGAACTACGACACGGCCAACGCCCTGTTCTACGGCGATGTGGACCTGGCGGAGGATCTGGATGCCAGTATGGACGCCATCCGATACATGCACCTGAAGGACAAGGGGGGCGCACGGGACGTGTGGGACTTCCCCGCTCTGGGCAAGGGGTGGATCGATTTCCCCATGGTGTTTGACAAGCTGGAGAAGGCGGGCAACGGCTGCCCCTTCAGCATTGAGATCGAGTTTACCCAGGCGGGAGCCAGGGATCTGGAGGAGGTCAACCAGGCGGTGCGGGACTCCGCGGCCTACCTGGTGGCCCACGGCTTTGAACTGTGAGGTGCGGGATGATCAGAATCGGGATTGTGGGTGCCGGAGGAATGGGCACCGTACATTATCACAATTATCTCCACCTGGAGGACTGCGCCGTGGTGGGGGTGGTGGATCCCTCCCCGGCGGGCCGGGAGCGGGCCCGGGAATGGGGGGTCACGGTGTATGAGACCATCGGGGAGATGGTGGCCGGCGGGGTCACCCTGGTGGACGTGTGCACTCCCACGTTTCTCCACCAGGACCATGTGACCCAGGCGCTGCGGGCAGGGGCCCATGTGATTGTGGAAAAGCCCTGCGCCCTGACCCAGGCGGATGCCCGGGCCATGTTCGCTCTGGCGGAGGAGAAGGGCCTGCACCTCTATGTGGCCCAGGTGCTGCAGTTCAGCCGGGAGGTGGAGGTGCTGCGGGATCTGGTGCGGGAGGAGACCTACGGCAAGCCCCTGGACGCGGTGTTCCAGCGTCTGTCCGCCCGGCCGGACTGGGCCCAAGGGGGCTGGCTGTTCGATCGGAGGAAGAGCGGCCTGGTCCCCTTCGACCTGCATATCCATGACCTGGACGTGATTGTCAGCCTGTTCGGAGCACCGGATCAGGTTCAATGCTATTCCTGTGCCGGCGCCGACCGGGACTACCAGGAGCTCTACCGCTGGGAATACCGGTGCGGCGGGGTCAACGTGATGGCGGAGGCGGGGTGGCTCAGCGCGTCCATTCCCTTTGCCTGTCCCTGGCGGGTGTACTTTGAGAAGGCGGTGGTCCAGTATGACGGGCAGTCTGTCACTGCCTACCCCTACGGCAGGGAGCCCGTGGTCTATGACACCGAAGACCCCCTGAAGATCCCTACCGGCATCAATGTGCCCCCCACCGGCTGGTACCTGCGGGAGCTGGGGCACTTCCTGGACTGCCTGCGCCGGGATACAGACTCTCCGCTGGTGCCCAAGGAGCGGGTACTGGCGGTGCTGGGGCTGTTAGAGCGGTCTTTGGGGTGACAGCGCCAAATTTTCCGGCATGGGCCGTACCCCGCTCACTTCCATGGTTTGCGGTACATCCCATCACTCTGCTCCGGCAACGAAAGGTATGAGGTTGCCTTCTAACGGCCTTGTGTCACTCAAAGGAGGCGCCCTGCCTGTTTTCATGCCGTCCTGCGGATGCGGCAGAAGGCGGCAGATACCACCGGCAGTGCCGTTGACCGGACGATAGGAAGCAAAGGATAGGGGAGGACAAAGATGTAGGGGCTCGTGGCGGAATAGGTTCTCATAGGATCACGCCAATCGAGTAGGAGGCCACCCGTTCCTTGAGTAGCCGACCGCTCACACTCCTTTCACCTTCCGATAGAAGGTACTGGGTTTCATATCCAGCCGCCTTCATGGCCCCACCGCCGTGGCGGAGAGGTCAAGGCCCAGGTGGAGGAGGTCTACCGGAGCCTGGGCACATCCTGCGCGGAGGCCGTACGCATTTTTGCCCAGCAGAGCCTGCGGAGGGCGAAGTGCCCTTCCGCCCGGCGTTGAAACCGTGGAATGAGCTGACCCAGGAGGACCTGGACGCTCGGATGAGAGCGAGGGCTTCCCATGGAACAGATCCCGCAGGATAGGATCAAGATCATCTACACGGAGACCGCCGTGCTGGACATGGAGGAAAAGGCGGACCAGATCGAGATCCAGCTGCGGGAACCGGGGGTGACCTATTCCTGATATTCCCAGCCAAGGGAGGCTATCCAGCAAAATTTGAGCGAGCACCTTTTCCCTCAAATATTCCCTGTACGATGTGGAGCCGTGGAGGGAGCAAGGTGTCCGGCTGTTCCCGTCCCCAAATGATGGGATCCTCTACCATGTGGAGGAGGGGGAGCGCCTGGTCTGCATCCGTGGCGCCTGCATCAAGAACAGAGACCTGTCCGCGCAACTGGAAGAGTCGTAGCAAAATCCCATTAGGGTTCCCGCCAAAATTGGCACATGCCAAAAAGCGGATCTGGACCCTAATGGGATATTTTTTGCCCTCGTCCGCCCCATTGAAATCACTCAGCATTGTTTCACTAGCGCCACCAACCGTTGTTTTCAGCCATTCCATACTTACTTCCATACTTCCCTTCTCCGATACGCAGTGTTGCGCTTCGCTCCGCAACGTTCTGATTCTTTGCCATGGGCAGTTCTGCAACACTGCTGCACGGGCTTCTTCCGCCGCGCGATAGTAGCGGAGCGTTCCGCGTTTCCCCGGAACGCTCCGCTACTATTGTCTCCTGCCTGCCTATTCACGCTCAGGTTTGACGGTTACTGACTTGCGAATTTGCAGCGGCTTCTAAACTTGTTCGGTATGGAGATCGCATAGGCTAACCAGATTTGTCGTCTGGCTATGAGGAATTGCGGGTTATGGGGAGAAGCGGCGAATAAAATCTCTATCATTGCAGGGACGCAATCCGCCTTGCGCAAAGAAGAACCGGAGTGTTGAGAAGCGAATTGCGTCAGAATCATCGTAAGATATTTTAGAAAGGCGGGGATACCTGTGCGAAAAGAGCAGGGGGAAGATCAGTATAAAAAACAACTGACACATTTTGAGGAGTACCTTAGAAACCGGGAGTTATCCCAAAATACGATTTTGAACTATTTGATATCTATGAAGCAATTTTTCCAGATGTTTTCGGAGGTATCAAAAGAGAATGGAATCAAGTTTAAGGGACATCTGCAAAGCCGAAAAGCAAAACCCAGCACCATCAATATGAGAATTAACGCATTTAACACTTACTGCAAGATGCTGGGGAAAGAACAAAACCGGGTGAAAACCATACCAGTCCATCAAGAGACAACGGTCAACAACGTGATTTCCCGAAAAGACTATCAGCGCCTGTTGGAGGAACTTCGGAAAGACGGAAATTATCGCTGGTATTTCACAGTAAAAATATTGGCCATGACAGGAGCGCGAGTGAGTGAAGCGGTCAGAATTACGAAGGAAGATTTTGATGTGGGGTGTGCGGAGATGTGGACTAAGGGGAAAATAAGGCGGATCTATATCCCTTTGAAATTTCGATTGGAAGCCGCAGCGTTTTATGCGGAACTTGACGGGAAGGAGCGTTTGATCAGAAACAAGCGTGGAGGGGCGATTTCCACCAGAGGGGTAGCCTATATGTTGCAGAGTTTTGCAAAACGGTATCAGATAGATGATTGGGGCATCCGCAGTAGCGGCAGAAAAAACTGCTGCGGTTTTGCAATGCGCCACAAAAGTATGCATGAGAGTTTCGGTTCCCTATAAGTATACATAAATTGCTCGGAGTTTCTTCTGCGCCTATTGTACTGTAAGTTGATTCGCTTTTCAACATCAAAGGGGATAGAGAACGGTGGCGGGAGATAATTCTGCCTTGCGGAACGCCGCCAAATATCGTATGATAGGCGCAGGAGATGTACCGGCATTGCCGGGGGAGGTGCTGAAGTTGAGTATCCAAGAGGCTCTCACTACGATGTTTACCGACGATCCCGTCAACTGGCTTAAATGGGCGGTCGTATTCGCGG
>ERZ809224.1054-NODE-1054-length-21716-cov-5.745395_pt1 | contig 21716 bp, 16 predicted proteins | sample MGYA00520513_ERZ809224 | MGnify/ENA primary metagenome ERZ809224 (study PRJEB31576, sample SAMEA3212658) | Homo sapiens | biome: human-gut; feature: human gut; material: fecal | place: Sweden | collected 2012 ... | reverse complement strand
CGAGCCGACCTGCAGCATATTGATATCATGGTTCGACTCAATCAGTACAGCGTCCAGCCCCCTGAGGTGATCGACAATATAATCATCATAATACCCAAGGTCTGTTGCCACCGCTACAGACTTTTCACCACAGCTGAAGCGATATGCCACCGGCTCTGCCGCATCGTGAGAAACCCGAAACGGAAGCACTGCAAGCTCCCCGATCTCAAACCGAATATCCGGCGCAACGGTGTGAAACAGGGAACTGTCCACCTTGCCAAGCATATTCTGCTCCAGCATCGTTTGTATCGTTCCCTGTGTCGAATACACCGGTATCCCATACTTTCTGGCCAGTACGCCAAGTCCTTTTATATGATCCGAATGCTCATGGGTAATCAGAATCGCATCGAGCTCCTTCGGATCGCGGTCGATCGCATGCAAGCCTTCCGTCACACGCTTCCCGCTGATGCCTGCGTCAATCAGCACATTGGTATGATCTGTTCCCACAAAAATGCAGTTCCCGCTGCTTCCGCTGGCAATACTACAAAAATCCATGTTCTCTCAGTCCTTTGTCCATTTGTTCATATGTATTTTGCACAATATCACTGCTGTTGTCAATCACCAATTGACAGGCAGCCCGGAAATCGCATTCATTTTTCTGATTTGCCATGATCCTGCGGCACATTTCCTCCGAATAGCCGCGGCTTTCCTGCAACCGTTTGATCCGCACAGCATCATCTGTATGGACATACCAGATCTCATCGCAAATCTCATCATAGTGATCTTCCAGGAGAAGTGCCGCTTCGACGGTCACGAATGGCACACACCCCCGTTTTTGTTCTGCCTCGACCTCCGACTTGATCCATCGTCGGATAGATGGATGCATAATTGCATTCAACCGCGCCATTTTCTGCGGATCTGTATAAACGATCGCGCCAAGCTTCGGACGGCTGATCGTCCCATCGGCATTTAAAACCGTCGTTCCGAACAGTTCGACGATCCTGCGATAGCAGCTCTCATGCGGCTGTTGCAGCAGATGTCCAACCTGATCAGCCTGAATGACACGTGCGCCATAATGCTCTTTCAAGTACATCAGTACCGTGCTTTTTCCGGCCCCGACTCCGCCGGTAATTCCTAGTACTTTCATTCTTCCCTCCTCTGCATGTGGCTATTTCGCCTCATACCAGTCTTTGCCGGAGTGCACATCCACTTCCAGCTTTACCCGCAGATCGGCAGCATGCATCATCTCATCGCGAAGCAGCTTCTCGACTCTTGGCAGCTCTTCCTTTGCGGTCTCAATGAGAAGCTCATCGTGTACCTGTAAAATCAGGCGGGACTTCATTCCCGCTGCCCGCAACGCCTCATCCACACGAATCATCGCAATCTTGATAATATCAGCTGCAGTACCCTGAATCGGCGCATTCATCGCCACGCGCTCCCCGAATGATCGCTGCATGAAATTCGAAGACTTCAACTCCGGCACCGGACGTCTCCGTCCGAACATCGTCGTGACATAGCCCTTCTCCTTCGCATCCGCCACGGCCTGATCCAAAAATCGTTTGATACCCGGATAGGTCTTAAAGTACTGCTCGATATACTCTTGCGCCTCCTTGCGCGTGATACTCAGATCCTGGCTGAGTCCAAACGAACTGATTCCATATACAATACCAAAATTGACTGCCTTTGCGTTCCGACGAAGCAGCGGTGTCACCTCCTCCGGCTTTACATGAAAGACCTGCGAGGCTGTGATTGTGTGAATATCCTGTGCATCCTGATATGCCTGAATGAGCATCTCGTCTCCGGATAAATGAGCCAGAACGCGCAGCTCAATCTGCGAATAATCCGCATCCAAAAAGACAAAACCCTGCCTTGGCACAAAAACCTTCCGTATCAGACGGCCAAGCTCCATCCGGATCGGAATATTCTGCAGGTTCGGCTCCGTGCTGCTTAAACGCCCCGTCGCCGTGATCGTCTGATGGAATTTTCCATGAATCCTTCCATCCTCCGCAATATAATTCGCCAGCCCGTCCGCGTAGGTCGATTTCAGCTTTGTCAGCTGCCGGTACTCCAGAATGTGAGCCACGATCGGATAATCGACCGCCAGCTTCTCCAGTACATCCGCTGCCGTCGAATAGCCGGTCTTTGTCTTTTTGCCGTGCGGCAGCTGCAGCTTCTCAAATAAAATGACACCAAGCTGTTTCGGAGAATTGATATTAAATATCTCTCCGGCCTCTTCGCAGATCTGCTGCTCCAGCTCCCCGATCCGGCCGGACAGCTGACTGCCATAAGATGTGAGCGCCTCCCGCTCCACACCGATCCCGGCATCCTCCATATGACGCAGGGTAAAAACGAGCGGCATCTCCACTTCAGTAAAGAGCTTCATCATATCTTCTGCGCGCAGCCGTTCCTCCAGCACCGGGAGTACCTGATATGCAATAGCCGCCATCCGGCAGACATACCGCAAAAAATCCTCCCGCTGCTCCACAGCAGCCTGATGCAGCGGCATCTTCCCAAGCAGCTCTGATTTCGACGGCACCATCCAGTCCAGATAGTCTCGCGCCAGATCCTCCGCCTCATAGCTTCCCTTTAATGGATTCAGCAGATAAGCCGCGATTGCCACATCAAACAAAGCGGCATCCTGCATGGAAAGCGGCAGTCGCATCAGCTGGGGCTTCAGATCAATTGTAACAGCCTGCTCCATACTATGGATTGTCTCAGCAAGCTTCGTCGTTAAATATGTCTCCGTCAGAAAGCCCTCACAGGCGAGAAAAACTGCCTCCTGCTTTTTCTCGCTGACCGCTGCTCCGAGGAGACTGCCGTCCTCACCAAAAATCAGCTGAAACGCCGCTCGCCTGCCCGCCAGTCCGGCTAGTATCTCTTCTGCCCGCGAAAGATCGCTGACCCATTCATATGTCTCCTCGCTCTTTTTCGTATCTTCCTGTACGGAAGAGAACCGTCCGAGCAGATTTTTAAATTCCAGACGGCGACACAGCTCCAGCGCCTCCGGTGTATATAAATTCTCAATCCGTGCAGCCGTCTCATCCAGAGTATACGGTACCTGCAAATCAATGGTCGCCAGCGTCTTGCTCATCTGTGCCAGATCATAATGATTCCGCAGAGACTCCCGCGCACGGGCCGGCATGATCGCATCTACATGAGCATAGGCCTCCTCGATTGAACCATACTGCACGATGATCTTTGTCGCCGTCTTCTCTCCGATGCCCGGCACACCCGGGATGTTGTCGCTTGTATCGCCCATTAATGCCTTCAGATCGATGAACTGGGTCGGTGTCACCTGATATTTTTCCTTTACCTGGTCGGCATAATAGTCCTCGATTTCTGTCCCTGTTGCCTTTGTCTTCGGAATCCGGATCTGGATTTTTCCGGTAGCCAGCTGCAGCAGATCCCGGTCCCCTGATACAATCGATACCGAAAGACCCGCCCGCTCCATCTGGCGGGAGACCGTACCTAAAATGTCGTCTGCTTCATATCCCTCCAAAGACATGACCGGAATGTGCATCGCCCCGAGCATTTCCTTCATCAGCGGCACCTGTTCGCGCAACTCCTCCGGCATCGGCTTACGCGTTCCCTTGTATGCCTCGTACATTTTATGCCGGAATGTCGGCGCATGCAGGTCAAAAGCAACCGCTACGTAATCCGCCTGTTCCTCCTCGAGTACCTTAAACATAATATTAAGGAAGCCATACACTGCATTGGTATGCTTTCCCTCGCTGTTGGTCAGCATCGGAAGCCCGTAAAATGCACGGTTTAAAATGCTGTGTCCATCTATCAAAACGATCTTTTCTGGCATAATATCGGATCCTTTCTACTACTTCATTTCCTGCTTGTGTCATTCTGAGCAAACAGGTATTCACAGTCCTGCCCTGCCGTTCATCTCTTTCGCGCTACTCCCCTGTTTTCTCCGGCCCCGCCTGCAAAAGCGGCTCCGGTCCTGCACTGATCTGCTGGCCATCCGGTTCTGTATCCGGCATCTCAAAGACTGCCTCCTGATGACGTTCCACCCGGATCTGCGTATCAGCAGGCAGCTCCTGATCTTCTGAAAAAATCCCCTGTGACCGCATTCGGAGCAGTGCGCGCTGGATCGTCGTATACTCTGTCTGCCCCTGTTTAAGCTCGTATCCGGTATAAGCGCTTCCAATCAACAAACACTCTGTCAGGACAAGTAAAATCCCCCCAACCGCTCCGAGCACCCTCCGGCGCCGGAGTCTCCGCCATGACGCGCGGATATCATCTGAGAGCATACGCCGGAAATCGTAGTCATGGTGATCGCCAGAATCCAAAAGATCCAACGCCTGATACACCGTATAGTACGTATCCAGCTCATCCATGCAGTCGCTGCAGTGCGCGATATGATGTAAAAATGCTTCGAGTTCTTTTTCTGAAAGCTCTTTTTTTACATAAGCAGTAATCATTCTGCGCGCCTCATTACAGTTCATATGCATTCCTTCCTCTCTCTGGAATTCTATCCGTCTATCATACCATGACGCAACGCTTCTCACAAGCACTTATCCAACAAATCTTGTAAAACACTCCGCTACATGATATGATAATTACAATGCGCCGCCCGTAAACAGGCGGCAGAATGGAGATTATTAATATGAAAGAAAAGCTCTACACTATCCCGCTCAATGACGCAGTGAATGAAAATGATGAATGCCCATTCTGCTTTATTGAGCGCAAGCTGGAACAGGACATGATCAACTTTGTGCTCGGAAGCTCCTCGTCCTATATGGAGAGTGATATCCGTGAGCAGACGGACAAGATCGGCTTCTGCCGCACCCATATGAAAAAAATGTTTGACTACGGCAACACGCTCGGCAACTCTCTGATTCTGAAAACGCATTATCAGAAGCTGCAGAAAGAATTTCAGGAGCAGATAAAGCACTTTACGCCCGGAAAAGTCTCGCTCGCAGACCGTCTGAGAAAACAGTCCTCCGGCAACAATTCCATTGCCGCCTGGGCGGCCCAAAAAGATTGCTCCTGCTATGTCTGCAACGGATTGCAGGAAAATTTCGACCGTTACATGGAGACCTTTTTTTATATGTACACAAAGGATTCTGCCTTCCATGACAAGATCGTAAACGGCAAGGGCTTCTGTCTGCACCACTTCGGATTACTCTGTGAAAATGCAGACCGCTATTTAAATGAAAAACAGAAAGCAGCCTTTTACCCGGAGGTTTTTGCCCTGATGGAACAGAACCTGCATCGGCTTGAGGAAGACATCTCATGGCTCATCGACAAATTCGACTATCGGAACAAGGATGCCGACTGGAAGACATCAAAGGATGCTCTGCAGCGCGGCATGCAGAAGCTCCGCGGCGGATATCCGGCAGATCCGGTATTTAAGGCACAGTAACCATCTCTCTTGTAAAGCGGACATTCTGTCAGAAAAGCACGAAGCTCATTTTCCAATGGGCTCCGTGCCAGGTGAGATCCTGATTCAGTTGAACCGCAGTCGCAGTGTCCGGATTTCAAATGGCCGGATCGTCAATCGTATCTCATTTCCTTCTACCGGAAGCGGTGTCTCCTGCTCTTCGAGCATGTTACAGTCACAGGCTTCTGTAAGGGCAAAGCCTGAATCTGCCAAAAATTCATCCACCGATACTGTAACGTCTGCCCGGCGGTTGAACGCCTCATACAGCCGAATGATAACACCGTCTCCATCCTCCGCCTGCTTTACAACCTCGATAAATACATTTTCCGCATCGGTATGCACGAAGGAAGCATGCGCTGTCAGCTGACCGGCGGTCCGTGTCTGACATTCCTCTGTTCCGGCAAGCATACTGTCTGCCGCAGCCTTTGCCTGTATCGCAAGCAGCGGATTATTCAGCGCATAGGCACGATTGATCGTCCCTGCCTCGCGAAAATCACCGGAATGCGGATAGATCACATAGGTAAAGCTGTGGTGTTCTTTGTCAGCTGCCGGATTCGGATCCGTTGCAGACTTGAGCATAGAAAGACCGATCACGCCATCGTGAACACTGACACCATATTTACAGTCATTTAAAACGCTCACGCCATAGCCGTTTTCTGCCACGTCGAGCCATTTATGATGGCACACTTCAAACCGTGCAAAATCCCACGACGTATTATAATGCGTCTTGCGCGTGACATTTCCATACTGAATCTCGTAGGTTGCCTCATCCGTGTGAATATCCACAGGGAAGAGCGTCTTCAGGAAAATCTTCTGCTCCCGCCAGTCGATCTCGTTGCGAATCTTCAGCTCCGGACTGTCGGCCTCCAGGGAGATATACTGCGTGATCTCCGAATCCAGGTAGCGCCGCACGACCTGAATTGTCGCACGCAGCGGACCATCCTCGATCAGAGAAAGATGCTGCACATCCGTGATCTCCCATGACTTTTCCACATAGTAATTATTGACATCCCATGCGTCATAATTGTGTGGACGGTCCTCATAAGTCATAAGCACATTGCCGTTCTTTCCGGCCTTCAAAAGCTCCCTCCTTGCTTTTTTATCATAGATCGAAGAAAACTGACCATTCGGGTCAAGCGTTACTTTGAGGTAATCATTTTCCAGATGATGCAGTGAAGCAGCTAATGTCTCGCTTTCCCTGTATACCAGCTCTTTTGTCTTCACATCCGTGCGTGGCAGTACTGCATACTGTTGCCAGCCTTTTGCCGGAACGGCATTTGCCCGGAAGAGCCATGCACCGTCCGCTGTCTTCTGTACCGAATAAAGATTTCCCCCATCTGATACGACCGGATCGACATGCGCATCCTCCCATTCAAATGGCACAAGCCCGGTCTGCGCCCATCCATTTGGATTAAATACAGTAAGCGCAGCCGCCCCTTGCCGAGTATGCTCAGCAATCGCGTGCAAAGCATTGGAAAGCAGCACATGTCCTTCTGTGAGCAGCTTTTCATACTCTGTCTTCGAGTCCTCATACACCTCATAAATAGAAGAGCCAGGAAGGATGTCGTGGAACTGATTGCGCAGGGCGATCTCCCACAGTGCGTCCAGCTCCTGCTTCGGATAGGAAAGCCCAGTCAGACGGTGTGCCAGCGTTGAAAAGCATTCGATATTTTCAAGCAGAAATTCTGACCGGCGATTGTAGTTTTTATTACGCGCCATTGACGTATACGTGCCGCGATGATATTCTAGATACAGCTCGCCGACCCACACCGGCAGATATTTCCGGCCTCTGACCTGATCTTCCAACTCATGGAAAAAGTCCGCTGCCGTGCTCTGTACCGTCTGCGGACAACCCGGAATGCCTTTTGCCAGACGGCGCTGATTCTCCAGCATCTCCTTTGTAGGACCGCCTCCTCCATCTCCAAATCCATAGGACATGAGCACTTCGTCATTTAAATATTTCTGACTGTAACGGTGCCACGCGCCCTTGACCTGCGATGGATTGATAAACGCATTATAGGTCGTAAAATGCACGGTGTGCTCGCTGCCCTGCTCGGCCGGTGCCTGATAGTCACGGCTCGGTGAAAAATGCGTCAGAATCCGTGTCCCGTCAATTCCCTCCCATTCAAAGGTATCGTATGGCATTTTGTTAAATTCATTCCAGCTGATCTTCGTCGTCATAAAATAGCGGATGCCACATTTTTTCATAATCTGCGGCAAAGCAGCCGAGTAGCCAAACACATCCGGAAGCCAGAGAATCTCATTGTCCGTTCCGAATTCCTCCCGGAAAAAGCGCTTGCCATAAAGGAATTGGCGCACAAGTGACTCGCCGGAGGTCAGGTTGCAGTCTGCCTCAAGGAACATGCCGCCTTCTGTTTCCCAGCGCCCTTCTTTCACCCGCTCTTTTATCTCCTCATAGACCTGCGGTGCATTCTTTTTTACATATTTATAAAGCTGTGGCTGGCTGGACATAAACTTGTACTCCGGATACCGGCGCATCAGCTCAAGTACCGTCGAAAAGCTCCGGACCGCTTTATCCTCCGTCACCGCCAGCGTCCATTTCCACGCCACATCAATGTGCGTATGTCCAACGCAGTACACCTTCTGCCGCGCCACTCCCGCATACCGCTCATAAAATTCCTGATCCAGATAGTCCTGCGCTGCTTTTAAGGACTTCTCATAAGCATCTGAATATGGCTTGCGCAGATCCAGAAGATTCAGGGATTCATTTAAGTTCAAAATGATGTCCCGATACTCGGTATCACTCTCCCGAAGCAAACACGCAGTGTCATACGGCATTTTCAGGTCATAATAGTACTTCTCCGTCTCCCGGTGCAACACCTTGATCCGGGCATCCAGCACCAGATTCATATTGTGGTCGCCGGTAAATGCTGAAAGCATGATGCGATACCGTTCTCCTGCCTTCGCATGCTCGGTAAGCAGCACCTCCCGGTGGTTGATATCCAATCCCTGCTTCAGCACATTATTGACATAAATCGTAAACTGTGGATTTGTCGCATCCCAGCCGTCCTCTTTTCCGGTCGTCTGTTCATAGACGACACATTGCCCATCCATCTCTTCCGGAATCGTCACAAAGGTCTCAAACCAGTAATACGCCCGATGTCCGCCCCAGGACATCGGATACCGGTCACAGTATGCCCAGTCATCCGTATTCACCTTTGAAACATCCGGAAACTTTTCCGCCGACTGCACATAGCGAAATCCGCTCACCGGCGTCTCATCTGTATAAATCAGCCCTTCCAGATCACGTAAGAGCTTGCCGATCCGTTCCCTCAGAAAAATCATCGTATGCCTCCTTCTAAAATCGTTCGGGTGTTCCTGCCCTTTTCTTTGATTATGTATGCTTTTTCGTGTGGCGTCAATTAATTTTTGATGTTTTAGGATTGCGAGAGCATGAAATGCGAAGCAATCCGTAATCATAGTATCACCTTTTTGAACGAAGAATTTTTCGCAGCAAACCGCCCGGCCTTATAACACCGGGCGATCTGTTTCTGATCCGTGTTTTGCGGTTCAATAAGTCATGCTATATTATAGAAGCAACAGAAACTATCACTTTGCACATGGCGGACAGGACACCGGCGCATCAAAGCTCGGATTGAAGGCATAAAAATTCCGGGACTCCAGCTGTTCCTGTGTTGCACGCAGTGCCTCGCCAAACCGCTGGAAATGCACGATCTCGCGAGCCCGCAAAAACCGGATCGGATCCGCCACCTCCGGATCCTTCACCAGCCGCAGGATATTATCATAGGTCAGCCGTGCCTTCTGCTCCGCCGCCAGATCCTCAAACAGGTCTGCGACCGGATCACCGGTCGACTGTAGCTCTGATGCAGAAAACGGATACCCGCCTGCCGACTGCGGCCAGATCCCAACCGTATGATCCGCATAGTACGGTGCAAAACCCGCCTTCTCCAGTTCTTCTGATGAAAGATTGCGGGTCAGCTGATGAACGATCGTTGCAACCATCTCCAGATGAGCCAGCTCTTCGGTGCCGACATCCGTAAGCACCGCCATTGCAGTCCGGTTTGAAGCGGTAAATCGCTGTGAGAGATAACGCATGGAGGCCCCAATTTCGCCATCCGGTCCACCGTATTGACTTAAAATGATCTGCGCAATTTTTGCATTTGGTGTCGTGATATTGACTGGGTATTCCAGGCGTTTTTCATAATTCCACATCTAGCAGGCACCTCCTTCCCATGGCCACGGCTGCTGACTCCAGACGAAGGAATCATGAATCGAATCGCGGGCCGTATCCAGAGTCAGCGGGCCGTACAGACGTTCATATTCCTTCAGTGCCGCATTGCGCATCCGGCTGTGTTTGCGAAAATACGCCAGAGCATCTGCATCGTCCGGATGTGTGTCAAGAAAAAGCAGGGCATCATAAGCGGCAAAGCTCACTTCATTGATATAATTCAACAGCTGGCTGCGGCTTCCGGTCGGAAGCTCCGGCAGCATATCCCGGTCTTCTATCTGGTTTTTCATTTTGCACTCATTTGCCATGGCAGTTCTCGGTGCCTGTGGGTTTTCACCACATTCCTCCATCCCGCACCTGCTCTCCGGCACAGGCCTCCCCATTGCCGGATTAGAAATCCGGCAATTACGTACATTGTACATCTGCGGATTCTGATTCATACAGGAATTCCGGTTCATACTCTGCGCCCTCCTTTCCCGCAAAACGGCTTATGAAGTTCATGGAAAACCGTTCCGTACTGCAGTGCTCTGGCGCGCTCAATCGGCTGCTCCCAGTGCTGAAACGGTACATAGCCCATCGCAAGCGGGGCATTTGCTTCATATAGATGATGATAGATTGCAGCTTCCTCTCCCCCGGAAAAAGCCGGGGAACAGCTGCAGTCTGAAGCTCTCAGTTCAGGCATAACAACTCCATCCTCTGAAATAATTCTTTCTCTACAGAATATGCCTGCCTCGAAAAACTTGTGAAACAATATTGCAATTGTCCTTGCTGTTTCTAAAAAGCTGCTATATGATAGGGATGCCTGCTAAAATAGTTCAGACAGAATATTCTGTCTGATACCTTGACATCAAAGGCAGGATTATCTGATTTAATGATACGATTTCAAAGGAGGAGATTATGATCGTTCCAAATTACTTTGAAGACCTTAGCGTGCTTCACAAAAATACGCTCCCGAACCGTGCTTACTATATCCCCACTTCTACACCGAGGGAGCTGCTGCCGGAGGAACGCGAGACATCGGATCGCTTTTTGCTGCTATCCGGAACATGGAAATTCCGATATTATGAAAATGTCTATGACCTGAAGGATGAATTTTACCGGGAAGGCTATGATATGACCGGTTTTCAGGATGTTCCGGTGCCGGGCATGTGGCAGAACTACGGCTGTGACCTGCACCAGTATACAAACGACTGCTATCCGTTCCCGATGGATCCGCCGTATGTCCCGGTGATCAACCCGTGCGGTGCTTATGTACATAGCTTTTATTATGAAAAAAATGCGGCTGTGCCGCGTGCATACCTGAATTTTGAAGGCGTCGACTCCTGCTTTTATGTATGGCTAAACGGCAGCTTTGTCGGCTACAGCCAGGTATCCCACTCCACAAGTGAATTTGATGTCACCGCTATGATACGCGACGGAGAAAATACGCTCGCCGTACTTGTCGTCAAATGGTGCGACGGCAGCTATTTCGAGGATCAGGACAAATTCCGGATGAGCGGAATTTTCCGTGACGTTTATCTGCTGACCCGCCCGGAAGAAGGCATCTGCGACTATTTTCTGAAAGCACTGCCATCCAGTGACTATAAGAACGGCACGATCCAGATTGCATTTACCTACCGCCACGCTTCACTTCCTGTAAAAGCCGTGCTCAAAGACGCTAACGGTACCGTACTCGCGACGAAAACTGCAGCCGATAAGCTGACTTTCGACATCTCCGACGCACATCTCTGGAATGCGGAAGATCCATATCTGTATCAGCTCACCCTCACCTGCGCGGGCGAGTCAATCTATGAGCAGGTCGGTATCCGGGAAATCCATGCAACAGATGGCGTGCTCTACATCAATGGTACAAAAGTTAAATTTCACGGAACAAACCGACATGACAGCGATCCTGTCACCGGCTTTACGATCAGCATCCCACAGCTTATGAAGGATCTGACCCTGATGAAGGAACATAATATGAATGCGATCCGGACAAGCCACTACCCGAATCCGCCACATTTTTATCAGCTTTATGACCGCTTCGGCTTCTACATCATCGACGAAGCAGACAACGAGAGCCATGGTACTTCTGACGTCTACGATCCGGACACGAGCCGGCTGCACCGTTCAAAGAGCTGGAATATCGCGATTGCGGACAATCCGCTGTATAATGAAACGACGCTTGACCGGACCAGGCTCCTCGTGGAACGCGATAAGAACCGTCCGAGTGTCGTTATCTGGTCTATGGGAAACGAGTGCGCTTACGGCTGTACCTTCGAGGAAGCTCTAAAATGGACCAAAGCCTTTGACAATACACGCCTGACACATTATGAGAGTGCACGGCATGTCTCTGATAAACGCAAATATGATTTCAGCAATCTGGATCTGTTCAGCCGGATGTACCCGACAATCCCGGACATCCATGCTTACTTTGAAACTGACGGCTCCAAGCCGTTTGTCATGTGTGAATACTGCCATGCGATGGGCAACGGCCCTGGCGATCTTGAAGACTATTTTGAAGTCATCCAGGCCTATGACGGTGCCTGCGGCGGCTTTGTCTGGGAATGGTGCGACCATGCAATTGATCTTGGCAAGACGATTCACGGAAAGAAAAAATATGCCTACGGCGGCGACCACGGAGAATACCCTAACGACGGCAATTTCTGCATGGATGGCCTCGTTTACCCGGATCGTACCCCGCACACCGGGCTGATGGAATTCAAAAATGTATTTCGCCCGGTTCGCGTCGTTTCCTTTGATGCATCCACCGGAAAAGCTGTGCTGCGCAACTACATGGACTTTACGAATCTGAAGGATCTGCTCATGCTCTCCTACGAAGTGACTGTGGACGGCGCAATACTCACCTCCGGCACGATTGCTGATCCGAATACGCTTGACCTTGCTCCGCATGCAGAAAAGGAAATCACGCTGCCTCTGCCGAAAATCGCTGCCGGTAAGGGCTTTCTGAAGCTTTCCTACATCCAGACCGCAGCCCTGCCACTTGTACCGGAGGGACATCTCCTCGGTTTTGATGAACTGATCCTTGAATCTGAGGATGCCCGCAACCAGAAGACTGTCTCTCTGCTCGCAGCGCCGGAGACATCCACAACTGCTGCGCAGCCTCTGACTATTCGGCAGGATGACCATTACCTTACCATCTCCTCGCCGGAATTCTGCTATACCTATGACAAGCTTATCGGTGTATTTACAAAAATGGTATACAAAAATCAGTCACTCCTTGACTGTCCGATGGAGTATAACATCTGGCGTGCTCCGACAGATAACGACCGCATCATCGAAAACGAATGGAGGACGGCTCAGTTTGACCGAACCATGACGAGAAGCTATCAGACGGATGTACGGATGGATGAGCATGCTCACAGTGTACAGATCCACACAACACTTTCTCTGTCCGCATGCTACATCCAGCGGATTTTGAATATGCAGGCCGTATTCACTGTCTTTGCAGATGGTGCTGTTGATCTCTCTCTTGCCGTGACCCGCGATCCGATCTTCCCGATGCTGCCACGCTTTGGCATACGGCTCTTCCTTCCAAATGAACTGAATCAGGTCGATTATTTTGGCATCGGGCCGTTCGAGAGTTATATCGACAAACGACGTGCCGGTTACCATGGCTGCTTCTCTTCTGATGTCCGTGCAATGCATGAGGATTATCTTCGCCCGCAGGAAAATGGCAGCCATTATGATTGTGACTATGTGACAATCGGCAATGCAGATGTGTCACTGACTGCCGCAAGCGCCGTACCATTCTCATTCAACGCCTCCGTCTACACAGAGGAAGAACTGACAAAAAAAGCACACAATTATGAACTGGAAGAATCCGGTCACACGGTTCTCTGCATCGATTATCGTCAGAACGGTATCGGCTCCAACAGCTGTGGACCGGAGCTGCTTGAAAAATACCGGCTGGATGAGACGGAATTTACATTTGCGTTCCGGCTGGTACCTCAGTGCTAAAAAATATATTTATTGTACCCCGTGAAAAGATATGCTATAATAATGTCAAACTGTTTTACAAAATTATTTTTACGCTATGAGGAGGCAAAAACGATATGAAGCTGACATTGGAAGGAATTAAAAACACCACAGTGTTTCAGAAAGCCGGAATTTTACTTCCGGGCTATGATGTTGCTGCTGTTTCGAAAAAAGCAAAGCAGGCACCTCGCTGGGCACACTTTGGCATCGGAAATATTTTCCGTATCTTTATCGGTGGTATCGCCGACGGATTGCTGGAGGCCGGTGTACTTGACCGTGGTCTCACCTGCATCGAGACGTTTGACTATGATGTCGTAGATAAAATATACACGCCATATGACAACCTCGGTCTGAGTGTCATTCTCCATGCCGACGGCACCAGAACGTACAAAGTACTCGGATCTATGGCCGAAGCGGTAAAAGCCCAGTCCTCCGATCCGGCACACTGGGCACGCCTGAAGGAAGTGTTCCGCAGCAAAGAGCTGCAGCTTATCTCCTTTACAATTACAGAAAAAGGCTATGCTCTCGCCGGATCAGACGGCATCTATTTTCCATTTATTCAATCGGATATCGATAACGGTCCGGAGAAGGCAACCAGCGCGATGGCCGTCCTGACTGCTATGCTTTACGTCCGCTATCAGGACAGCCGCACTCCGATTGCACTCGTCTCCATGGATAACTGCTCACACAACGGTGATTTACTGCGCCATTCCGTCCTCACAATGGCCAGGGAATGGCAGAAAAAAGGGTACGTCACAGAAGATTTTCTTGCATGGCTTGGCGATGAGACGCAGGTCTCCTTCCCGTGGACCATGATCGATAAGATCACACCACGGCCAAGCGACGCGATCGCGGCCGATCTGGAGGCGCTCGGCGTCGAGGATATGGCTCCGGTCATCACCTCAAAGCGTACCTACATCGCACCGTTTATCAACGCAGAGCAGCCGCAGTACCTCGTTATCGAGGATCGTTTTCCGAACGGTCGTCCGGAGCTGGAAAAGGGCTTTGGCGTCTATCTGGCCGATCGTGCGACCGTCAATCTCTCGGAGCGTATGAAGGTCACTGCCTGCCTGAATCCGGTTCATTCCGCGACCGGTCCGGTCGGTGTCGTACTCGGCGAGGAGCTCTATGCAAAAATGCTCAATACGAACCCGGATATGATGAAAATGGCACGTATGGTCGCTTATGACGAGGGCCTTCCAATGGTCGAGGATCCTAGAATTCTCTCACCGAAGGCGTTCACCGACGAACTCTTCACCGACCGCTTCCCCAATGAGTATCTTGGCGATACGAATCTGCGGCTTGCCACCGATACGTCACAGGGCGTCGGTGTCCGCTTCGGTGAGACAATCAAAGCCTACATGAAAAAATATGGCAGCGCCGAACGTCTGACTGCGATCCCGCTCGGTATTGCCGGATGGCTGCGCTACATGCTCGGTGTCGATGACATGGGAAATACTTACGAGCTCGCCCCGGACCCAATGGTACCGGAAATCCAGGCGGCGCTTTCTTCTGTCGTGTTTGGCAACCCAGAAAGCCTGACCGATCAGCTCCACCCGATCCTCTCAAATGAAAAGGTATTTTTCATCGACCTTTACAAAGCAGGGCTTGGTGAAAAAATCGAGGGGATGTTCCGCGAAATGATCAACGGAAAAGGAAGCACAAAAGCAACCATTCACAAATATATGAATCGCTGACTATCCCAGACGCAGATATCTCTTCCCTGCACAGAATTCCCCTGTGCAGGGAAATAAGGAAGGAATTCCAATGAAATCTTACTATCTCTCTCACTACTTTGATCCGAAAAATGCAGCCCCGTTTCTGCTGCTGTCGTTTCTCGGACTTGTCATCGTACTTGCCATTGTTCTTATCACCGCAAAAATTCAGGTACATCAGAAGCTGAATGCCGCCGACTACTCACCGCGGACGATCCGGCAGATTCACAGCCGCCACCGCAAGCGGGAGTACAACCTGGTCGAGCGTTTTTTCGAAATGGTCTTCTGCAGCACCTCGATTCTGATGTTTCTCTCACTCTACTACATCATTGACGAAAAAATTCCGGAAGTGTCCGTGTACTGGCAGAAATATCAGGATTTCATTCTGCTGATCTTTCTCGCCTGCTCCGTCATCTTAAACGGCTGGCTTGATCGGGCACTCGTCCCCCTGCGCTGTATCACAGCGGATCAAAAGGCATCAATCCGGCTCGTATCCTCGTTCTACATCGTACTCATTTTGCTGTACATCAAATTCATTTACCTGGATGACAACTACGACGCCCTGATCCTGTATTTCATCACACTAGCCGTAGGACGCTTCATTTACTTTGATTTTACCTGGCATGATTTCTGCTCTACGGTGCATGGTGTACTCATCAATCTGCCACTGCTCGCGCTGATGGGCTGCTATTCCGCCTTTGTCTGCTGGTACGGATTTCACACCGACTTTTTGCTCACCTCCAACGGCGTGATTCTGAGCACTCTGCTGGCACATCTGTTCATGGACGCATCCATCTTCGTGCTTGACCGGACACGACTGCTACAGCTCTTTTTATAAGGCCGTCGGCCCGTTTATCCAGAACACATTCTTTTTATGGATATGACTTGTGACCCGCACAAAAATCCGCTATAATAATCCATAAAATACCTGAATCCTTCCGGTGCAGCAATGCCCGGTTTCTTTTCAGTATAAGGAGAAAAGAGAAATTATGAAAATTGTATTGCAGGATCTGACCAAAACTTTCCCGGGGCGCAGCAAAAAAGAGCCGTCTGAGGTCGTGGCCGTCGATCACTTCAACTTTGAAATCCCGGATGGCAAGCTGATCGGGCTGCTCGGTCCATCCGGCTGCGGGAAGAGCACAACCTTAAATCTGCTTTGCGGGCTTCTCTCTCCTACGGATGGCAGTATCCTGTTCGGCGATGAGGATGTCACCGCGCTTCCGCCGGAACGACGCGGCGTCGGCATGGTTTTTCAAAACTATGCCCTCTATCCGCATCTGACCGTACGCCAAAATATTTTATTTCCGCTGCAGAATTTAAAAGGTAAGGACAAGCTGACGAAAGCTGCCATGAATGAACGCACAAAGACCGCTGCCCGGCTCGTACAGATCGAGGAACTGATGGAACGCAAGCCATCTGAGCTCTCCGGCGGTCAGCAGCAGCGCGTGGCAATTGCCCGTGCACTCGTGAAAATGCCGCGTGTCCTCCTCTTAGATGAGCCGCTCTCAAATCTGGATGCGCGGCTTCGATTACAGACCCGTGAGGAGATCCGCCGCATTCAGCAGGAGACAAAGATCACAACCGTCTTTGTCACACATGATCAGGACGAGGCGATGAGTATTTCCGACCTGATCGTCGTGATGTGTAAAGGGGTCGTGCAGCAGATCGGAAAACCTCAGGATGTCTACGATGATCCGGCGAATCTTTTCGTTGCAAAGTTTCTCGGCACTCCGCCGATCAATGTATTCTCCGGAAACGTGCGCTCCGGACAACTGCTCGTCGGAGAAAATCCCGTGCTTACGGTTCCAGGTGTCTCGGATCAGGATGTGTTTGTCGGAATCCGCCCGGAAGGCTTTATCCCGGCTTCGGACGGTCCGTTGTGCTGTACGTTCGAAGGTGTCGAGGTCATGGGACGCGATATCAGTGTCGTTTCAAACCATGTAAACAGTGAGAATGCCTCGATCCGTTCCATCATCACCGCAGAAACACCGATCGATACGACTGCAAGGACGATCCGGTTTTCCTTAAAGCCGACAAAGGTATTCCTGTTTGAAAAAGAATCCGGCAAACGGATCCGTTTTCAGAACGCAGACTAAAGGAGCTATATTATTATGGAAAAGAAAAGCTTTAAAGCATGGCTGTACCTGCTGCCGGCGATTCTGTTTCTGGGATTCTTCCTGGTCTACCCACTCATCGACGTGTTCATCTACTCGTTTGAAGAAGGGTACAATTCCGCATCTCAGACTTACTACGGCGTCGGCTGGTACAACTACTCTTACGTCCTGCATGATCCATATTTTCTGCAGGCTATTAAAAATACGTTTCTGCTCGTGATCATCACCGTGCCGCTCTCCACCCTGCTGGCACTGCTGATCTCGGCAGCCTTAAGCTCAATCCGGCCGCTGCGCCAGGCCTTTCAGACCATCTACTTCCTGCCTTATGTCACAAATACACTGGCCGTCGGTCTTGTATTTATGATCCTGTTCAAAAAGACGCCTTACACCGACGGGCTGATCAATCTCATGCTCGCATGGTTTGGCGCAGGCCCGGTGGATTTCATCGACGGACCGTACTGGGCAAAAATGTTTGTTCTGTGCTTTTACACGATCTGGGTCGTCATGCCATTCAAGATTCTGATCCTGACCGGCGCCCTCGCCTCGGTCGATCAGAGCTACTACAACGCAGCCCGCGTCGATGGTACGTCGCGATTTCGCATTTTCATGCGGATTACGCTTCCGATGATCTCCCCGATGATCTTTTATCTGGTCATCACCGGCTTCATCGGTGCATTCAAATCCTACAGCGACGCAGTCGCACTGTTCGGCACAAATCTGAACGCAGCCGGGATGAATACGATCGTTGGCTACGTCTATGACATGCTTTACGGGGAAGGCGGCGGCTACCCGTCCTATGCGTCAGCCGCAGCGATCCTGCTCTTTATTATCGTACTGACAATCACCTGCATCAACCTTCTTGTCAGCAGGAGAAAGGTATTCTATGGAAAAGCAAACAACTGACTACAAAAAGACCATGCGCACAGAAAAGCAACAGGGCGTCCTGCGAAATATACTCGTCTACTTTCTGCTGCTTTTATGGGCCGTCATCGTCCTGTTTCCATTTTACTGGATGCTGCTTACCTCGGTGAAAAGCTATGGCAGCTACAACGCCGAGCATATTCCCTCATTTTTCACACTGCACCCGACCCTGCAGAACTATCAGGACGCTTTTACCGCAGTCCCGCTCGGCCGCTATCTCGCCAATACCCTGTTTTTCACGACCATAACGACCGCAGCCATGCTCATTGTCATCACACTCGCGGCATTTGCCTTCGCGCGTCTGAAATTCACCGGGAAGAATCTGACCTTTACGCTCTTTCTCTCCCTGATGATGATCCCGAATGAGCTCGTCATTATCACAAATTTTGTCACGATCACCAACCTGAACATGCGCAACACCTTTTCCGGCCTGATCCTCCCTTCCATCACCTCTGTTTTTTACATTTATCTTCTGAAGGAAAATTTCGAGCAGGTACCGGATGAGCTCTATCGCGCCGCAAAGGTCGACGGCACCTCTGACCTGAAATACCTGTTGCGTGTACTCATGCCAATCTGCCGCCCGACCCTGATTACCGTCACAATCCTCAAGATCATCGAATGCTGGAATTCCTATGTCTGGCCACGGCTGATTACCGACGATCCGAACTACTATCTCGTCTCAAACGGCATTCAGGAGATCCGCGAAAATGGCTTTGGCCGGGAAAACATTCCGGCTATGATGGCTGCAGTTGTCGTGATTTCCGCCCCGCTCATTGTCCTGTTTCTGATCTTTCGAAACAAGGTCATGGCTGGCGTTTCTAGAGGAGGGACTAAGGGATGAAAAAAATATCGAAAGTCTTATCGCTTACCGTTGCCACATCCTCGCTTCTGCTGCTTTCAGGCTGCCACGGGGCAAAGGAGGCAAAAAGCCTTGCAATTCCGGACAAATTCGATACTTCCAGGTCATATGAGATCACTTTCTGGGCCAAGAACGACACGAACAAAACGCAGACCGATATTTATAAAAAAGCCATCTCAGATTTTGAAGCGCTTTATCCAAACATCAAGGTCGACCTGCGGCTGTACACGGATTACGGAAAAATTTATAATGATGTCATCACAAACATTGCGACTGACACGACGCCAAACGTCTGCATCACCTATCCGGATCACATCGCCACCTATTTAAGCGGCGAGGGAACCGTCGTACCGCTCGATACTCTTTTTTCCAATGAAAAATACGGATTTGGAGGCTCCGAGCTTGCTTACGACGGACCAGGTGAATCAGACATGATTGACAAATATCTGGAGGAATGCACATTCTCCGATCATACTTATGCTGTTCCATTCATGCGTTCTACCGAAGCCTGCTATGTCAATAAGACATATGTGGAAAAGCTCGGTTATACGCTTCCGGATACGCTGACATGGGATTTCATATGGGAAGTCTCAGAAGCTGCAATGAAGCAAAATGCCAACGGCACCTATGCCATCAATGGTCAGGATGTGCTGATTCCATTCATTTACAAATCGACCGATAATATGATGATTCAGATGCTGAAGCAAAAAGATGCTGACTATTCTTCAGATGACGGCACAGTCGGTCTGTTCAACGATACGACGGCAGAACTGCTTCTGGAGATCGCGGCCCACGTCAAAAGCGGTGCTTTTTCGACCTTCAAGATTTCCGGCTATCCGGCCAACTTTTTAAATGCCGGCCAGTGTATCTTCGCTGTGGATTCGACGGCAGGCGCAACGTGGATGGGCGAGGATGCCCCGCTCTCCGATATCAGCGCAGACGCCGTCACTTCTTTTGATACCGAAGTGATGACCGTACCGCAGTTTGATCCAGAACACCCGCAAATGATCAGCCAGGGACCGTCCATCTGCATTTTTAATAAGTCTGACTCACAGGAGGTACTCGCTTCCTGGCTGTTCACACAATATCTTCTGACCAATGACGTACAGATCGCCTACTCCGAAACCGAAGGCTATATCCCGGTCACAAAAAAGGCACAGGAAGCTGCCGCCTATCAGGATTACCTCTCACGATGTGGCGAAGATACCTCGACCCATTACGAAGTAAAGATCAAAGCTGCCAGGCTTCTTCTGTCTCACATTGATGACACCTTCGTTACACCGGTATTCAACGGCTCCGCCTCTTTGCGCGATGCTGCCGGTCAGCTCATTGAGACCGTCTCCAAATCCGTCCGTAGAAAAAAAGAGGTCAATGACGATTTCATTCAGTCCATGTACCGCGACGTCACCTCGCTCTACCATCTGGATCAGATCGATGCATCATCCTCCGGCGGCAAAGCAGATCTCGGTCCGCTTCCGGATACAGCGATTGCTCTGCTTGGCGGGCTGATCGTCACCTGGATTCTGATTCTTCTCTATATATTTACACAGATAGGGAAAAAGAGACGCAGAAACAGGCGACTTACTTGATTCCATTGAAGAAATGGGGTATAATGATTTTTGCAAATCATTCATAAGCAAAAAGGAGAGGTATTATGAAGAAGAACATTGCACTGGCACTGACGCTTTCCATGGCATTCGCTTTTTCCTGCACGGCTATGGCCGAGGAAACTACCGAGGCCGCTACAGAAGCTGCTACAGAGGCTGCTTCCGAAGCAGAGTCTGAGGATGTAAAATCCGAAGGTGTTATGACCTATGACGAGTACATGGCTGCAGCAGTCGACGATGAAGTTGTGATCGAGGCTTATGTACAGGCAAAACAGTCCTGGTGGGAAGACAAAGCTACCCTCTATACTCAGGATAAGGACGGCGCTTATTTTGTATACAACGCTGCCTGCTCTGAAGATGACTATGCAAAGCTCGTTCCGGGTACCAAGATCAAAGTCACCGGCTACAAGGCTGAGTGGTCCGGCGAGGTCGAGATCGCAGATGCGACAATCGAGATCGAGGATGGCGAATACATCGCTCCGGTTAAGGATGTTACTGATCTGCTCGGCAAGGATGAACTGATCGACTACCAGAACCAGTTCGTTTCCTTCAAGGGTATGACCGTAGAGGCAGCTGGTCAGGACGAGTCCGGTAATGACGTCGCTTTCCTTTACAACTATGATGGCTCAGGCTCTGATGGAGACGATCTTTACTTCAACGTTTCCTTAAACGGAGAGACCTATACCTTCACCGTTGAGTCTTATCTGTGCGACAACACAACTGATGTGTATAAGGCAGTCAAGGAGCTGAAGATCGGCGACAAGATCGATATGGAAGGCTTCCTGTACTGGTACGAGGGCGTAAATCCGCATATCACTTCTGTGACCGCTGCAGAGTAAAGCTGACAAAATAAGGCTTCGAAGTATTTTGCTTCGAAGCCTCTTTTTATCTGTTTTGACTCACTCTTATTTTATCAAGTAAAGCGGACATTCGCAATC
>ERZ809224.1052-NODE-1052-length-21784-cov-6.515302_pt1 | contig 21784 bp, 19 predicted proteins | sample MGYA00520513_ERZ809224 | MGnify/ENA primary metagenome ERZ809224 (study PRJEB31576, sample SAMEA3212658) | Homo sapiens | biome: human-gut; feature: human gut; material: fecal | place: Sweden | collected 2012 ... | reverse complement strand
CTGCTTCGCAGCGGAGCAATTCGTAGGTAACATCATAAAATAAATAACTGAGTAAAACCGCCCGTCGGGAGTTGCAGTATTACTGTTACTTCCCGACGGGCGGTTTTACTCAGTCATCCAGGATAAATTTATGAATGATCTCTGCGACTCCGTCATGATTGTTATCAGCGGTTGTAACGTAGTTTCCGTGCTCTGCAATACCCGGAAAAGCGTTACACATGACGGCGCCGATATGAGCAGCTTCGAGCATGGCGATATCGTTCTGGGCATCGCCGGCCGAGACCGAATTTTCAATCGGAATCTGGAGAAAGTCGCACATCCACTTGACGGCGAATCCCTTGGAGATACCGGTCGGAACGATCTCAAGATAGGTAGCGCTGGAAAAAAAGCTGTCAAGAATTCCGGCATAAGCCGTCTTTATGTAGTCGCGAAACGCTTCCAGATGGGCAATGTCGGTCTCATGAATCGCCAGAAGCTTGTACGGCTCCTCCGGCAATGCTTCGCTGACATTTTCGACGATCTCGTAGGACATCAGTGTGTTGGCTGCATAGTGATGTAATTCCGGGCAATCCGTTTCTGTGAAGATTTCGGTCGGGGAGTAGGTGTGGATATACAGACCACGCCGGTGAGCCTCCGCAAAGATCGGTGTGATGAGCTTGCGGGAAATAGGTTTTCCATATAGAGTCTTCTTGTGATACGGATCATAGATCTGTCCGCCATTATAGGTCACGATATAGCAGCCTTCCTTTGTCAGGCCAAGTCGTTCGGCCTGAATCCGTGCGCTGGCGAGAGGGCGTCCTGTCGTGATGACAACCTTGTGCCCACGGTGAAGTGCTTCATCGATTGCTGCCTGATTGCCCGGTGTGATTTCTTTCTGATCATTTAATAAAGTTCCGTCCAGATCGGTAAAAAATACTTTTTTGTTCATTTTTTGGATGCCTCCCTGCGCTCCTGCTCCATAAAAGCTTCTAAAGCTTCGTCGCTCTCGCTGATCCAGATGTCTTCCTCCTCGGCATTCAGACCGAGAAACTCGCGAAGCGTGCATGTCTCGTCGCTGAAATTCCATTTGTCCGTTAAGTCAAAAATTTCATCAAATTCTGTCTCGTGATTCATAAATCGTTCTCGGAATGTCATAGTCTCCTCCTTTTGTTTTGGGTATGTTCGGGCTTTTACATGCGGTTTCGTGCTTTCTTCAATGCATCCAGAAGCTCATGGGAAATCGCGAGATTCCCCATACCGCTGCCAAGCGAGATATCCGGCTTATTATCGCCGTGAAAATCAGAACCGCCAGATGGAAGCAGACCGAGCTCTGCGGCGAGCGCGGCGACATATGCTTCCTGCTGTGGTGTATGGGTAGAATAGTAGACCTCGATGCCAAGCAGTCCATGCTCCTTTAGCAGAGCGAGCAGTGTTCGCAGTCCGGCATCATCGTAATGATAGAGCAGCGGATGTGCAAGAATCGGAATGCCGTCAAAACGACGGATCAGATCGACTGCCTCTTCGGGACGGATCCGGCTGCGTGGTACGTAATAGCGACAGCCTTCACCGATTAGAGATGCAAACGCTTCCTTTCTGGAAGCGACATATCCGTGTGCGACCAGATATCCAGCAAAATGTGCACGGGTCCATACCTGTTCGCCGTATGCCTTTGCCATCTCTTCGTAAGAAATATCGATATGGTCGGCAGCCATACGGGCAATCATTTTTTTATTGCGGATGAGACGGTCATCCCGGAATGATGCGACCGTTGCCTGAAATTCCGGAGCCTGATACTGCATATCCAGTCCGACAATGTGAATATCGCTTCCGAGGTATTCGGTCGAAAATTCAATGCCCGGAATGACTTCGGGACGTTTTGCTTCCGGGAGCGCGGCAGAAGAACGGAGTGCTTCTGCAATGCCATCCGTGCTGTCATGATCTGTCAGCGCAAAGGCGGAAAGGCCAATCGAAGATGCCAGTGTCACGAGCTCAGCCGGGGTCAGCGTCCCATCCGAGCAGGTGGAATGTACATGAAGATCAATCGTGTTCATAAAACAATGCTCCTTTTATGCATTTTCCGCTGAGGGCTTCGAAAATGCCTTAAGTCTTTGGTATATTTCTAAATAGAAAGTATAATAGAAAATAACTTTTCTGTAAAGCAGAAGAAAAAGGACAGAAAAAAAGCCTGCTGCGATAAGCAACAGGCTTTGACAGTCCGTACGAGAATCGAACTCGTGTTTCCGCCGTGAGAGGGCGGCGTCTTAACCGCTTGACCAACGAACCATGCTTCGTTATTATAACTATCCATTCTGCATTTGTCAACACTTTTTTTCAAAAAAATAAAAAAAGATTTTTATGCAAAAAAATGTAAAAAAATGTAAAAAAAGATTGAAATCAGAGATAAACAGTGATACAATCATTCCCATGTCGTTTAGAATTTGTTAAGAAAGTTTATGTGATTTTTAGACAATGAGGTTTAAGAGAAGAACAATACTGTCCTTGTCGACATCCTTATGGATGTCGTTTTTTTTGCCGGGAACAATGTAGCGTGGTAAAGCAACAGAGACAGCAGACAGGGATTGATTGTGAATGAATGCGTTACAATAAGGAGAGATGGCATGAAAGAGGCAGTCAGTAGAGCTCAGGTGTTGACCCGGATGCTTAAAGGCTATCAGGCCTATTTTGATATTGAGCAGTATGAGGATGGGAAGGATGGACTTCCGCTGGCTGCGCATTGCCGGTTTTATGTGCATTCGGAGAAGTATGTGCTTGTGAAAAAAGCAAAGCTCTGGGATGCGGACAGCAATGAATATGTTTACATATTTTCCGTGCCGGAGCTGACAAAGGAGCTCTACGAGATATGTAAGAATTATGCATACGAAGATGGCATGAAGCTGATTGATCCGAAGCCGGGGCATATGTACAGCTACATTACACCGGTCTTTATCTGTGATACCTGTACACCGGAAGCGGAAAAAGCGCTGAAGCGGTGCAGGATTTACAAAAGTTTTCATTTTTCGTGGTATGGCTGGATGAATGTTCATACGGCCGCCGTGATCTGTAAGGAAAGCCGGGTCATGACAAACCGGATGGGTCGCGGCAACGCGAAATTTATGAAAAATATACTAAGTTCATGTAAAGAGAAAAAGGAGGGCGAAAACACATGAATGCAGTAGTAATTTTACTTGTGGGTATTGTGATTCTTGTGCTTGGCTACATCTTCTACGGCGGATGGCTGGCAAAGCAGTGGGGAGTTGATCCGAAAAGAACCACACCTGCACATGAACTGGAAGACGGAAATGACTATGTACCGGCAAAGGCCCCGGTGCTGATGGGTCACCATTTTTCCTCCATCGCAGGCGCAGGTCCGATCAACGGGCCGATTCAGGCGGCTGTATTTGGCTGGGTGCCGGTTATGCTCTGGGTACTGATCGGTGGTATCTTCTTTGGAGCAGTTCACGATTTCGGTGCGTTGTTTGCATCTGTCCGCAATAAAGGACAGTCGATCGGTGAGGTTATCGCAGAGAGCATCGGCAGCCGTGCAAAGAAGCTGTTCCTGACGTTCTCTTATCTGACCCTGATTCTGGTAGTCGCAGCTTTTGCTTCGATCGTGGCAAATACGTTCAAGGCAACTTATACGGAGAGCGGTGCACTGGATGAGGTGGCGAGTGCGGCAAATGCATCGACTGCTATGATTTCCATTCTGTTCATCATTATTGCAATCATTTTCGGTATGATGGTATACAGAAGAAATGCATCTCTGGTTGTATCTACCGTTGTCGGTGTGGCAGCAATTGTTGTCTGTATGGTAGTTGGCTACAACTGGCATCCGATTTACTTAAACGGAAGTACCTGGATGGTAATCGTAGGCATCTACATTGCGGTTGCATCTGTTACCCCGGTTTGGATTCTGCTTCAGCCGCGTGATTATTTAAGCTCTTTCCTGCTTTATGGTATGATGATTATTGCGGTTGTTGGTATAGTAGGAGCACATCCGACTCTGTCGATTCCGGCATTTACCGGCTTCATAGACAAGGCAGAATACGGCTCCGGTGTTTCTCTTGGAAGTATGTTCCCGGCGCTGTTTGTTACGATTGCCTGCGGCGCGATTTCCGGCTTCCATTCACTGGTTGGTTCCGGTACGACGGCAAAGCAGCTCGATAAAGAGAGTGATGCACAGCCGATCGCTTACGGCGGAATGCTCATTGAGTGTGCGCTGGCTCTGATCTCTCTGTGCGCAGTCGGATATATCTGGTCTGAATATGTTCCGAATGGAATTACCACACCGACCGCTGTATTTGCAACCGGTATCTCCCGCATGTGTGCGACGATCCCGTTCCTTGCAGGCGCAGAGAATGTCATTTATGCAATGCTGATCCTTGCGGTATCTGCATTCTGCCTGACCTCTCTGGATACCGCGACCCGTCTGGCACGTTACATGTTCCAGGAGTTCTGGCTTGAGCCGGGACAGACCTGGAAGGATGCGACTGGCTTTAAGCGGGTTCTGACCAATCCGTATGTGGCAACACTTATCACAGTAGTACTTGGCATTGCGCTTGGTATGACCGGATATGCAAAGATCTGGGCGCTGTTCGGAGCGGCAAACCAGCTGCTGGCAGCACTCGGACTTCTGGCTGTCGCTGCATGGCTTGGCACGATGGGCAAGAACAACAAGATGTTCCTGTTCCCGATGGCATTTATGCTTATTGTTACCATCGTTTCCCTCTGTCAGACGATTCTGACAAACTTCAAGAATGCAACTGCAGGAACCGGTGAGGTTCTGTGGTGCTGGATCCGTGCAGGTCTTGGTACTCTGCTTGTCATCCTGGCAATTGTGCTTGCAGTTGAAGGTGTTCAGACCATCATGAGCAAGAAGAAGGCAAACTAAAAAATATACAGGTTTTTATGGGCTGTCCGGGAGGGCGGCCCTTTTTTTGTCACAGAAAATTGCGGGTGGCGAAAGCGGATTGCGAAAGACCGCTTTGCTGAAAAAACGTGCAGGAAAAGGCCGGCAGAAAAAAATCCGGGGAAAGTGCTTGAATATCTGCGCATACTACGTTATATTGATGATACAAGGGTCAGAAGCAAAATACCTTTTGACTTCAACATCATTTGGTAAGCAGAAAAGAGCTGTCGACAGGCTGTCAGGGGAGCCGGGACAGAGCTAAAGGTGCAGGAAAAGGAGACGGCATGTCAAAACAGGAATTTCTGGATACATTGCGCCGCGCGCTGGCACGTGAGTTGTCGGAAAGTGAGGTCGCAGATAATATTAACTATTACTGGAATTATATTGAGCAGCAGGTAGCATCCGGGGAGAGTGAAGAACAGGTGCTCTCGGAGCTTGGCGATCCGCGCCTGATCGCGCGGACGATCCTGCAGGTAGATCAGCAAAAAGAGGGGGCGGCAGATCCGTATTATCAAAATACCGTATATACCGAGGATGAGCCGTCGGGCAGTTACCGCCAGGATGTCGGGGCGGATCCTTTTGAGGATGACTTTGGCACTCAGATCCATGTCCGCAGACTGGGCGTGTCCGACTGGATCCGGATTATCCTGGTGATACTGATCGTACTTGTGGTGCTTGGCGTGTTCTTTCATATATTATGGAAGCTGCTGCCGTTTTTGATTGCGGCGGCTGTGGTGCTGTGGATTTACCGGAAGATTACCGGATAGGTGTGTGCAGAAAAGGGGCGGAAGCCTCTTTTTTGCATATTGCGTAATATGCGGGAAAATGCTATACTAAAAACATTGTTTATATCACTATCATTATGTTATCCGAAAAGGAGTGTAAGTAAGAACGATGAAAAAGATTGAAGAATACGTAAGAAGTATCCCGGATTTTCCAGAGCCGGGAATTATTTTCCGGGATGTGACCAGTATCCTGCAGGACCCGGACGGACTGAAGCTGTCCATCGATCTGATTCAGGAAAAGCTGGAAGGACTGGATTTTGATGTGATTGCAGGTACTGAGTCCCGCGGATTTATTTTTGGTGTACCGGTTGCATATAATATGCACAAGGCATTCGTGCCGGTGCGCAAAAAGGGAAAGCTTCCGTGTGAGACCGTATCCAGAGAGTATGCACTGGAGTACGGGACAGCGGCGATCGAGATTCACAAGGATGCAATCAAGCCGGGACAGAAGGTCGTTGTGATCGACGACCTGATCGCGACCGGTGGTACGATTGAGGCAGCGGTAAAGCTGATCGAGGAGCTCGGCGGTGAAGTCGTAAAGGTCGTATTTTTGATGGAGCTGGCCGGGTTGAAGGGCCGTGAGCGCCTGAAGGACTATGATGTAGAGTCTGTAATTTGCTACGAAGGAAAATAACTGAGTATCTTACACAGTGCCAAGGGAGAAGACGGGACAGATGCCGATGGATGCAAAGACAAATCAGGAAGAAATCGAAGAGATCAGACAGGCGGACGCAAGCGTCAAGAAGATGGAGGATTTTACGAGTCCGGATAAGCTGTATCAGGAGTTGATTGCAAGTATCCGGAAATACCATCCTTCCGATGATATTTCTATGATAGAAAAGGCTTACAGGATAGCCTATGAGGCCCATAAGGGCCAGAAGCGCAAATCCGGTGAGCCATATATCATTCATCCGCTTTGCGTGGCGATTATTCTTGCGGATCTGGAGCTGGACAAGGAGACGATCGTGGCCGGGCTGCTGCATGACGTGGTCGAGGATACGGTCATGACCTCAGAGGAGGTTCGGAAGGAATTCGGTGCGGAGGTCGAGCTGCTCGTCGACGGTGTGACGAAGCTGACACAGCTTTCCTATTCAGCGGATAAGATCGAGGTACAGGCAGAAAATCTGCGGAAAATGTTCCTTGCGATGGCAAAGGATATCCGGGTCATCCTTGTCAAGCTGGCAGACCGTCTCCACAATATGCGCACAGCAAAGTACTGGTCGCCGGAGAAACAAAAAGAGAAGGCCCGTGAGACGATGGATATCTATGCGCCGATCGCGCACAGGCTTGGTATTTCCAAGATCAAAGTCGAGCTGGATGATCTGTCTTTGAAGTACCTGGAGCCGGAGGTCTACTATGACCTGGTGGAAAAGATTGCGCTGAAAAAAGAGGCGCGTCAGGCTGTAGTGGACAATATTGTAAAGGAAGTCCGTCAGCATATCGATGCGGCCGGGATACGTGCTCAGATCGATGGGCGTGCAAAGCACTTCTTCAGCATTTACAAAAAAATGGTGAATCAGAAGAAGTCCCTGGATCAGATTTATGACCTGTTTGCCGTGCGGATTATTGTGGATACGGTGAAGGACTGTTATGCAGCGCTTGGTGTCATCCATGAAATGTACAAGCCGATTCCCGGCCGCTTCAAGGATTATATCGCAATGCCGAAGCAGAACATGTACCAGTCACTGCACACGACGCTGATCGGTCCGAACGGTCAGCCGTTCGAAATCCAGATCCGGACTTTTGAGATGCACCGGACAGCGGAGTACGGAATTGCGGCACACTGGAAGTACAAGGAATCGGCAGATGGCAAGAAGGGCGGAAGCAAGAGTGAGGAGGAAAAGCTCAGCTGGCTGCGGCAGGTGCTTGACTGGCAGATGTCGGACAACCGCGAGTTTATGAGCCTCTTAAAGAGTGATTTTGACCTGTTTTCAGAGAGTGTCTACTGCTTTACACCGGCGGGTGATGTCAAGAATCTTCCCGCCGGCTCGACCCCGATCGACTTTGCTTACAGCATTCACAGTGCGGTCGGCAACCGTATGATCGGAGCCAGAGTCAACGGAAAGCTCGTCACGATCGACTATGTGATTCAGAATGGCGACCGGATCGAGATCATTACGTCCCAGAACTCCCGCGGGCCAAGCCGCGACTGGCTGAAGATCGTCAAGAGCTCTCAGGCACGCAATAAGATCACACAGTGGTTCAAGCAGGAACTCAAGGAAGACAATATTGTAAAAGGCAAAGAGATTCTGGCAAACTACTGTAAAGCAAAAGGGATTGTGCTGCAGGATATCTTGAAGCCTGAGTATATAGAGCGGGTGCTGACAAAGTACGGATTCCGCGACTGGAATTCTACATTAGCGGCGCTCGGACACGGCGGGTTGAAGGAAGGACAGGTCGTAAATAAGCTGCTCGAGGGCTATGAGCTCGATCACAAGAAGGAGATTACTGACGAGCAGATTATCGAGGCGGCACAGACGGCTAAGGATGCGGCTCCGGTCCGGGTGACAAAGTCCAAGGCAGGCATCACGGTGCAGGGAATTGATGATGTGAGCGTGCGGTTTGCAAAATGCTGCAGTCCGATCCCGGGAGATGAGATTGTGGGATTTGTGACGCGGGGCAGAGGTGTGACGATACACCGCACCGACTGTATCAATATGATCAATCTTCCGGAGGAAGAGCGGGCACGTCTCATCGATGCGGAGTGGCAGCGGGAGGCGGAGATCGGCAATAAAGGACTGTATCTCGCAGAGATTATTATTTATGGTCACAATCGTACCGGACTGCTTGTGGATATTACAAAAATCCTTACAGAGCGCAAGATCGACATGATTTCGGTCAATTCGCGTACGAGCAGGCAGGGAATGGCGACGATTACGATGTCCTTTGAGGTACCGGATAAGTCTGTACTGAATTATTTGATTGAAAAGATTCGGCAGGTGGAGAGCGTGATCGATATTGAACGTACCACAGGTTGAACGCAGATCGCGAAGCGACTGCGTTCATGAGCAAGTAGCGAAGCTAGGCCCTGTCAGCAGAGCTGCAGGGATGGATTGCGAATGTCCGCTTTACTGAGATGGAGGATGGAAGATGCAGAAGATGCGTATTGTGACAATGCAGCTGGGGATGCTGGCGACCAATTGTTATCTGGTGATAAATGAAGAGACAGGGGAGCTGGTCATAATCGATCCGGCAGGTGAGGCGGATCGTATCCTTGCGCGGGTGCGTCAGATGAAGGCCAGGCCGGTGGCTGTTTTGCTGACACATGGTCACTTTGACCATATTGGAGCGGTGGCCTCCTTGCAGAAAACGTATTCCATCCCGGTCTGCGCAATGGCAGAAGAGCAGGAGCTTTTGCAGGATGCACAGAAGAATCTGTCCGGACTGTACGGAAAGCCGGTCACGGTACAGGCGGATCGTTTCTTCCGGGATAAAGAGACGGTACAGCTGGCAGGATTTTTGTTTCAGGTACTGTATACGCCGGGACATACGGTTGGCGGATGCTGCTATTACTGCGCAGAGGAGCAGGTGCTGTTTTCAGGAGATACACTGTTTCATGGCAGCGTCGGCCGGACAGATTTTCCGACGGGCAGCATGGGGATGCTGCATGATTCCATTCACCGGAAGCTCTTTGTGTTGCCGACAGAGACGACTGTCTATCCGGGACATGGCGAGACGACGGATATTGCATACGAAAAGCGGTACAATCCGTACTAGGAGAGAACAAGATGATCATAGTAGAATTAGACAGACAGACGTTTCAATATGATGTACATTCGCTGGTAAAGGCGTTTTACCCGGCGGAGGATGTGAAAATGGTAGAAGAGACACCGGCGGATGGAGTGGCGCTCCTGAGGCTGGTGGTTTCTTTTGTTATGCCGGATGCCGGAAACGGGGATATGGAAATACGGCCGGATGACCCGTACAGTGAGGAAGGGCTTGGTATCGGCACAACGGTTCGTGTCCGGATCTATGAGCCGACAGAAGAGCTGAAGACGGAAGAGTCGGTTATACTGCAGACCGATGAGCGTAAGGAAATCAAGAATGAACTGAAGCGCCTGCTGTACCGGGTACTGTCAGCGCATACCAACCAACAGCTCCCATGGGGGAACCTGACCGGAATCAGGCCGACAAAGATTCCAATGGCACTTCTGGAGCAGGGATGGAAAAACCCGGATATTGCCAGCTATATGCGAAACACCTATTATACAAGCAATGAGAAGACTGCACTGGCGATCGCGATTGCGAACCGGGAGCGGCATCTTCTGAAGGATATCAATTACGAAAATGGATACAGTTTGTATGTGGGCATTCCGTTTTGCCCGAGCATCTGCCTGTACTGTTCATTCAGCTCAAGTCCGATCGGCATCTGGAAAGATCAGGTAGACGCTTATCTGGATGCGCTCTGCAAGGAGATCGACTATGCGTCAGAGGCATTTGCGGATAAGGAGCTGAATACAGTCTACATCGGCGGAGGCACTCCGACGACGCTGGAGCCGGCACAGCTGGATCGCCTTCTGACAAAGCTGGAAGAACGTTTTGACTACAGCAGGCTCAGAGAGTTTACGGTGGAAGCCGGACGTCCGGACAGCATTACGGCAGAAAAGCTGCAGGTATTGCGGGATCATGGCATCAGCCGCATTTCTGTCAACCCGCAGACGATGAACCAGAAGACGCTTGACCTGATCGGAAGAAAGCATACCGTTGAGCAGACGAAGGAGGCCTTTTTCCTTGCAAGGACGCTTGGATTTGACAATATTAATATGGATCTGATCGTCGGGCTTCCGGGAGAGGGACAGCCGGAGGTTGAGCATACGATGCGTGAGATCACAGCACTTGATCCGGACAGCATTACGGTCCATTCCCTTGCAGTGAAGCGTGCGTCGCGGCTGCGGATGTTCCGGGATGAATACAGGGAAATGACCTTTACGAACAACCGCATGATTATGGATATGGCGGCTTCCTATGCGATGCGTGCAGGACAGTCTCCGTATTACCTGTACCGCCAGAAAAATATGGCAGGAAATTTTGAAAATGTCGGCTATTCCAAAGAAGGAAAGGCTGGGATTTACAACATCCTGATCATGGAGGAGGTACAGAGCATTCTGGCGCTCGGAGCTGGCGCGTCAACGAAGCTCGTGCTGGCGAATGATCGCATCGAACGAATCGAGAATGTGAAGGATATCCGGAGCTACATTGACCGGATTGATGAGATGATCGAGAGAAAGAGAAGCGGGATTCATGCGTGATAGCGGAAGCGTGCGATTGTTTGTGCTTGGCATTTGCTGTGGGCATGCATGGGCAGGAAGGTTCCGGTATGACAGCAGATGGTAGAGTGTCAGTCGGATGAGCCGGTGGTGAATGTCTCCATGGCCTGCTGCAGGTCTCCCATTACTGCATTGGTAAAAGAGTCATCAAAATTGATTTCCCACGTTTCCCCGTTGTTGCGGAAGGCCATGTCTACGTCGGTATGACAGACATCGCTTGTCTCCGTCAGCGACTGAAGGAGAAGACGGGAAGTTTCATTGGATACCTGTACGTCATTGTCGCGGATTGACCGGGTCGTCGCGGCGTAGGCGAGCAGGTATTTTTTGTATAAGCTGAGCATGCCGGGCATGTCGATGCTTGTGATCCGGACAGTTGCGGTCGAGGAATCACCTTCTTCGTGACATTTCAGAATTTCATAGTCAAAAGCCGCGGCAATACGTGCACTGTAGGCATCATCAATCTGCGTACTGTATTCACTGTTGTACGTGGCAAAGACATCGCTGATGGAAAGATAATTTTTCCAACCATCGGCATCGAGCGCTTTTAATGCGTCCAGGTGAATGGAGAGTACTGTGGAAGCGGGGAGAATGTATGGATCGTTCATACTGGAGATAAAGCCACTCACGAGCTGATCCTCCAGAGTGGAATCTGCGAGAATCATCCAGTTTTTTCCGTCTTTTCTGAGATGGAATGTGGCGGTGGTGACAGTCGTATCATAGGAATTGGAGGCAAGGGTGTCGTAGAGCAGATGGTAGTAGTCACCGGTCGTCTGTGTGGAAGCAGAAGCGGTGATGGCTGCTGACCGGCGCAAAATGGCGCTGCAGAGGTCCTGGGCAACGGTATGCATATCAGAGTTTGTGATCTCGACGGTGACGGTAGCAGTATCACCGTCAATTTCTTCATTGAGAATGTCATAGCTGAAATTTTTGAAAAAGAGCGCGACGGCATCGGTGGCCTTCTGGTCAATCGTGCCGGTCGCAAGATGAGAATTGGTCAGATTCTCATAGGAAATAAAAGACTGGATGGTCGGCTCGTCCAGCTCCTCAATCAGGGCGAGCTCGTGCTCAACTGCCTGTGAGGGACTCTGTACCCGTCGCAGATTCCACGAATAGAGGAAGGAAAGCAACAGCAGCTGTGCGACGAGGATCGCCGGAATGCCGATGGAAAAGGAAAGATGCTTTGTCTTGTGGCGGAACACATACATGCCGGTGAGCACGCCGATACTGCCAAAGAGCAGTGCAATCAGGAACAGCGTACGCTCCGGGATGCGCCATTTGTGGCGGATCGCCCTGCGCTTGTCGAGGGCCATGGCTGCAAAGCCGATAAGATTGATCAGCATCAGATATACGATTAAAATAGTTTTCATTTATACCTCCGATAATAAGTGCAGTACTGATTTGATTGTACAGGATTTTCTGGAAAAAGTCAATTGACAATTATATGTGATAAAAAACGAATGATATGTGATAAAAAACAGAGAATATGAAAATGTGAAAAATGAGTGACTTTCGGAAGTATTAAGAAATTCTCTCTTTTTTTTGCAGGAAGTTGTGGTATAGTGTTAAAGGAAATTAAACAAAAAAGGGGAACGATTGCATGAAAAAAGCAGTGATTGCCTTTGTCGTGCTCGGCATCGTGGGTGCGGGCGGCTATGGCGTATATCATCATTTTTTTGAAAATACAGAAAATTCAGGCAGAGTCTCTTCCACCAGTGAGGATGCTGTGTATGTAGATCAGGTATCTGCGATCACCGGCTTCGGCAGCGGGAACGGACTGGTGCAGCGCTACGGCGGGGAGGTAGAGCCCCAGGAGACATTAGAGGTAAAGCTGGAGTCAGACCGCACCGTAAAGCAGTGCTTTGTAAAGGAAGGCGATGATGTAAAGACAGGTCAGCGGCTCTTTGTCTACGACACGCAGGACGATGAGGACAAGCTGGCGCAGGCGCAGATCGATATCGAGAAGGCACAGGGTGACATCGAGGTATCGAAGAAGCAGATCGCTTCCTATGAAAAGGCAAAGGCGAATGCCAGCTCAGATGAGCAGCTGGAGTATACGACAAATATTATGACTGCACAGACGGCAATCAAGCAGAGCGAGTATGAGATCAAGACCAAGGAGCTGGAGGTCAGCAACCTGAAAAAGAAGATTGCAGATGCTACTGTCACGAGTGAGCTGGACGGCGTTGTGCAGAAGATCAGCGATACATCCGACAATTCCAACTCTTATTATGGATCCGGCAGTGATTCCAATGCCTATATTACGATCCTCTCAGCGGGCGACTACCGGATCAAGGGCAGCGTCAATGAACAGAACCTTCAGGATCTTCAGGATCTATACAATATGGGAGCAACGATCATTGTCCATTCCCGTGTGGATGACAGTAAGACGTGGAAGGGGACGATTTCCGAGATCAAGACGGATAAGGCGGAGGAGAATGACAATAACAGTTATAACTATAGCAGCTCCGGCAATGCGGATTCGTCCAGCTATGCGTTTTATGTCGAGCTGGAAAATTCGGACGATCTGATCCTTGGTCAGCATGTCTATATGGAAGAGGATACCGGCGATGAGGAGCAGAAGGACGGTCTGTGGCTGGAGGACTACTATATTATGCAGGAGGACGACGGCAAGGCCTATGTCTGGATGGCGGACAAGAATAATCAGCTGACGAAGCAGGAAGTGACGCTTGGCGATTATGATGAGGACGAGATGAAGTACGAGATTACAGACGGACTGACTGAGGATGATTATATCACGGTGCCGCAGGATGGTATTCAGGAGGGGGCTCCGGTCATCTATAATGATGCTTCGGAGGACACCTCGTCGATGGACGGTTCATGGAGCGACGGAAGTGACGGAAGTGACGAGATGGACGGTTCGTGGAGCGACGGAAGTGACGAGATGGACGGTTCATGGAGCGACGTAAGCGACGACATGGATGCAGATTATTCTGATGGAGATGCCGGTGACGGCATGGTCTATGATGCAGATCAGGGCAGCTATGTCGAGGACGGAGAGCAATAAATATACGGGGAGGTTATCTTGTGATCCTGAAATTGGAGCATATTTATAAGGACTATATTCAGGGGAAGCTGACAGTCCCGGTACTAAAGGATGTGAGCCTGCATGTAGAGGAAGGCGAGTATGTGGCGATCATGGGACCGTCCGGTTCCGGAAAGTCGACATTGATGAATATTGTGGGCTGTCTGGACCGTCCGACTTCCGGGACCTATGAGCTGGCAGGTGAGGATGTGCTTTCTCTGAATGAAAATAAACTGGCTGATGTGCGGTTGAACCAGATCGGGTTTGTATTCCAGAATTTCCAGCTGCTGCCGCGTATGACAGCACTCGACAATGTAGCGCTGCCGCTTGTATATGCGGGTGTGAGGAAAAAGGCCCGCAGAGAGCGGGCGCGGGAAGCGCTGATTCGCGTCGGGCTGGAGGAGCGTGTAAGCTTTACCCCGACTCAGCTTTCCGGTGGACAGAAGCAGCGTGTCGCAATTGCGCGCGCGATGGTAAACAAGCCGAAGATTCTGCTGGCAGATGAGCCGACCGGAGCCTTGGATTCCAAGTCAAGTGCACAGGTTATGGATTTGTTTGCCCAGCTGAATGCAGAAGGTGTGACGGTCGTGATGATTACACACGATCCTGGCATTGCCGGGCATGCAAAGCGCGTGGTGGACATCTTCGACGGAGAGATTTCGGAGCGTAAGGAGGTGGGAGCATGAAGGTTAAAACAGTGATCATCAGCGTGGTGGTCAGTGCATCGCTCGTGGCGGGCGTGGGCTATGGCGCTTATTATGCGATCCGCGGCAAGGCGACACCGGTTGAGGTTGTACCGGTGGCAAATGTCAATCAGTATTATGGCTGGGGCGACGAAGACGGCAATACCGTATACGGGACGATTACCTCTCAGGTAGCGCAGACCGTAAGCCTGAATCAGGATTATCAGGTCGCGGACATTTATGTACAGGAAGGGCAGAAGGTAAAGGAAGGCGAAGCACTCTTTTCCTATGATATGACGCTTCCGGAGCTGGAGCTTGAGATGGCAAAACTCAACCTGCAGACGCAGGAGCTCACGATGGTACGTTTGGAAAAAGATCTGGAAAAACTGAAAAAGTCAAAAGTGGTGTCCGCTTCTCTGGAGTCTGTGCAGCCGATGTTTACGACTGCGGCAGACACGGCGGTGGCCGATGAGATTGTGGATGATACGACTGCAGACAATCAGGGGGCTGCGCCGGATGGTCAGACTGAGCAAACGACGGAGGCAGAGAGCGGCAGTACGGCTGATGCTGCGTCAGATGGAGGACTTGCTGTAGAGCAGGTGCAGCAGGTGACGGATCCGCAGCTTGCAGATGATGATGACACATCGATGATCCGCAACAGTGTGGAGAGCTATGAGCAGTTGATGGCGAGCGTCGACGTCCTGTTTCAGACATACAGGGATTCACTTTCTGCCTCGGATATCCGGGATGCGATGACGGAGCTGGTATCCTACTACCGGAAACATTTGGCAGATGAGAAGCAGACAGAAGAGACCGATGCAGATGGCAACACCGTTACGGTGCGCAGCTATCAGTTGAAGGAATTCGTAAGACAGGCATTGAGCGAGAAGGAATATGCGGATCTGGAACAGTATGCGGAGAAAATGAACGAGTATCATGTCGCTTATGTGGAGCTGCTGATTCAGGAGCTGGATCCGGAGAATCCAGGTGATTTTGCAGCGCTTGTAAAAGAAGCGGAGGAGGAATATGCAAATCTGGAGACCTCCATGCAGAATCGGGTGGAGAACCTGGACCGGCTTGCGGAGCGAAAGAAACAGGCAGAGAGCCTGTCAGGCTCCGGCTCTTCTGAGCAGGGTAGCACAGGAAATGAGACGGATGCGACCGAGACGGAAGAGTCAGAGACAGAAGTAAAGCAGGAATATACTGTGACGGTCAGGAACGGCTATATCGATGGTACACAGAATGTAACAGCGCTTGTGCATCCGGGAGACGAGGTTACGGTCACAGCATCCGGGGAGGAAGGGCAGACATTCCTGAACTGGTATGTAAAGCCGGATACGGTACAGCTTGTCGATGCGTGGAGCGAGACGACAACTTTCACGATGCCGGCAGAGGATGTGCAGATAGAGGCACTGTATGAGGAAAAGATAGGTGCGTACGTGCAGAACTTCCTCACCTTCGCAGAGCAGGCACTTGGTGCGGATGGAGAGACAAAGGGCAGCTACGATACAGAGGCACTGAGAACGGCGATCGCTTACTATCAGGCAAATTTGGGAGAAGAAGGTCCGGATGTGGTCGATGGCAGCAGCGCATCGTGGGATGAATATGTATTGAAGCAGGCAGTGACCGATTATCTGAATGCAAAGGAGAAATCCTACGAAGCGGAGCATCTGCAGCAGCGGTATCAGGCTCTTTGCATGACGCTGGTAAAAACACTGGCAGACGGACTGGATTATCAGTCACTGACATGGGATGCGTATAATACGGCAAAGGATGCCTATGACAGTCTTGGTGAGACATGGCGGGCGCAGCTGGATGCGTCGGTGACGGCATCGGATGATACCGGTGCATCTGCTCAGACCGGTCAGACGGTCAGCCAGAACGGCCAGACAGCAAATATTGACAGCAGTGCAGCTGAGACATCACAGACGGAGTCAGAGGAAGGAACCGGCACACCGACAGCCGGTGTGCTCACCTACGGTGAGAAGCTTGGCGCCTGTGAAGTGATTCTGAAAATTCAGGATATCGCAGGCTATCAGAGCGGACAGCCGGATCTGCTGATCGCATACCTGACGGAAGTGAAGAATGCGTACCTGGCATTAAGCGACAGTCAGAAGGCGGTCATCTGGAACAGTGATGTGCTGATCAGCCTGCTGAAGCAGTATGGACTGTGGGAAGAGGAAACGGAAGTACCGGAACCGAATCCGGGCGGCGGTGACGGTGGAGATATCGGCGGCGATGGCTATACGCCGGAGCAGATCAAAGAGCTGATTGAAGATAAGGAGCAGGACATTAAGGAGTGCGATCTGGAGATCCGGGAGGCGAAGCTGAAGCTTTCCCAGCAGCAGCGTGTCGTAGATGGTAAGACCGTCACGGCGACGATGGACGGCACGGTCGTCAGTCTCGGCTCAGCGAGTGGGAACGGAGACTCCGATGATTCGTATTTTCTGAAGATCGTAAATGAGACAGGACTGTTTGCAAAGGGATCCATGAATGAGCTCTCCCTGCAGCAGATTCATGTTGGCGATACGATCTCCGGACAGACGGACAGTGGCATGAGCTTTACCGCAGTGATCAAGGAGATTTCGCAGTATCCGGATTCGGACGGCGCGAGCTACATGAGCGATTCTCAGAACAGCAATGCCTCCTATTATCCGTTTTATGCGCTGATCGAGGATACCGAGGATATTGCCGAGGGTGACAGTGCGACGCTGCAGCTCTCCGGCGGGACCATCAATGACCCGGATGCGATTTATCTGGAGGATTATTTCATTCGTACAGAAAAGGATGGCCGGAATTACGTCTATATGAAAGGTGAAAACGGGACGCTTACGAAACAGTATGTCACGACCGGTAAGAAGTTGAGCTGGGGCGGTGGTACGGAAATTACTTCCGGCCTGACAAAGAGCGACCGGATTGCATTTCCTTATGGGGATGATGTAAAAGAAGGGGCACCGACTGAGGATGTCGATCAGCTGGAAGATGCATATTCATGATGTTGGGGGCTTTACTACGTAAATCGCTACTTTCTCATGTTTGGCGGGTCCCAAGTTCAAAAGCCTTATTATGCAAGCATGAACGGCTTTTTGAACTTGGGACCCTGGCATCATCACATTCATAAAGGAGGAAAAAAAGTTGCTTGAAAATATACGACTGTCCTTTCAGGGCATCTGGTCGCACAAGATGCGTTCCTTTCTGACCATGCTCGGAATCATCATCGGAATCGCAGCGATCATCTCGATTGTCTCCACGATCAAGGGGACAAACGAGGAGATCAAAAACAGTCTGGTCGGTTCTGGTAGCAATACGGTAAATGTTCTTTTGTATACGCAAGGATATACCTTTAATATCTCTTCTTCTTCAGACATACCGTTTGGCATCACGCCGGTATCTGACGAGACAAAGAAGGAAATTCTGGATCTGGATACAGTCGAAAATGTGACCTGCTATACGGAGCGTCAGGGTATCAGCGGTTCGGTCTTTTATCAGGACTCCACCCTGTCGAGTGGAAGTATCCGGGGCATTGATACGAGCTATTTTGCAACGACCGGCTATGTTGTAAAGACCGGGCGGAATTTCATCGATTCTGATTATCAGAAGTTCCGTAAGGTAGTAGTCATTGATGACAATGCAGCGACCAATCTGTTCGGAAAGACATCTGCGATCGGTAAGACGATCGAGATCAATAAGGTACCGTTTACAGTCGTCGGTGTCGTGACAAAGAGTGCCCAGAGCGATCCGGTCATCAAAAATATTTCACAGTACTATACGTATGAGCAGGATAAGCTGAGCTACATTTTCATGCCGAAGAGCTGCTGGCCGATCACCTACTGCTATGATGAGCCGGAGAATGTGGTCGTCCGTGCGACAAGCACAGATGACATGGAAAAGGCCGGACAGGATACGCAGTCGATCCTGAACAAGACGATTTCATCGAAGCAGGAGAATTTCAAATATAAAGCGGACAATCTGCTCGAGCAGGCGAGAAAGATGCAGGATCTGAGCTCTGCGACAAACAATCAGCTGATCTGGATTGCGAGCATTTCTCTTCTGGTCGGTGGTATCGGTGTTATGAATATCATGCTTGTATCCGTTACCGAGCGGACGAGTGAGATCGGACTGAAGAAAGCGATCGGCGCGCCGAAGCGGACGATTCTTGCCCAGTTCCTAACGGAAGCGGCAGTATTGACGAGCATCGGAGGCATGCTCGGCGTCGCAGCCGGAATCGGAATGGCACAGGTCATCAATCGAATATCCGGTGTTGCAGTGTCCATTGATGTCCTGGCATCCGTGGTCGCAGTTGTGTTCTCAATGCTTATCGGAATCATTTTCGGACTGCTGCCATCGGTCAAGGCGGCGAACATGGATCCGATCGAGGCGCTGAGAAGAGAGTAAATTTTCTTACTGATAATAGAAAAAGGGGGCTTGCCAGATGGCAGGCCCCTGTGTTATACTGTAAAAGTTGCAAACCATACACGTATGTGGATTCTGGGGACGGTGCCGGTCGATCCCGGTTTCTCCGGAAGGATGATACATGCGGAAGAATTCAACCAAAACAAAAGGAGAAAAGACATGAGTGTAATTTCAATGAAGCAGTTACTTGAGGCAGGCGTTCATTTCGGACATCAGACCAGAAGATGGAACCCGAAAATGAAAGAGTACATCTACACAGAGAGAAATGGTATCTATATCATCGATTTGCAGAAGTCTGTAGGTAAGGTAGACGAGGCTTACAAGGCAGTATCTGATATCGCAGCAGACGGCGGCAGCATTCTTTTCGTAGGTACAAAGAAGCAGGCTCAGGATGCAGTACAGACCGAGGCTGACAGATGTGGAATGTACTATGTAAATGAGAGATGGCTCGGCGGTATGCTGACTAACTTCAAGACCATCCAGAGCAGAATCAAGCGCCTGAAGGATATCGAGACCATGCAGGAAGACGGTACCTTCGATGTACTGCCGAAGAAGGAAGTCATCGCTCTTAAGAAAGAGATGGACAAGCTGCAGAAGAACCTTGGCGGTATCAAAGAGATGAAGAGACTGCCGGATGCTATTTTCGTAGTAGACCCGAAGAAGGAAAGAATCTGCGTACAGGAAGCTCATACACTGGGTATTCCGCTTATCGGTATTTGCGATACCAACTGTGATCCGGAAGAGCTGGATTATGTAATCCCGGGCAACGACGACGCTATCCGTGCTGTAAAGCTGATCGTTTCCAAGATGGCAGACGCTGTTATCGAGGCAAAGCAGGGTGCTGAGGAAGCAGTTGCTGAAGTATACGATGAGGAAGCTCCGGTAGAGCCGATCGCTGAGTAATCATTCACTACATGATTTTGGGAGGAACAGAATAATGGCTATCACAGCAGGAATGGTAAAAGAGTTAAGAGAAACGACTGGCGCTGGTATGATGGACTGCAAAAAGGCCCTGACCGAGACCAACGGTGATATGGAAGCAGCTGTAGAGCTTCTGAAGAAGAGCGGTGCAGCAAAGATGGCAAAGAAAGCTGCCAGAATCGCTGCAGAGGGTATCTGCCGTGTCGCAGTTGATGGAAACAAGGCTGTTGTAGTAGAGGTAAACTCTGAGACAGACTTTGTTGCAAAGAATGAAGTATTCCAGGCATTCGTTCAGGATGTTGCTGACAAGGCACTGGCATCCGGCGCTTGCGGCGGTGTAAACGGCGAGGACGTACAGACTCTTCTGGATGGCGGTCTTACTGAGGAGTTCGCTGACAAGACTCTGAAGATCGGTGAGAAGCTTTCCTTCAGAAGATTTGAGACGGTTGAGGGCGACTGTGTCGCTTCTTACATCCATGGCGGTGGAAGAATTGGCGTTCTGGTTGCAGCTTCCGGAGCATCTGATGCTGCTGCAAAAGAGGCTCTGACCAATGTCGCAATGCAGATCGCTGCAATGAATCCGCAGTATATCGCAAAAGAGGATATCTCTGCAGAAGAGCTTGCAAAGACGAAAGAGATCACGATCGACAGTGCACTGAACGATCCGGCATCCCTTCCGAAGCCGATCCTGAACAGCCTGTTTGCAAAGGCAGTAGAAGGCAACGTATTCAGCGCAGAGGATGCTGCTGCATACGAAGAGCAGAAGAACAACAAGTATCTGTTCAACTTCCTGTCTGAGGCTGCAAAGAAGAGTCTTGCCGAGCTGGCACTGGCTGATAAGGCTGCAATCGTTGAGAACAAAATCTTCAATGGCCTTGTAGAGGGACGTATCTCCAAGCAGCTCAAAGAGATCACTCTTCTTGAGCAGCCGTATGTAAAGGCAGAAGATGGAAAGCAGACCGTAAAGGCTTACCTTGCATCTGTAAACAAAGACCTTAAGCTGACTAAGATGGTTCGTTTCGAAGTTGGTGAAGGTATGGAGAAGAAGAACGAGGACTTTGCGGCTGAGGTTGCTGCTCAGATGAACGCTTAAGCGAAGTTTCGATTGTAAACTGAACCAGAATTTATAGAGGCTCTGAAAGCCTCATAAACACTTTATTTTCTAGTGATTATGAGGTTTTCGGGGCCTTTTTCTATGAGAAAAACGAAATGGTGAAGTATCGCCAGAAACCGTTAAAAACCATCTAAAATCACTTCAAATTGAGTATTACTCAAGTCACTGGTTGAGTAAAATAAGCATCTACAATCTTCAGCGAAGTTACTCAAGTCATTAGCGTTCTTAAGATCATCTCCTTTCAATTGAACTTTAAACAGGAGGTTTTGGTTTATGAAGAACACAGCGTCAGGTGCAAGGGAAAGCGTTTCTCGCGCAATTATTTTCAAAAACAATGAACACGAAAAATTTTATCAGGAATATGACAGATATTTTTGGGAAGCAATTAAAATTCGTTATCCAGAGTACTGTTTGTATACAGAGGGGGAAGATGCGCATGTTAAAAGTTAGACTTCAAGGGACATTAAATGATATTCGATGGTTTAAAGGGCTTTTGGAACGGAATGAACAGGTGAAAGTCCAGGAAGTTTCAGAGCCATTTACCAATAAAGGAACAAATAAGTATTTTCGTGTTTATGCAGAGATAGATAAAAAAGAAGAATAAAGCAGGAGGAAAATATATGTGCAGAGTAATCGCAATCGCAAATCAGAAGGGCGGAGTCGCTAAGACGAC
>ERZ809224.1044-NODE-1044-length-21923-cov-10.099781_pt1 | contig 21923 bp, 16 predicted proteins | sample MGYA00520513_ERZ809224 | MGnify/ENA primary metagenome ERZ809224 (study PRJEB31576, sample SAMEA3212658) | Homo sapiens | biome: human-gut; feature: human gut; material: fecal | place: Sweden | collected 2012 ... | reverse complement strand
CGCGCTCAAACATACCGGCAATAAAATGATGAGTGATAAGGGGGTGGATATACCGGTTTTAATGAAACAAAACAGGCACAAAACCCTTAACCAGACCTATGAATACATGAAAACCCTGGAAGAGGACTATCCGGAAGAGATCCGCGGTATTGAATTCGGGCTCTAATCCAGGGCATACGGGGTTACACTCCTTAAGATAAATTCTCCCAGATAAACACCCCTTAAGGTGTGTTCTTCCTGCCAGCTCTCTATTAAATATTCCCGGTTAAAAATCCTTACTTTTTGGAATAGTTCCAATTTTTGAAGTAAATGCAAGGGTATATCCATATGGCATGAAAATTTTACATAGGAATTATAAAACCATTTACTTACCGGTTGCCATAGCTCATAAAGGGAATTTCCAGGCGCATACGGCGGATTTGGTTCAAAAAACAGCTGGAACATTTCTTTATTATCATAGGTAACTCCGCAAGGAAATTTTATTTCGTTTTCAAGGTATGGGGGAATATTATTCTCATTTAAATTATCATAAAGATCTCCAGCTGGCCATTTTAAATTGGTGTAATCATAAGCCGTATCGATTAATTTAAGATTATAAAGGCCACGAAAAATCGAAAAAGAAATTACATTTTCTGTGGTATATTTATCTTCAGCAGATAAATTTTCCGACCGTATTTTTCGGACTTCATGTTGAAACATTGGTGCTTTAAATCCTAAAAGTTTTAAAGGCCATGGATATAGTGGTTGACCTGTTAAATCAGCAATCCACTCTATAATAACATTCTGATCATAACTATAGTTTGTCATCAATTTTGCGACCGTATCGATCTCCATGAGGTCCTTATCGGGATCGTGGGGATTGGTGAATATCAGGGAGGATTCCCGCTCCGTACCGGTTACCCTACCTTGGGCATCGCTGGTATATTTATAAAAGCCAAATAAATCGGAGACATAAAATAACTGCTTATGGTTGTATATTCCCTGGATTGGTATTTGATCCAGCGACTGATAAACCCTTAGCGATGAAAAAGCAGACAGCAGTTCCTCTATGGTTTCGTAATTAGACCCGGCATCCGGAAGTGAAGTATCGGGTTTAACTTTGAGGCTTTTGGTGGCATTCTCATATTTAATACGGGGAGGGCGTAATACATAAGGAGTCAGATCGTAAGCAACCGGATCCAATAATGTTTTTCTGTGGCTTTTTATATTTACGGTACCCAGGATATCATTAATGTAAAAAGTACAGGCAAAGGTATTTTCAACTGCCTTTAAAAATTCATTGCAAGTGCATGTGGGCAAAAGATATTTATAATTAATAGTTCCGGTGTCCGGGTCCGCAAGAAGGTCAATCACATTATTCATGACTACTATCCTATTCCATTCCGGTATATCCTGAAGGTCATTAATCTGGATTTTAACCCTGAAATTAGCGAACATTGTATCCAATACATACATCAAATAAAGAAATGGGGTAACTCCTTTGGTGGATGCAAAATCCATATGGTCGCCAATAAAACTAATGTTATCCTTTATAGGTGTTTCCGGAAGTTTGAATTTAATTTTATTCAATACATGGACCGTATTTTCGTCATGGGATAATACTACCGGGAAAATAGCCCAGTCGGATTCGGGATAAATTTTATCATTATATGCCTGTTCCAGAAATTCCTTATCCCACGCCCAATTATCGGGCTCTATTGTACCAGCATATTTTGATAGGCGTTCACCGCCCCATTCAAGATCCGATAACTTAAAGTCTTTCATCCGGGCAAATAGACTTCCTTCGTAGACATCGATATTAAAATTTATGTTCTCATCAATGGTATCCAGGAAAAAATCACCTTCAATGGATCGGGCGCCATTCTCCAGGATCACCCGCTCGCGGTACTGGTATCTTTTATTGCGGTCTGTAATCTGGGGGTTGTTGATAATAGCCAGATTATGGTCGGATGCCGGAATACTACACGGATAGCTGTAACTTCCCTGGGTATTTAACATGGAATTAGTTCTTTCAAAATTTTCGGAAAATTTGTTCCCGAGTTCAAAATACTCATGGGTTTCTTTTGTTCTTAATGATAGCATTTTTCTGTTTCGTTATATGAGGTTAATAACTTGAAAATCTTTAATAAGCCCATGAAGCGGAAAACTGTTAAAGTAGTTCCATGCCGAAGAGCCGAAAACGCAGTTGCGTTCCGTGTCGATGGATTTGGTGTAATCTATGGTTTCAATATATATTCCGTCGTCTATATTCAGCGTAACCTGCCGAACCTGAGGGTTAGTATCCAGCTCTTCCTTAAAACTAATCTGGACCTTATGCCACTGATTTAAGGCTATATCGGATACGGGAAATGTACGATATAAACGCGTGGTGTTGTCTATCATACCCCATTGGTATTGTGTTGAATTCTTTTGAAAATGAAAGCCGAAATTACCGTTCGCGTCATCGGTGGTAGTCATAATAAATTGGGTGCCGGCATTATCCAACGGATAGTAATAAAACTCATAAAGTTTATTCGAGTAAAACCCGTTAGCGGCAAGTCTCAGGATGGGAGCGGTTGGAAATATAGACTGTTTTCCCGCATTTATTCTGAGACATTGCCGGGTTTCATCTGCTGGATCTGAAACAAAAAACGGGTAACCGGCAGCCGGATCCGTGATGGCGGCTGATTCACCAGATACCAGGTCAATCAAATCACCATTTAGAGGCCTGTTAACTATTGGCGATGGTGATATTCTGGTCGCTAAAATCATTGCCGGATCTGAAATAAACCATGCATTAACCCTCGGGTAAAATCCGCCTTCGTAATACCATGGATCTTCCCATTGTTCAACAGGAAACAGGGCGTCTCCGTTAGCGAGATCGGCAGTGATCTTGCCATTTCCGTCATAGACATAACTCGGCCATCCAGGCGAATGCCCGTTCTTGATTGAATCAAAATAACAGTACATATCAGTTTCTTTAATACATGCGATATTCCCCCAAACACCTGCCGTTATGACGCCTGTATTAAGACACTTGTCGAGTGTAAGCTGCATTTCATCCGGATTTTCAACCACCCCGAGTATACCGGCAGCACATCCGTTTTCAGGGGATTGATAATCCGTATTTGTGGAATTGGTGCTGATTTTACCGTAATTGGCGCAATTCAGAATCACCAGCTTATCATTATCAAGTACCTCGGTAGAATGACCTAAGATACCGGCGCAAATACCGCGGCCGGCAGGGTCTCCATCATAAGAAATATTACCTGAATTTACCACCTTCTCTATTCTTGCTTTATTCAAATTGTGAGCAAGGAAAGCCACCGATGAATTACCTCGCGCCGTTAGATTTCCTGAGTTCCATGAATCCCTAATCCAAAGATCACCCATATTAATACCAATCACTGCTACCCCTCCCGTAGAATTGATATTAACCGCACTGTGACATGCAGTCACCCTTGTCATATCTTCCCCGGAATCATGATATATGAGCCCTATCAAAGAACATATTATGGAGTCCGAACTCACTTCATTATTTATATTTCCTTCTATGGCTACGCCTTTAATATTGGCATTCTGTACTATATTTAATAAAGCAGAGACATACACCGGGCCTGATCCGGAAGGCCTCTTAATATTAAAATTAGTAATTTTAGAACCTTCTCCAAATGACAAAACACCTCTAAATGGGCGTATATTATTGTCATCAATCGTCCCGATACCTTCGAATTCATCGTTCCCAAAATCAATTATTGTATTTTGGGGGACAGTAAAAGTTTTCCCTGCATAACCAGGAGTTCCTCCCGGGAATCGGGAACCCTGATGCTCGGTAGCGTTATTAACCCGTGATGCCAGTTCCTTAAAATCATCGTAATCTGTGATAAAATATTGATCTGTTACCGCCTGCTGGTTGATATCTACCTGCGATTGTATTCTTGAAACAATGCCATTTATTACGATAGCCCTTGACTTTGACTCATATAATGGATTCTCCCCTGCTATCACTTCAATTGTTCCATCTTCCGGATTGCCTGAGTAATTGAAGAATATTTTCCCAAGGGCGGTATTATTATTATCCCAGTAAAGGCTTCCCGTGTAATTTTCTTCCGGCATAAGGTCAAGTATTTCAAAGCGGTCATTTGTGGTTACTTGTATGATGCTCGCTCCACCTGCAGTTATAAAAGTTAATGATGTCGGTGTTACGGATAAGTTGGCAGGCATTTCCATGCGATTAACCGTTATGGTTACCGGTGTTACCTGGTCGGCATATACTGCATCGGTTATAACCAATTTATATTCCCGGTTATCAGACGGGATTCTAGTGACTTCAATTTCAATCTCCCACTGATATTGGTTATGTGATGCGGATGGAATATTCGCATGGTTGTATACTTCATTACCATTAACAAGGTATCGATCAGGAATTATTAAGTTTTCCTCTGAAATATTATCTCCGTAAATAAAATGTGGATTGGGAAAATTGCCTGTGCCTTTTATAATTACCCAACCGCCGGTGTCGAAAACATCATAGGTTGAGTGTTCCGGAGTCATAAAAGGGGTTTTGCCAGCCTGTTTGGATGTTATATTCAGTGAGATCTGCGGTGTTATACCGTCTGATTTTACGATAGCTAAAATGGCTCGTTGTTCAAAACCGGTATGCTCCTTCACCGCTTTCACCTTTGAAATCCAATCACCTTCACCACTACTTGGATTGAATTCAATTAGTTGTGGATCATATTCAATGTGGCTGTTAATATTGGAGGAAATGTTTAAGTCCTGCGGATCAACGGGAAGTAGGTTGGGGAAGGCAAACTCCTGAGGATTGATATTTAGGTAGGGTTGTTCATGTTCGGCCAGCTGTAAAATAGTCATAGTGTCGGCATCGGCAAGATTATAAGCTTCCTGAAGGGTAATAACCCTGTCTTTTATTTGATCCGTATTATTAGTCAAGAATGTGAACGGAATACCAAATTCATAAATGCCAGTTGCGCCGGGATCCCCTGGGATGTATTCACCATTGCGGATATCTACTCCTTCTACCTGGTAATATGCGCTTAAAACATCACCGTATTGAAGGCGACTTGCTCCAATATACAATCCTTTTGCGTTAGAGAATCCTGTGATCACATAATTTGTAGCATCGTATTGAAGTGTCATCTCTTTGATGTTGAATTCAAAAATAAGTACATGCCCTTTAATGTTATATGGTATATTTACCGACATATCCGAACCCTTATCCTGAAGAATAAAAGAAGACGAATAATCTTCTCGCCCCGTTGGAACCGGAGAGCTCACCCGGATAGTGGCATTCCCCACACCTTCACTTGGAGAAAATATTAACCTTTCTCCTGTTAATTGCCACGATCTGTTAGAAGTTATGCTGAATGTTTCCGCATAGTCATTTTCGGAAGAAAGGATTATGGAATCCACGTTCACTGATAATACCTTTTTGGCTTCCTGTATTAAATTACATGCCGAAGAAATGCTATCCTGGTCAAGTATAGCCCTTATCGTACCTTGGCGCTGTGTTAATGTTGTATTATCTAAGACATTTATATTAACAATGGTATTACCAATCCCGTGTTCAGGATCAAATGAAAGCCAGTCGGCATCACTTTCAAGGTTGAAGGATCCATTAGTTTCGACAAGAATCTGATATGTGGCAAATTCATCCTGAGTGTGGATCTCAGGCGGAGTGATTAAAATATAGGGTTCAGCTGATATATCCTCAATAATAGTGTATTTGGTCTCTGTTTGGGCAAGGTAAAAACTAACGGGTAATGAGGTGATTTTTTTATCATCCTGATAGAAAATTTGATTTTTATCAGTAAGGATAACTTTTTCCATTTTCCCATTTTTCTCCAGTAAATATACCTCTTTACTGGAATAGAAATCCCGCATAAAAGCAAGGCGATCATTGTTCACAAAAGCAGTTTCCCCGCGGAAAACAGTCCTTATGCCGGCTCTCTCATCCTCTTTTTCAATATAGCTGTCTGTGTCATAATCATAAACCATAATTGTATTACTCTCATTTTCAATTTCCCCGGTAAACATTCCGTTTACTTCTAACGCCTCGAAAACACCCCACGAATTCCTAAATAACAGTATCCTGCTGTTTTTGGTTTCCTGTGGTTTTATCAGGTAGAATAATTGGGCAACATTGGAATAACCAGTTCCGGTTAAGTTATCGGAAAGTTCAAAAAATACTTTTTGATTTGCCAATTCTTCCTCTGTAAAGTTTGACATCAGATTATTAAATGCATCAAATAATGAGATATTGGCGATTGTGTATGGTGAAGCGGTAAGCGATACCGGGGAGGAAAAGGTTTGGGTTCCGCAATAAATCCGTAAATCGCATGCGGGATTTCCCATGATATAATTCCATAAAGAAAATGGACAGCTTTTAAGCTCTTCCATGGTAACATATATATTAATCCGGTTGGTGAGAATTTTGCGGGAATTTTTCTTATAGATTTTTACTCCGAAAATATCGCGGTCAGGACGTTGTAAAAGCTGACGGAAAAGGTCATTGCTTACTCCCCCTGCGTGAATATAAATATTAAAATTGGTTTGATGCTGTATGTTATCATCCGCGTCGTAAAAAGTGGATCTTACTATAATACTATTCACAGAATTAGCATAGTAATCTATAAATACAGTATTTGATATATCCACATCCACCAATCCCTTTAATGAGTCGGATATATTAAACTCACACATACCCTGATAAAAACTACCCCGGTAGCTGAATATTTCCCGGTTTGACTGCCTGACCTGAATCAATGCATAGGAAGATTGCACGGGGTTATTGTTAGCTTCCAATCTCACCCGGATTGGGTTATCGACAAAAAAATGATTGCTGTTTGAATTAGGGAATGTAACTAAATATGCCATGTTTTTTATTTTTGGTTTCTTGATTTTATTTGGGTCATTTTTTGATTTTCCGTGGTAACCTGGTTATAGTTAATGAATGCCATAACGCCATTTTCTTCCAGCTTTTTCATCACTTCGGCATTGTTTTCTAATGCTTGAGCATTATGTGTTAGAGCTTGCCCGATTACACCCAGCAATGGACTTATTGCAGCATTTGCAGTTGATGGATATCCGGTAAACCCTCCTTCATCAAATCCATCTGTTATCTTTCCTTTTGGAAATAACCGGTTCTTTCGGTGACCTTTCTGAATGCGTATGGATTCCAGGGCGCGAAGTGCATTAATAGAGCGGGGATCCTCTACCACATCAGCAGGTGTAACATATTCGTTACGATGCACAATGCCGGCCGGTTCATAGATATATCCATCACCGGTATACCCTCCTTCCTTATATCCGGATACCACATCCGGTATGGTTGTGGTTACTGAAGGTGATGTAGATCGGGATGATTCGTAAGTCATAGATTCTAATGCCTGTTGTTGCTTGGCCAGGTTAGCGGATTGAAGAGCAGCTGCGCCAGTAAGAAGAGAGATGAGTATGCCCGCCGCAATCGGTCCGGCAATAGGACCCAGCTGCATCGACGATGCCCAGGCCTGTACAGCACCCAGCGCAGTTGCTGCCCATAATTCCACCATATCAACAGCCATGGTTGCCCTACCCTGTTTTTTCTCCAGTTCGAATTTTAATGCCCCGTATTTATCTTCAATTTCCGCACGTTTGTCCGCATTATCACCAACCAAGGCGAGCTCACGGTTTTTATTTATTTCAAGATCCGCAAATTGACGCTCATAGGAAGATTGAACCATGGATGAAATCGCGGACAGGGATTCCCGCAAAATATTTTGTATAGCTCGCCTTCGTTTTCTTTCATTGCCTTCTTCTTTCTCTCCATATTTTTCGAAGAGATTTTCTTTTGCCTGCAGGTAATCTTCGTAACTTATCAAACCATCCTGTAATGCCTGGTCAAGTAGTGCCAGATCATTAGAAGAGTCCGATGTAAATAAACCGGATGATAATCCTTTTAGCTGATCTGATTGCTTAATGAAATCTTCATAAGATAATAGTCCTTCATCAAAAAGTTTTTTAAGCGAATCAAGGGATTTTTGACGGTATTCTTCATTAGAGATAAGGCCATACTTTTCCCGGATTTCCGTTTGCTTTTTTATTTTATCCAGCTCTCCGGCAATAATGATCTGTTTTTCATTTTCAACCCGCTTTTCCTCAAGTTTTAAAATTACCTCATTATATTGCTCCCGGGAAATAACGCCTTGTTCTAGTTGCTTTTCGGCATTATCTTTAAGATGCTGGAAGGTTTTGGTATTATCGACAATTTGTTGCTGATAGGTATCTTTGTTTTTTTCCGCATATTTATCCAAGGCATCATCCAGTTCTTTAAAATAATCCGTTCTTTTTTGATGGATTTTAGCTTCTTCTGCATTTTCTTTTTCCTTGATGGAAATAAACTTATTGTAATATTCCAGTTCTGCGGCAATTCTTTCGGCAGAACCCTTCTTGTAAAGATCAATTTTTTGCTGAAGAAATTTAAATTCTATATCCTGCAGGGCCTTTTCGTAAATTTCCTTATCGGCCGTACTCATTTGGGATTCTTGATAAGCCTTGATCGCAATCAGTTTTTCTTTATTAGATGATTCCTGCAAGGCTTTTAGGCGTTCCTGGAGATATTTTTTATATTCCTCCAAATCCCTTTCATCCCCAAGAGGATCATCACTATTATTTCCCTGGGCTTTTTGTTGTTTTTGGATTTCATCAGTTTGCTGCTTACTTATACCGAGAATAGAAGAAAATAATTTTTCCGTGTCGGATACTGTCTGGTTCATTTCTCGGTTAGCCCATACCATACTGGATATATCCCGGGCAATACCACCCCAAATATGTCCGGTGATATCCACCTCGGAAAACTTATCATTAAGGGTGGCTAGAATTTGGTCAAATTCCTGACCGTCATTAATAGCTTTTATTACATCACTGCTGAAAATTGAAATAAACTCTTCTCCAAATCCCTGACGTAACAGCCGCCGCCTTATATCGCCGAGTTGATCCCGCTGATTTTCCAATGACTTGGCAATTGCATCGGTTATGGTTTGTTCTTTGATCTGGGCTGCGATCTTTTCCTGTATAGCCTGGGTAACCTGCGTATAAGCTTTTTCAATATCTTCCAATTCTCCTTTCTCATTGATCATTGAAGAGATAATATCCGGATAAAGCTCCTTCAATTTTTCAAGTATTTTTCGGTATTCATCACTACCCATGGTTGTTTTTTCAAGGGCCGAGAATAACATGCGGGCATTGGCTTCTTCTTTGGCGGACTGCTCATTGAATTGCTTCATTGCTTTTTCGGCTGCCGTGGTATTGGTTGCCAGTTTATAAATGCCAACACCCAGAGCGGTTACTGCAGTTAAAATGGCTCCCCATGGCATGGTGCTCCATGCTACTTTGGCTGCCATCTGAGCGCGGGTTGCAGCCTCTGTAGCCTTCTGGTTTGCTAATTTTGCTGCAGTTTCCGCATTAATGGCATTACGGGACGCTTTGTCTGCTGCAATCCCTTGGAGAGTTGCAGTATTTTCCAGAAGTTTTTGAGCTGTTAAAGTTTTATGGACAGCTTCCTGTTTAAGTTGAGCAGCTGCTCTTCTTGATGACAGTGCAAGGGAAATGTTGTCCAGGGTATTCTTAATCTTTAATTGTTGCACCGCAAGCTTATCGACAGTCAACTCTTTTCCCTTTAATAAAATAGTTTCCCCAAGAGAAAAAAGGTATTTACTATAGGCCGCAACCAAAATCAAAAGTAACGCTTTATTCTCGGACAAAAATTTAATTCCGGAAGAAACCGCACTGAAAAAACCGGTGGTTACTTCGGTGGATCTGGTTATAACAGGAATGAATTGTTCGCCTAGTTCTTTTTTTACTTCATCCAGGGAATTCCGGGCTTTTTCCAGACCGGCAGCCGTATTATTATTTTTTATATTGAATTCATCCAACAGGCTGGTATTTTTCTCAAAAGCATCATTGCTGAGCTCCAGAATTTCGCGGAACCGGTCCGTATTATCCGAAGCTGCTCCGATCGCTTTATTTACACCATCCGCATTAAGGGAAAGTTCCTTTAGGATTTTGGCTGTTGTGGTGGCATTCAACCCTTTTAAAGATTCTGAAAATTGCAGGAAGAATTCAAGGGGGTTACTATTAATTAAATCCTTTATCTCTTCAATCGGTTGTCTCATTACCTTAGCAAATCCTTCCACATCCGTTGCAGCGGTTCTGAGAACAATTCCATAAGCCCGGGAAGCGACCTGGGCCTCAATGGATGATTCTTCAAATGCAGCACCAAGGGCTATAGCTTCGGAAACGGCCGGTTTAAAAGATTCCGTTAAGGAGCCAAGATTCCGTGCAAATTGGGTGATATTGCCGGCTGTGGCATTGGTATTAGCATCCACTTCATTGATAGCGCTGCCGATACGAAGGTATGCCTCGTCTATTTGTAGATTTTTGGTTTGTGTAAAAGCTTCACGAAGTTTACCTAACATGTTTGCAATTTCATCAGCTGATGAAAAGCTATCTCCCAGGGCAACATTGGCTATATCGATGGATCTGGTAAAATCCAGAATATCTTCTTTAGCCAGACCAATACGACCGCCGATCTCGGCAATCTTATTGAGTTCATTAACAGATGTACGGGTATCGATAAGCCGGAACTCCTTATTTAAAGCCTCTACTTCTTCACGGGTCATGCCCGTCGTTTTCATCACATCGGCCAGTACATCATCATACACTGAATACTGGTCCACATATTGTTTTAAGGAGCGTTCAAAGCCGCCGATCGCAGCTGTCGCCAGTCCCACACTGCCGGCTATGGCTAAAAAACGTTGATTTACTTTTTCATAATGAGTGCCGGATTGAATATTCATTTCCCGGTTAGCCTTGTTGCGCTCGGCAACAATCTGGTTGAGTTCAGTTAATTTCTGCTTATATTCATCAGTATCCCTCCCTAAACTCCGGAGCTCCTTCCTGGTTTTGGTATAAGCGGCATTCAGCTCATTATAACTAACACCGGAGAGATTCTTCAGTACTTTATCCACTGAAAGCAGATCATTGGTAAGGGTTTTTAATTCTTTGGAAACTTTCCGGATCTCTTTCTCGGTTTGCTGGACTTTCTTGTAATCATTTTGGGAAATAGCAGATTTGCGAATCTGGTTGAGTTCAATTAATTTTTTATTGAGCTCATTTACATCCTTTGATTGGCTGCGGGCATTGGTATCAATATCTACCCTTACCCTAGCCTTTTCGTATACGGCCATCCTATTCGTTTTCCAACAAAAATAGAAGGTAAAGGTGTGTCCACAAAGGACAAAAAAACCCGGTAAATATCCGGGTTTATAATTTTAAAAAACATCAAAGTGACTGAAATCATTTTGGAGTTCGGGTTTTCTTGTGTAATAACCCGCCTATCAGGATAATGCCAAGAGTTATTATTATCCCGATCTTGCTTTCTCCAAATAATAATGTCAGTAAAAATATACTGAAAAGAGTCAAGCCTCCTATGAGTGATATTTTGATAATATTGGTCATGTTTTATTGTTGATTCAGTTTAATTCAGCTAAATTAAGTTTTTTTCCAAGAATACACATACCCAAGTGAAACGAGGATTTCATACATTTTTCCTTCAGATAGATCTCCTTTCTTTGCCCTATTCTTATATTTTGATGCTTTCTGCCATGTCCATCCTAAAGGTTTATACCAACCTCTTTCAGAAGTTACCTGATCGAATAATTCACGTGTTGTCATTTCTAATTTTGGAGTAAAGATAATCATTTTTGAAAAACAGAAAGTTTTTCAATTCGATAGCATTTTCTTCTTTACCTATTCTTATGTATTTAAAAAACGACTGCTCTGTTCTATGCCCAGTAATTAACATTATTCTAAAAACTGGAATTCCGGAAATATACATATTGGTAGCTCCAGTTCTCCTGGCTGTGTGACTTGAGACTAATTCCCATTTTGGCATTTTTTTCCTCACAATTTTAGTCCCTATAGTTCTTTCATAAAGAACTTCGTGTACTATTTTTGCTTTTTTACAAATTCTTTTTATCGTTTTCCCGAAGGATTGCTGGCTTGGCAATGATGGCAAATCACCTTTATTACGTTTTATGATATCAATTATTATTGGGTGAATAGGTATTATTACTTTCGTGCCCGTTTTTTTAGTTTTAACCTCAAAATTTCCTTTTATAATGTTTGATGTATTTATTGTAGAGTAATCCGAAAACCTCAATGCAGTAAAACAGCCGACAAGAAACCTATCCCTTACGGCCTCAGACTGTTTTGATAAGCCTCCTAATTCATTTAATTTGTTTAGCTCATCTACGGTTAGATATACAGCGTTGGGATCTTCTCCGCTTACCTGGATACATTCATAGTCATAATTCACAGGATAACCTTGCCTGCCGGATCTTTTAATCATTGCTGCAATTTTATCAATTATGGTTTTAATTGTATTTTGCATCAGCCCTAACCCTTTACTATTTGTGCTCCCTTTTATTCGTCCCTCTGTTTTTAAGTATAAAATAAATTCTTCAGCAACTTGTTCAGAGAAACTATCGGTATAGATTAAGATCCCTGTTTTTTTTTCAAAATTCAGTAAATGATTTGCCACATTGCGGTAACTGTTTTTATATAAATCCCCCTTTTTGGAATTGCTAATATATTTATATATAAAATCTGTTAATTTTATGCGTCCCTTTTTCTTATTAAAAAGTTGTATTTTTGTCATAAGCTTTTAGTTGTTGTTAGACTTAAAAGTAATCCCCCTCATTATGGCTTTGCCGAGCCGAGGGGATTTTAATTTATCCTATAACTTGTTCAAAAATGCGATAATTGCCCCAATAACAAGTCTTCGTTACCTGGTTAACTATCCGTGTTTTCCGCATACGTATTTTTTTATTATTTAGTTCTTTAAAAGATTCTTCCCATATCGCAATTTTCTCCGGATGGTCTTCTACATATTTTTTGAAAATTTCAATCATTTCCGCCTCTTCCTCTACTTTGGCTGTTTGCCTTGCAATTTCGCATTCTCTTTCATTTTCCAGTTCTTCAAGAAACCATCCGTATTTTTCATAAAAATTTTCATTAAAATGCACAATTTCGTAATTGCCTAACTGACCACCCCTCGGTGCGTCATTGCCGGTTTCTTGAATATCAATACATTCCGCATTAAGCTTTGCGAATGCGGTATACATTGAGTTTTTATTACTCCAACCGCTACCCATTACTAAGGTGTGATATTTATTATCACCTTTGAATCCATAAGTAAGGAATGTTTTTGCTGTTTTTGTCAATTTTTGTGCTTTCATTTTAATTGTTTTTTTGTTAGACTTATGGGGTTGCCGCCCCGTTGATTATTATAATGTAAACATAATACAATTTGTCATAGATTGAAAATTTTAATTTAAATTTTTCTATCTGAATATAAGTAAGTTATAAGAATATTTTTTGAAATGCTCCGAAAAATATCGATTTTTTGGAAGAAAATTAAAGTTGCAACAAGAAATTAAAAAGTTTTAGGGATGGATTGTGGTATTTACCTGTCTAAATTTTATTACTTTCCATGCTTTAGGAAGTTTTCCACTGGATGCGCACTATATTTCAATGATATCAGATTTACGACCATAACGGGCTGCCAATCTAATAACCTTTTCACTCATACTATTTTAAAAGCACATATTAATATATATTAAATATATTGTTAAACAAAATATAAATTAAATTGTAGTAGTGGGAAAAGAAAAAATGAAAATCACGTTGTATCTCCCTTCCGGAATCGAAATTAATACCCTAACATTTGCGGAAGGGGTGCACGCTGGTTTTCCGTCCCCGGCGGCAGACTACAATGACAAACTTGACTTAGGTAAAGAGCTCATTAAGCATCCGGCATCAACCTTTTTTGCACGTGTTGAAGGAGATAGTATGAAAGATGCCTGTATTAATGATTCCGATATACTTATTATCGACAGATCCATTGAACCAAAAGATGGAGATATGGCCATCTGTTATATAGACGGGGAATTCAATATTAGATACATAAGGATTCGAGATAAAAAGGTATTTCTAGAATCTGCAAACAAAAATTATAAGCCTATTGAGGTTTTCCCGGAAACAGATTTCATTGTATGGGGTGTGATCACTTATTCAATTTCTAAGCATTACAACCGGTAATTAATGACACTTAACAACCATTATATCCTTAATATCAGTTGTGTATTTAGGAGATAATTTTTGTTGTCGCAACGCCCAGGTATGAGCTGGCGACCTGCCTATCTGAACACCTAGCTTGATCTCGTTATGGATAAAGCCACTGTTCACACTATCCAATACCTTCATTAATTTCGTATGTTTTTCTCGGTCTAGATCATAAAATACATTAGCCTGGGTTGATTTATCCGAAGTAATTTCATTAATAATTACCCCCGCTTTTTTGTATTTATAACCATCTTTATAAATCACCTTAAGAGCCTCTAAAGCGTATCTCGTGATTTCTAACGTGCTACTGGTTGGAATTGGTAGGTTTATTACGCAATTCCGGGAATACTGTGGCAAATCCTTACGGAAATTATTAGTATGAATAAATACATTCAAAGATACTGCGGATCCTTTTTGCTCACGAATTTTTTCTGCGCAAATTCCGGCGTAAGTAGATACTGCCTCTTTAATTTCATCATATGAGGTTATCATTTTACCAAATGATCTGGAAGTGCAAATTTGCTTTTTGGACGGAATCAATTTTTCTATTCCTTTTACGGGAATACCATGGAGCTCCAGCCATAATTTTTCCCCCACTACTGTCATTCGTTTTCGCACAAGTGTTCGGCTAAGCTTGGTAAAATCATAAGCATTGTAAACACCAAGTTTATTTAATTTAGCTTTATACTTTTTACCTATTCCCCACACATCACCGATTTCAGTCAATTTGAGTGCTTTGATTCTCTTTTCTTCGGTATCGATGATGCAAACACCGTTGTATCCTTTATATTTTTTTGCGAATTTATTCGCCACTTTACAAAGTGTTTTTGTGTTGGCAATTCCCAAGCTAACCGGTAATCCTGTATTGCGCTTAATTGTAGTTATAATTTTATTTCCATAATCATTAATGTTAATTATCATACCGTGGAAATCCAGAAAAGCTTCATCTATTGAATAAATTTCCATTTCAGGTACGAATCCGCCCAGTATTTGCATAACCCGGGTGGACATATCGCCATACAAGGTATAGTTGCTGGAAAATAATACAATTCCATATTGCTGTATTTTTGATATGATCTGATATTCTGGAGCCCCCATTTTTATACCCAATGCTTTTACTTCGTTGCTTCGGGCAATAACACATCCATCATTATTGCTGAGCACAGCAATGGGTTTTCCATTTAAAGATGGATCGAAAACACGCTCGCAACTTGCATAAAAGTTGTTTACGTCAACTAAACCATACATAAATTTAATATTTCCTACTCGCTTGCAAAAGTAAAGAAATATCATGCAATAATGAATGAAAAATTACTTTAGTTTACTTCGAAAGTATTTATTGACATTATGGTTCTTCTGGCACAATTACGTGCAAGGATTTCCGCTAGGCGTTTAACCTGTCCGAAAAAAACAGGAGTATACCATAGTTTACGTTTTCTGGCATGCTCCTTATTCCATCGATTTTCAAGGGTGATTCCATTCCCTACCCCCATGTCAACAAATTTGCCATAATAATTGAATAAAAAATTTACTCGAGCCGTATCTCCTCCGGATTCTAAATAAACTGTGCTGGCAAAACTATGAAGCAATTGATAGGTATCACCTATGTTCAGCGAAACGACCTTACTCTCCCATCGTTCAATCACATATTGGGCCCACTTCTCAAGAGTGTATAATTCCATTACTCCTGGTATTTAAAATCATTAAGCCGGTTTAGCCAGCCTTTTAAATATTTCTTTTGGGTTGGATTAATCCTTACGATGGATTCAAAGTGGTCTTTACGTGCATTCCACAACTTATCAAATAGTACTTTTGGATCCGCACTATTTACAGCGGCCAGAGTAACCGGCCCCACGATTCCATCCGCCTTAACTCCCAGAATCCTCTGGGGTTTTTTTATGCCATGGATTCCGGATCCGATCACCCATTGCACTAGAATATTGGCAATGGATTGATTTATGATTTCATCGGCGCGCCACCGGTCCCAATACCTGGTTTTTAAAATATACCGCCACTGGTTATCTGTCATCCGTTTTAAATCCTCAATGGTCATATATTGACCGTAAACGCTCCGGAAAGTAGCCAGCGTGATATCACGATTGGTAGGACCTCCGTTATCAGTCGGATCGTTTACATATCCGCCGCACCACTTACTTACGATCGGAAGTAATTTATCAATGTTTGCCATTTTTCTTTCTGGTGTATTTATTAAATTCTGCTTCTACTTCTTCTTTTGAGAGTTTCATTTTCTCAGCAATTTCACCGGTTAATGATTTCCGGAGTAATGAAATGAATGGAAAATCGGGTTTCACAATAAGCATATTAGCCATAGTGGACCATAGTTCACAGCCGGCAGCAAACGTGCATACTAGACGAGTGCCCAGGTACCAATCATCATTTAATCCTTTCTCAAGAAATAATACCATGATAAATACAGAAACATAGAGGAATAACTTGGTGAATGTTTTGGTCAGCATGCACGATAGAATGAACTTCTTTCTTTTAATAGCTGCAACAGATCCCCAGAATAAATCAAAAAATATTGCCACAAATGCAGCATAGAAAGCCATTTCATTTCCTATGATTAAATTTAAAAAAAAAGTAATTATACTTACCATAACACCTGGAACAGTGGTAACCATATTCACTATGGTTTTAACCCATCCAAGGGCCACATCCAGTATTTCATGAAGGAAAAGAAGCAGGTTATTCATAGTTATAAATATTCATCGGTGAAAACTTCAGGGCAGTATATTTGGGTAACAGTGAAATTTAATTGAACAGCCCAAAAATCAAATAACCGCCCAAGGGAGAAGATGGCAAAATCATGAAGTGTTTCATTTGGTGTAAATCCATGGCTATGGCTTTTCCTGTAAACCTGCAGCAGATCCTTAATGTTAATGGCTGTCTGCCGGCACCATGTTTTAGCGTTTAGCCAGGATGGGATATCTCCTTCCTTGTAGCCGGCAAAAATCACAGCGGAATAGTATGCCCTTGAAATATTCTCGTTATTATCGTTCTCGCTGAATTTAATATCATCATTATCCATGGCGATAAGTCCTGATATCTTGGCAAGGCTTTGGCTTTGGAAAAGCTCTTCGATTTCCATAATATTGGATGCACGGAAAAAGCGGGGTTTTTCTTCGGTATGGTCTATTAATGGCGTTCCGGCAATATGCCTCATTACCTGGTAGTGATCGTACATTTTATTTCTTCTTACTGGTTTTGGGGTTATTTTTCCTTATCTCTTCAGCATCTTTATTTGACTTCTCTATAGTATATAGCACATCCCAGTAAAGGGTTTTATTTAAATCTTTTATTTTAGTGGCATCTTTGCCGGCCAGCTCCACTGCGAGTTCCATCTGCTGATCAAAAACATGGCCGACTTTTTTAACTTCACCGGATCTGTTATAGACAGTCGTAAATTTCTGGGCGATATAATTCATGGATCCGACATAAAACCAATAGGCAATCATCTTGACATTATTTGAGGTCTTGATGACGTCATTTGCGTATTTATTGAGCTGCCCGGCATCAAATTTTTTACTGCGGTCCCGGAAAAGGATACCCAGAAGCTTGTTAATATTATCCCAGAAATCATTGCGCATAGCCGTATGGATCACCTGCAGATTAACAGCCTCTTCATAGGTAAGATTTACCAGCATATCGCCGGGATTATCCAAATTTTTACTACATCCGCATGGTAATATTTTATACGGACACTTATATAACAAAGGATATAGTGAAGTCTTTTCGATTTTCTTCTTCCCTTCATTTATAATTTTGGTTTCAAAAAGGAAGTCCACATACTGGTTCATCTCATGGATATCCTGAACTGAAAGATTATAGACCTTTTTCCCGATATATACCGGATATAAATAGCCGCCCTCACCGGTTTTTATTCCCGGATAGATCCTGGCACCCAAAAGATGGAGAAGTACTTTGGTTTTAAGTTCATGTATTTCTATTCCCCTGGCAGACTGAGCGGCCAAAAGCATTAATGTTTCATGGGAGAGTTCATTCCAGGAGGATGGGATCTGGAAGGTATCATCATTTAATTGTATAGTTCTCATATAAAATTATTTTATCCGATGGTATTAAAAAAACTACTGTGAGGATGATTCATATCTGAATCATGTGTTGCATGGCCAAGGTCGGGATGTGTTTTTAGGTGGTTGTTTATTTGTGATAAATAAAGAGTTGATTGCTTCTTAAAGTAAGAGTGAACATCATAACTATTGGCATAAATGGATTTTAGAAAATAATAACTATCATTTTTGTTATCACTGCTCTCGGTTACAATCTGGGCAACCCGTTGGGCTATAAATTTTCGAACTAAAGAAAGCAACCTAATCTCATGGTTTTTAAGGATTATAGATTGGTCACCTTTGGCATAATATTTTAACCTAATCACTATATCCGGATATATTCTTGTGGTGATGTATTCATCCTCCACCATACTCATAAGGGCACGGTTATTTTCCAAGAACAAACGGTTATTATCGATATGTACCAGGCCATGAAGTTGAAAATCCTTAGCCGTATTCAGATAATTATTGATAACGAGATTGTAGGCTTCACTTTTGGTCCAAGTTTTTAGCGGCTCTTTATCAGATCGTTCAATAAGAAATAAATGAAGGATTTCAATTCCGTTATAAGCCCGGGCCAGTTCGCTTTCCCGATATTTACGAATCTTATAATCAGATGCCGGCGCCTGTTTCTCCGTGCGGATAACCGTGTGGCCTGCATCACCGACGGCAATGGAGCCCTCGATGGCGTACATATCCATCAGAAAACAGGCAACCGGTCTTTCAATGAGCTCAAGTAGTGCCTTCATCTCCGGATCCTGAGAAGAAGAACCGGCAAAATCATTAGCGAGTTTAAACACTTCTCCACCTGTTAAAGGAAGGATATAACGGTAAACCACATCCGGAATCAAATGCCGCCAGGATTCATCCGGAAGGGATGCATTTACCTTGGTGTATTTTTTTAAAGTTTCAGTATCTTTTAAAATATTCATTTCCATTTAAATTGCTTGTGATCCGATTGATTTCACCGCTCCGGTTCCCTTGTCAAGGGTGGTAAGCTCTATATTGGGTATTATAAAGTGCAAGTCACGATCCCATCCATTGAAATATTTGGCCATATATAGATCCTTCACCAGTTCATTGCGGATGGGCTGCATCATAGCTTGTTTTATAATAAAGAGTTCGCGAGCCTCAGTGCCGTTAATCTTGGAGTTCTTTCCGGGAGCGGCACCTATTAAACTTACATGGTTTAATTTAGCCAGGCAAATCATATTGGTTGCCTCTTCGTTATCTTCAATCCAATCCCCTCCTTCGGTAGCACTTCCGGATTTTTTTAGTGGCTCGATAACGATATCTTTCATTTCACTGCCGGTATGATTGTTATACACAAACTCTGTAACAAAGGCTTTGCCGGCATTTTCTGCACCAGCCAGAAATTCGTCCAGTTGCTTTAAGAATTTTTTTCGGCCTTCCTTTTTCTTATCATCATCTGAAGCATTTTCCCACATATAAAGCTTTTCCCAAAAGGACTCGGATATATATACGATATAGGGTACCTGAATCTTGTTGCGCATCAGGGTTGTCTTATATTTGGGAATCACATTGGCGATCTGATCCCAGCCCATACGAAACACACTCCAGTAAAACGGATTGGGATAATAAACCCGCGCCGGTGTTGGTAAACCCAAAGGAAGAATGTACCTGAAGGTGTCTTTTTCTATTTGTGATTTGCCATCGGTACCTGGTAATTTACCTCTCCTTATTTTCAAATCCGTTTGCGGACACTCTTCATCCAGGAGTTTGGTTACCGATACGGTATTAAGATTGCGTTTGTGCCATTGGTAGTTATATCCGTGGTATTCTATTTTACTCTTCTCATTCATTTGGGAAACCCGGCTATACGAGGCTTCTTTATGGGCAATGCGTACCAGTTTGTTTTCCCGGGAGAAAATGAGCTCGCGGTAAGAACGGCTGAACATATCAAGATCCAGGATACTATCGTAAATAATCCGTTCATAGTTATTATTCTCCAGGAATTCATAAATGGCGGGTTGCTCGCTTTCCAGCTGCTCTTCATATTCTACCTTACCGTTTACTTTCACCTTTTTAACAACCATTATCCCCTGCCCATAACCGGTAAGAACATTATAATTGGTATTGGCTCCCAGCTGGATGTTGTCTTGAATGCGTTTTATAATCTTGATCGGAAGATCGTTGCCGATTCCCCACTCCACAAACGGGATTTCAATATTGCTATTGATACCGGTATTTAGTTCTTTAACCGGTTTTACATTTACGGATTTTGCATCTTTATCAATGGTAAACGGATCCAGTACATTATCCAGTGCCTGTATCACAACCGATTGAGATTTTGGAAGAAAAGCGGTAGTGCCTTTCATGTTAAGCTGCTTTGACATTACATTATAATTTCTCTACCATTAAATTCAATGATCAGATCTCGCCTTAATTTCCTTACTTCACCATTCTCGGGGTTTCTTATGTTCAGCGTGTCACCCTCACTATGCCAGGAAGTACAAACCCAACCTTTTAGAGAGATGATCTCACCAGTTGATCTCTTGACATACTTCAAATCGAAACGGGTTTTCCCGTTATCATCGATAAGAGAATTCAGGTGCCGGTGGTGAAGTGTTTTTTTCATTAATTCTAATCCTCAGTACAAAAATATATGCCTTATACAGCAGCACAAAGGACAAAAAAGTGGTAAAGAATTGAAATCATTAATTCCGGCCAAAAAAAGAGCAATTAAGGAGTGGATAAATTTTTGAAGGCCGGAAAATTTTGGGAAAATCCTTTTTCTGAAAGAAGAGCCCGCCGCGCCCTGCAGCGCGACACCGCTAATTAAGATTAAAATTGCGTAATATGCCGGGCGAAATGATTTAATAAATTATTGCGGAAAAAAGAAATTTTGAGTTACCGACCTAAAAAATGAACCCCGCCGATCGCTGAGATCGCAGATCCTACATAATGGTAATTGACACCATACCAAAGGGTATCAAAGGCATCGGTAATGTGTGTTTTATGCTCATCTGGATTGTCGGCAGTATCCGGTGTATGCTCAACGCTTTTATCCTTCTCAAAACCGTTTCTGCCGATCTTGATGCCGGTACGCTCCATGGCGATCTTCAGGTATTCGGTATTGATCTGATTAAACCGGAAGAAAAGCATTCCCTGCTTGGATCCTTTCAGGGTAAGATCGATCATTTCATGTTTCCAGGCATGGGCAGGCGCCTGCCCTACGTCCACAGCCCTGCAACGGGCACACCCTTTAGCCCTTAACGTTGCCATAATGATATCGATAAGCCGGTCACTGCTCTTTCCATCAGTCCACTTGAATGTATGGTCATAATAGACAATAATCTCCTTATTAATATACAGAGAGTAATAATCGCAAAACTCTTCTACCAGTTCTTTCATTTTTTTTGGTGTCTTCACAAACATGGAGTTGATGACCCGGCATAAGTTCTTATCCTTATCCACTTGACCAACCACCAGGGAGTTAATAGCTGCATTGGAATCAAAACCAAGGTAGAGGGGTTTTGTCATATCCAGGTCACCATCACCCAGACTGCCTGATTTCTTGAGCTTACCCCAGTCCGCACCATACTGATCCAGGCGGCCGGCATCCTGTGGGATATAGAAATGAATGTGATCATCAAGGGCCGAATAAAAACCATTTGGTACTTTGTGGATCCTTCGGTTAAGGCAAGAGGT
>ERZ809224.1042-NODE-1042-length-21937-cov-7.291792_pt1 | contig 21937 bp, 19 predicted proteins | sample MGYA00520513_ERZ809224 | MGnify/ENA primary metagenome ERZ809224 (study PRJEB31576, sample SAMEA3212658) | Homo sapiens | biome: human-gut; feature: human gut; material: fecal | place: Sweden | collected 2012 ... | reverse complement strand
TTTATAACTAAAAGTTATTGCGACGGGCTAAGTGTTGAGTCGTATATAACTGCCTTTTATTAAAAACGGACCGATTGTTCTGCACCAAAGCCCGGAGATATTCCTTGATAGCGACCCCAATCTCTTTCCGGGCATCTTTCAATGAATCGTTGCTGACAAATGATTCGCGGGAGGCTGTAGAAAGCAGTCCGTCGGCATTCACCAGGCAACGAATAAAAAATGCCCAAGAAGGCAACAGATTGCAATCGTCCTCACTAAGCAACATCCGCTTCAGATATACTTTATGCGAATTACGCACAGAGAATTGCGTACGGAAAGGTAATACATAGAGTACACCTTCTATCCGTCCATGCTCTGTCCGTATAGGAAATGCATCCAGGGCAGACGATTGGAAGACCTTTGTCCCATAATCCAATAACTCTTTCCGGGTAGCTTTCGGATCAAGCCAGACGGGTGATGGGGTATTAATCAACTCTTCTTCTTCTCCACGATGTAAATAGACAGGATATGGCAAGACTTCTCCATAATTTACCAATATCTTTTTAAACACTTCGTATTCGAACAGATGAGCCCATTCATTTTTAGGCCTCAACACAACCCTTGAACCGATCTCCCACTCTTCATCGGGGAAAGTAGTCTGATAAGTACCGTCCACCTTTCCGCACCAGCAAACAGGATTTCCCCCCATTGCCGACCGGCTCTCTACCCTGATTTCATTGGTCACCACAAAACAAGACAACAAGCCGATACCAAACCGACCGATAAAATCGTCGGCATCGGGAGTATCTCTCTTTGAACTTTCACCTATCACTGTGAGGAAACGGTATACCTCCTCTTCCTTCAGTCCGATTCCGTTGTCCTGAAAGACCATCGAGCCATCCCCATTCAGGAAGACATCAATACGTCCGGAGTAATTTTCATCAATGTTGTGCAATGCAGTGATGGCATCCACACTATTTTGCAATAACTCCCGGACAAAAGTATTCGGATTACTATAAATATGCTCTGACAACAGGGCAATCATACCTTTAAGATTGACCTGAAACAGATTATTACCTTCTTTTTCCATTCTGTTTTTATCGTTGTCTTCTTCCAGTAATTTTCAAGGCTTTCGCGTTTCCGTTTTCGGCTGCTTTCTCAAACCACTCCATAGCGATCTCATCATTCTCCTCTACTCCATTGCCCATCAAATAGGCATTGCCCAATTCGAACTGCGCCTTGTCACTATTATGCTCAGCAGCTTTCATCAACCATTGAAGCCCTGCTTCCGCATCGGGCACACAGCCTTCGCCATACATCAGCATCTTACCTAAATAATAATACGAAGCCACATTGTCATTTCCGGCGGCATCATTAAACCATCGGTAAGCTTCTGTATAATTCTGTTTTACACCTACTCCGTTGTAATAACACAATCCGGTGCGATACATACTCATAACATTGCCACTGCCCGCAGCCAAAGTATAATATTTGAATGCCTCTGTTTCATTGTCTTCCACACCGATACCCATCTCGTAGCAGATTCCCAGTCCTTCATTATAACATTCTGCTTCAGCCGCTTTCTTGAAGTAGCTGAAAGCTTTCTCCGACTCGTTCAGTTTGTCATAATCGTAAAGGTAATATTCACCCATACGCAACATAGCCAAAGGTATATCATTTACAACAGCCTTCTCGTACCATTCCACAGCTTGTTTGTTATCTTCGGGACAGGCACCGTAACCAAAGAAAAAGTAGTCTCCCATTTTAAATTGGGCATAACCATAATTTTGTTCGGCAGCCTTTGTCATATATTCAACAGCTTGATGAGGATTCTCTTCTATCCCACTACCGTATTCATAAGCCAACCCCATTTCTGTAAGACAACGGGGTTCGTTATTCTCTGCACCCTTAGTAAACCATTCAAGAGCCTTATCCGGATTCTCTTCCGTACCAATTCCATTCTTATAGCAACGCCCAAGAGCGAAGATCGCATCTCCGTCTCCCCGTTCGGCTGCCTTTGCATACCATGCAAACGCTTCTTCGGGCCGTGGCTCACCGATGACTCCCCTATCCAAATAAAGTCCTACACGATACATCGCATAAGGATACTCCTGTCCGGCAGCTTTTTGGAGCAAGTCGAAAGCTTTCTCATAACTTTGTTCCACCACCTCACCATTTTCGTATAAGAATGCCAATTCTACCATTGCAAAACATGAACCCAGCTCTGCCGCTTTTTCATAATAGGCCTTTGACTTCCCGGCATCCGTAACTCCGGAATAACCATTAGCCAAATAAAGAGCCGCCCGTGCATACCCGTCAGCATTGTCCATAGACACAGCTTTTTCATAATACTCCATAGCCTTCTGATAATCCGGTTCTTCAGAAAGCAATCCACGCTCATACATCCAGCCGATACGATAGGCTGCACTACCGGACCCCAGCTCGATAGCTCTCTCCAACAACTGACAGGCATACGAGATATTCTCTTCCACCAATTCACCGTTGAAATAAACATTGGCAAGCGTCTCGATAGCTTCTACATAATTGTCGTCGACACAGCGCTGCAGGCACATCAACCCACGTTCCACATTCTTATACTCATCATTATAAAGATAGATCAATGCTAATTCATAGGCACAATATGATTCACAATAAAGCATCCCTTTCTCCAGCCATTCAATGGCTTTAGGCATATCGAGCCACTCTTCTTCCTGATAGTTATATCCAAGGAAATTAGCTGCAGACCATACACCTGCATGCCAGGCTTTCTCCCACAACTCAAACGCCAGCTCTTTTTGCTTCCCTAGTTCCGGATAGCGGAAATAGAGAGTTGCCAGATTTTTTAAAGAATATAGATTAGGAACAAGTTCCAGCGACTTCTCATAGCATGCCGCTTCTTCAGCCACACTTCCTTCTTCTATATCAAGTGCGTCGCCCATCGCGGCATATACATGGGCACGCAGGCGATGGCCTTCGGGAAGTTCGTCAAGCAACTCTTTTCGCATAAGCAGGGCCTTCTCTTTACTGCCGGTGTGCTGCTCGGCATAAGCCCGGTAATATTTTCCCCATAGCAAAGCTTCGGGTGAGGATAAAGCTGCAAATCGACGCTCTCCTTCTGCCCTATCCTGTTCGCAGTAGAAACCCATATAACGCCAATAAGCAACGGTTGCCTCTGCTTCCGGGCTTCCCATTTCCGCCGCTTTTTCATAGCAAGGGAATAACAGGCTGAGATCACGTTTCCCATAACGGGCTTCCGAATATTGTGCACCTTTCTGTGACCACCCGGCACCGTTGAATACAGCCACACGATCGCATACACTGATCACTTTCTCCCACCAGTAGGCATACTCTTCCTCATTAAGATCCACTTCTACGTTACAATCGTATGCACTGAATATTAATTCAAAAAATCCGGCTGTCAGTGCTTCGTCCTCATGGGTGTCCAAGGCATATTCGCACACAGCAAGTGCTTCCCACCAATTTTCGGCGTTCAACAAAGTGACAGGTGTAAATTGAGGGAACCATGCGGCAGCCGGTTTTCCGGATGATTGGATACGATGGGCCAGGGCTTCGAATTTCTCTTTTAAAGTTTCCATAATTGTCTGATCGTTTTATTTATGTTGTAACACACTGACAGGCATAAAACCTCACAGCGACTGCAAGATAGTAATATTGGCCGACTGAACAAAGGATAGAGAAGAAAAAAGGGATAGCCGAAGCAGAAAATAAGGTTTCTTAAAATTTAGCTTGCTATATGTAAGTTCAAAAGTTTACGCAGTTGTTGCACGGATGTTTCAATCTGACTACGGTCTTCCAATTTGTCTGCACAGTAGATATAATTAGCCTGACGATAAAAAGGCGCGCGTTTTTCGAGTGCCTGTACGATAAAATCAAGTAGTTCGTCATCTTTCTTCCCCTGCAATATAGGGCGCTGTTGTTTGGCAACCCGCAACCGGCTAAACAATACCTTGGGGTCTACATCCAGAAAGACGGTAGTCCCCACCCGATTCATATACTCCATGTTATCGAAAAAGCAAGGCGCCCCTCCTCCTGTAGAGATCACCACATCCTCAAACTCACCTACTTCATGTAGCATGTTCTTTTCAAGTTCCCTAAAACTGGCTTCTCCCCGTTCAGAAAACAACTCTCCGACCGTTTTGTGAAAACGCTCTTCAATATACCAGTCCAAATCGATAAATGGGATGTGCAGTTCTCGTGCGAGAGCCTTTCCTAACGTGGTTTTTCCGGCTCCCATATAGCCGGTCAGAAATATACGGATCATAAGCAAACGGCATTTTCGCACAAAGATAGATATTTATTGAGAGAACACCGAATGACCCACATGGTAACTTTTCGGGTTCTTCTTCAAATTTGGTGGTAAATTCTTTATTTCTTTTTTTTCAAGTTGATTATTGTCCTTTTTGCTTGCTTTAATAAGAAAAAACAGACATCGGCTGAATAAGATAACTCAAGCTTCGGAAGTGAATTTACGTCGTCTGAACCGGTATCTTCATCTTTATACCTTTCTTCAATTAACATTGTTAACGTCTTTTGCAGGTTGGCAGGTTCTTGTGCGCAAATAACAAGCCTTTTGCATTTAAAGAACTTCTTATTCACATCCAAAGAACAAGTTTTAACTCTGTGTTAAAACAAAGCTTTTGAGGAGAGAAATCTTACTTTTTAAAGACATTGATTTTCAGATGATTTAGTCTAAAATTCGCTTCCTCACCTCACGGATAGACTCTTCGGGTGAAAGCCGGGATACTTGCTTTTTTGTCAACTATAAAAGAGGGCTTACACGTCCGAAAACTGAATTAGATTCTATGAGTAAAAGAAAACTTACCACCAAATTCGAAGAAGAACCCCAAAAAATCATTTCGATCTTCCATCTTACACCCTCTGTTTTTCAGGCAATACTTCGGATACCCTACTGATAGCCAATAGTATATCATTAGTTCTTTATTTAAATTTGCCTATTATACCATTTTATTTTCCTTAATACCTTTTCTATTTACGCTTCTTTCTTTATCTCAGCCCGGGTACGGAGGCTCATAAGCCTGCATGCCTGTGTCCATGAGCCCGAGTATGCGGGCTTATGAGCACAGGCATGCGAACCCGGATAAGGATGCCGTTCTTTTTCATAAAAGACTTAATCATATCACATTGCACACAAAGCGATGTAACGCTACTCAACAAGTCTTGACCAAAGATAAAACGATATCCCCTCCTTCGGTGAAACAAATAAACCTTATTTAAATACCTTGACCCGGGTATCCAAATCTTTAAAATCTTTATCGCCAGGTCCCTGTACCGGAAGTCCAAACGGCATTTCGGCAATCAGATGCCACTCTTCAGGCAAATGCCAGGTATGGCGTACTTCTTCATCGATCAGCGGATTGTAATGTTGCAAAGAAGCTCCGAAGCCGACATCTTCCAGCATCGTCCATACAGCCAGCTGATGCATCGCAGAAGTCTGCAGCGACCACCCGGGGAAGTTATCCTTATAACTGCTGAATGCTTCCTGCAATCCCTTAACGACCGACTGATCTTCGAAGAATAAAACAGTTCCGTATCCGCTTGCAAAAGAGTTGTCGATTTTGGCTTCCGTCGTTTTAAAAACTTCCGGTGGGACGATCTTTCGCAATGTTTCTTTTACGATATGCCATAATTTCTTATGATTCTCACCCAGCAATAGCACTACACGAGTCGATTGAGAGTTGAAAGCAGAAGGCACATGAGTGACAGCTAAATTGACAATCCGCTCTATTTCCTCATCAGAAACCGGAGACTGGTTTGTTATCGAATAATAGGTCCTTCTGTGTTTGAGGGCCTCTTCGAAGGATTTTTTCATAAAAATACTCCTTTCTTTATTAGATTGATTCTTTTAAATTAAAACAACTGACAAACGAAAGTTGTTCGGTAATGGAATATATTCGTACCTTTACCACCCGATAAGTTGAAACATCAAATATGGGCAAACAAAAATTTTACGTTGTATGGGATGGAGTCACTCCTGGTATTTATACCTCCTGGACCGAATGTCAGCTTCAGGTGAAGGGATATGACAGTGCCAAATATAAATCTTTTGATAACCGGGAAGAAGCAGAACGAGCTTTCGCTGCATCACCTTATGCTTATATTGGTAAAAATGCAAAGAAAAAAATAACCGGACCTTCCACTGAGATGCTACCGGCAGCAGTCATAGAAAACAGCCTCGCTGTGGACGCTGCATGCAGTGGCAATCCGGGCCCGATGGAGTATCGTGGTGTCCACGTGGCAAGCCGGCAAGAAATTTTTCATTTCGGCCCGATGAAAGGTACCAACAATATCGGCGAGTTTCTGGCACTCGTACACGGTCTTGCTTTGCTGAAACAGAAAGGGTTCGACATGCCAATCTATAGCGACAGTGCAAACGCAATCAGTTGGGTGAAACAAAAAAAATGCAAGACGAAACTCTCCCGTACGGCAGAAACTGAAGCCCTGTTTGTATTGATAGAACGCGCAGAAAAATGGCTTAAAGAAAATAAGTATACCACTCCCATATTGAAATGGGAAACCAGAGAATGGGGAGAAATCCCGGCAGACTTCGGAAGAAAATAGACTCTAAAAATTCTTCAATAAAAATGATGGATTAATCCGGAAATAGACTCCGACAGAAAAACTGGTAGTGCTACCGGGAGAAGTTAATTCTCCACTGGCACTCCGCATTGTCCCCGGGAAAAACTGATATGCATCGGCCTTCAATCCCAGTGCATAATGCTTCCCGAACATGCGGGAATACTCTATCGAACAGAGCAGAGTTTGCGGTTTATCATAAGTTATACCCTCTTTCTTGGTAGATACTGTTCCGAAATAGGGAATTCCAAACATCGTAATGAAATCGTTGCAGATCCAATGCCCCATCTTTACGCGGAAGTTGCCCAAATCAACAAAAGCACTACTATAGACTCCAATGCCCTTACGATAAGGCCATAACTCACCTTTCTGTTGATAATAACCGGCAGCATCAAGTTCTACATTAACACGCTTCAAAATCCGGCGATCGATGTTCCACGTCACTCCTGCCCCTACGGCACCGTTCATCAACGTTTGTACTGAACTCTCACGAATCGTGTCGATCTCGCCTCCGCGATGTTGCGCCAATATTTGCAAAGGAATATAGTAATGGAAAGTCGAAGAAGGGGCATTCAACTTGAACCGTGTAGATAATCCGACAGTAAAAGCTTCCTGATGAGTATCATCCCGAAAGATAAAACTCTGCCAATCAATCCAAGCATCCAGATCGATCCAGGGAGCACCTGCCAATACCTGAAAACCCGTCTCCGGATCGGCAGTCAAATTCAACTCCGGATTATACAAAGGTGCAATCAGTCCATGATTGGAGCCTCCATATATATTCCCTAAAATCAAGTCTACTGATTTCATCGATATTTGTGCCCGAAAAAAAGGCAAAAGATGAGCACCTTTCTGATATTGTTCACCTTTCCACAGTGCTATGTCTTGATAAGAAACACTCGGATATCGATAAGCCCCACTAAACCACAACATATGGACTCCTCCTTCCAATTTGATATTCTTCAAAGGATAATATACAAATTTGGGTTGTATCCAGAGTCCCGGCAATGAATAGCCTTTTATCACTGTACCGGCAAATTCATTGTCTTTGAAAAAGCTGATATTGTCCAACTCCAGAAGAAGTTCTCCTTTTCGTTCGGGGCTTATTTTATAATCGGTACGGCAAACTCGCTCTACCAGTTGCGCCTTTGCGGGGATAACTCCTCCTATAAAAACTAATACTAAAAGGCATCTACATAAATATTGCCATTTTTTTGTCATGTCTATAGTGACTGCATATCATTCAGTCGTTTATAATATCCGTTTTTAGCCAATAATTCTTCGTGTTTTCCGCGCTCTACAATTTCCCCTTCATACAGCACACAAATTTCATCTGCATTTTTGATGGTAGAGAGGCGGTGGGCAATAGCAATCGTCGTACGTGTTTTCATCAAACGCTCCAGCGCTTCCTGTACCAAACGCTCTGACTCAGTATCCAAAGCGGAAGTAGCCTCGTCAAGAATCAAAATGGGAGGATTCTTCAAGATGGCACGGGCTATGCTGATGCGCTGGCGTTGGCCCCCGGAGAGCTTGCTGCCCCGGTCACCGATATTAGTATGGTAACCGTCTTCTTTCTCCATGATAAAATCGTGTGCATTGGCTATTTTGGCGGCCTCAATCACCTGCTCCATAGTCGCGTTCTCAACGCCGAAAGCAATATTATTGAAGAATGTATCATTGAACAAAATAGCTTCCTGATTGACATTTCCTATCAGACTGCGCAAATCAGAGATACGAACATCCTTGATACTGACTCCGTCTATAGTAATCGTCCCTTCCTGCACATCGTGATAGCGTGGCAATAAATCTACCAACGTAGACTTTCCTGAACCGGACTGCCCAACCAAAGCAACGGTTTTACCCTTGGGTACAGTCAGGTTAATATGTTGAAGTACTTCTTTCTTCCCATCATAACTGAAAGAAATATCTTTGAACTCAACTTGTTCTTCCAACCCATTCAACGGTTTCGGGTTCGGAATCTCCACAATCTTATTTTCTGCTTTCAGTATCTTATCGACACGCTCCATAGAAGCCAGTCCCTTAGGGATATTATATCCAGCTTTCGAAAATTCCTTCAAGGGATTGATAACGCTATAAAGAATCGTCAAATATACCATAAATGTAGAAGCATCAATTGAAGAATGACTACTCAAGATCAGCGAACCACCAAACCAAAGCACAATTACAATCATTGTTGTACCCAAAAATTCACTCATCGGATGTGCCAATGCCTGACGAGTTGCGACTTTATTAGTAGCATCCCGAAACTCATTACTGCATTTCAAGAAACGATTTATCATCTTATTCTCTGCTATGAAAGCTTTGATGATACGAAGTCCCCCTAATGTTTCCTCAAGCTGTGACATCGTATCACTCCATTTTGCTTGAGCCTCAAGCGACTGTCGTTTCAATTTTTTGCCTACAGTACCCATCACCCATCCCATCAATGGCACAACCAACAAAGTAAAAAGAGTTAATTGCCAACTTATGACAAGCAACGTAGTAAAATAAGCGATTATCAAAATCGGATTCTTTACTAGCATATCCAATGAACTAGTTACTGAATTCTCTATTTCTCCCACATCTCCACTCATACGAGCTATAATATCCCCCTTTCGCTCTTCGGAGAAAAAGCCAAGTGGTAAGCGAAGGACCTTGTCATAAACCATTACTCTAATATCTCGTACTACCCCAGTACGTAAAGGAATCATCACAGCTGACGATGCGAAATAGCAAAATGTTTTAAAAAAAGTCATTACCACTAAAAAAAGGCCCAATATCATCAAGGTAAAAGAAGCTCCATTGGCCTGAATCATAGCTGAAACGTAGTAATAAAAATTATTTATCAGAAGATCCTTGGTACTTATTGTAACCGTATCCCATGGAATAAATTCATATACATCTTTATCAACTTTAAATAATATTTGTAGAATGGGAGCTATCAAAGAAAAAGAAAATATATTCAGAATAGCCGATAATAGATTAAGTACCAACGCCCATATTACATATTTTTTGTAAGGTGGTACAAAACGCTTCATAAGTTGAAAAAATTCCTTCATTACTTACTATTAAATGATTATGCTACAAAGATAGCAGAAAATATCCAGCAAATTACTATCCAAAGAATAGAAAGTCAGCAATGAGCATAAATTATCAAATAATAAATTATTATATATCAACGAGACATTTTCAGAATTTACATATAAAAACATTTTTATCAAAAAAATAGGAGCATAAGGTTTTCACCTTAAGCTCCTATTTGTAACTATAAGCAAATTAACAAGTACTTAATCCGCATCGTAAAAATAGCCAACAAGCCCTTTATAAGTATCCCCGAATTCTCTCACAATTCGATCTGCTTCTCCTTTATCAAATACAAAAAAAGTATTTTTAGCCCTATTACTATGTAAACAATAGACCGGTTTAGTATTATCTTCCGGTTTAGTTAACATATAACCATCAAGCCCATAAAATGTATCTCCCCATTTATGTACGATATAATCTACCTCGGCCTTATCATACACATAAAAAGTGTTTTCACTTCTTTTACTAAAGAGGCTATACATTGGTTTTGTATTAGGCTCGGGATTTACACAGATATATCCATCAATACCGTTCGATTCATCTCCCCATTTTTTAGAAATATAATCAGCATCAGATTTCGTAAATACATAAAAAGTATTTTTTTGACGTTTGCTATGCATCCTATACATAGGTCTCAGTTCCAATACTTTGATTTGCTGCCCTGAAATATATTGATCAACAGCATTTTTCACTTCTGCTCTCTTCTGAGGATCCTGTATAAACTCATATATCGGATAAGTTTCTTCCCAATTTATATCTGTCAAATTAGCGTTAGATAAATTAACAGTTGATTCCCAGTGCTGTATATCAATTCTTGTTGGCAATCCTTTCTCCAAATCATAAACCAAGCTAGTTCCTGTACCTCCATAAAAAAGAACATAAAGCATTCGATGTTTATTCTCACGTGTTAATGTTTCCGAAGTTTCAACATTCCGATCAAAATTAACGCCTATTCCTATATCACCCACAAGTGCCTTTAATCCGGAAGCAATAGTTTTTCTTTTTACAGAATTTTCCGTTGTATTTGTAATCACAGATCTAAAAAGTAATTTATAACGCCCTCCTATTGTAAAGTTGGTCAATACGTGAGTTCCATACCTCTTAACTAATTTTTCTGCTGGCAGCCTGTTCAAATCTTCTTTAAAACTACTTGACAGATAGTTCATTAACCGACTTTTTTCATCATTAATTCTGATATACTTCAACTTTCTTACAGCATCAATACTTGCAAATGAATATTTAGATGAATAAGAATACGCTGATTTAAAATAGGTTCCTCCAGCAATTGATCCCGAATATGCAGCTTGTTTTGCGGTATCACTTACTTGGAGCGAAGCTTTAGTCTCTTTCGTCATATCTTTTAGATAGTCAAATGCAGAATATCCATAATACATTTGATCTCCTCCGAAACTAGGAGTACCTGTCACAAGTCGCTCTCCATAATCCTGCTTATATTTCTCTATATCTAAAACAGGATTACAAACTGACATAGGGTGCAAATATTCCTTTGTAATATCATATCCATAACCAAGCACATCATAAAGCCCATCACCGGAAGCACGAGTTATAATCAATTGATCATCAATAGAATTATCCAATAAATCTGTTTCAGAACACGAAAACAAAACAATAGATGAAAGAATCCAATAAAATAGTTTTTTCATAATAAGTTACAATCTAGTTTATATTTTTTAAAGATTTTGCAAATATATGCTATTCAAACCAAAAACACAAGCAATTATATAATTTAATAAAAAATGGATTAATTCATTATAATTATCTCAGAATATATTACATATTATCATTTAAAGAAATAAATTGTATTATAATCGAGAGAAATGCATATCTTTGCAACGAGAGAGATACAAGCAAGTAAGTTTCATCTATGCATTGGCTCCTCCTAACACTCTTTGAAGTAATAAGGAAGCCCTAAACCTTTAACTAAATAACCCAATATGCAAGAAACTAATAGTAAAATTAACAAGTATGATTACTTAATTGTAGGAGCTGGTTTATTCGGATCTGTATTCGCACATGAAGCACATAAAAGGAATAAGCGCTGTTTAGTACTTGAGAAACGCCCATGGACTGGCGGTAATATTTATTGTGAAAATATCAATGAGATACATGTTCATAAATATGGTGCACATATTTTTCACACTGATAAAAAAAAGATATGGGACTATGTAAATAGTTTGGTTGAATTCAACCAATTTATCAATTCCCCCTTGGCTTCTTCTGGAGGTAAATTATATAATCTTCCGTTTAATATGAATACTTTTTATCAATTATGGGGTGTACAGACCCCTATGGAAGCAGAAATAAAATTAGAAGAACAGCGTCACCCATATCGTATCATCACAAATCCACAAAATTTAGAAGAACAAGCTTTAAAAATATGCGGAAGTGACATCTATTATCGCTTAATAAAAGGTTATACAGAAAAGCAGTGGGGAAGAGCCGCAACTAAACTACCTGCCTTCATCGTTAAACGGATACCTTTCCGATTTACTTTTGATAATAACTACTTCAACGACCCATATCAAGGCATACCAATTGGAGGATATAACCGATTAATAAATGCACTACTTGAAGGAATCGAAGTAAAGACTAACATAAACTATCTGGAAAATCGCAACAAGTGGGATTCTATTGCAGAAAAAGTACTTTTTACAGGGTGCATTGATGAATATTTCAATTTTTGTTATGGAAAACTTGAATATAGAAGTTTACGATTTGAAACTCACTGCCTTAATGATATATCCAACTATCAGGGAAATGCAGTTATTAATTATTGTGACAGCAATATTCCATACACACGTGTGATAGAACATAAGCATTTTGAATTTGGTACACAGAACTCTACAATTATAACATATGAGTTCCCTGAAGAATTAAGCATAGGCAAGGAGCCATATTACCCAATTAATGACGAAAAAAATACAACTATTTTTAGAAAATATCAAACTCTAGCCGAAACTAATAAAAAAGTTCTTTTAGGCGGACGATTAGCTCAATACACATATGCAGATATGGATGATACAGTAGAAGCAGCTTTATCCCTTTGGAACAAAGAACTCCAAAATTCTTCTCAAACAAAATTAATCTAAGAGAAATTACAGTAGAAAAAGAGCATGATAAATATGCAAAAAGCAACTAGTTAATTATAAACTAGTTGCTTTTTAGCCTTTTAAAACCATGAATTAATAGAAGACAAGATTATACAGCCACCCTATTTTCATTTTTATGGTAAATATTCTATTTGAGGATTAAAGGTTAATCCGTCCCAACATCCTTTTCTTACATACTTCTTAAATATCAATTTATCATTAGTTTTTCGTTTATTAATACGATGTATATACACTCTATATTTATTTATAATAGATAACAAAAAACATAATCTATTTTTCGTCTTTCTTCTTTTCAAATACGCAGTATTACGTGCTTGGTAATAAAACTTCCATGCTGTATTAGTAGGAGCCGTATCAGGATATGGCTGATAATTAGTAGGAGTCTTATGCAATACAATACTATTATCTACATAAAAACCAATATATCCCAATGAAGATATACGCATAGTGTATTCTATATCATCCCCCCAAATGAAAAACTCAGAAATAGGTAAACCGGCACTCTTCACGGCTTTTGCATTTACTAACAATGAAACAAAAGAGGCATGATGAATTAAAAAAGCAGGAGTATCCCTATTTGAAAATGCATTATATAAAACTCCTTTCTGTGTACCGATAGAATAACCAGGCATGTTCATACGATGCGGGGTTTCATCGGTCCAAAGTACTTTACTACAAACATAGCCTACATTTTTTGTCAAATCAATTGTTTTCAGCATTTTCTCCAGCGCATCACTATAAGGTATTGTATCATCATCCATAACCCAAACCCAATCAGCACCAGCCATTACAGCCTCTTTAATACCTCGGGAGAAACCACCTGCTCCCCCTATATTTTCAGTCAAGTTAATAACTTTCACCTGAGAATCTTGTGAAAATTTTTCAAGAAACTCCAACGTCCCATCAGTAGAGTTATTATCTATAACATAGATCTTGCGTGCAGGATATGATTGGCCCTTCACTGCAGTAATACACTCTTTTAACAAAGATAGCCTATTGTAAGTAACTATCACACAATCTACATTCATAATTAAGTCTATTAGGTTAAATTAAATTTACATACTTGGGCTTACGGAGCCGCAGTGCATAAGGAAGCGACTTCAACCACCAGGACAAACGAGCTTTAAAAGTAGATAAAGGCCGTTTACCTTTCCAAGGAGTCATATCCAAATACTTAAAGTATTCTCCTTTCAACGGATGCATGCTATCATAATTCCAAGGTTTCTTATTAGTATAATGCAGGATAACAGGATGGAGCAATTGCTTCTTATCTTTCACTCCTTTATCCGCCCTACAACGGTAGAAACCATCCTGCATATTCCATTTTAAGGGAACAAAAAGTTTAGATTCATGCAGAACAGCATTCAAAAGATCCTGGTCATTAAAGCGGATACGCTCGGGATATCGTAAAAAATACTGTTCACATTGTTCATCTATTTTATGCTCACGCCAATAGCGCAAATTGATAAGTAGTACTCCCGCATTAAAATAAGAGAATGACTTATCATATTTCAAGATATCATAACGTTCATCTTCATTACTGCCGATATCTTCGACACAAGCAACCGAATAATTACTCATATCTGTATTCCAATACTCTGATATATCTCCAAGAATAACAATATCACAATCCAGATAAAGCACTTTATCCACCTCTTCCGGTAAAATGGCTGAGAACATACAACGGTAATAAGTAGCCATAGAAATGCGCTTACCAAACTTCTTGATAGAAAAATTATGCAACAAGTCTTCCGGAGGAAAGTAAAAGCGTACTTCATTGCCATAACGACCTGCGATTGTTTTTAGTACTTCCTTATCTTCAGAAGGCAGTGTAGAGGCCACAATATGGATACAAAACTCAGATTCACGGTTATTTTCGAACAGTGAAACCAAAGTCACTGCACAGTGTACCGTAAAATTAGAGTCAATATTACATGCTATATGTATCATAGGAGAATAGAGTTTTATCAATCTTCAATATTTTGACCTGTCATCCGAAAATATTTATCCAGAACCAACAGCGATATTAACTTTTCACGACGAGGATTTCTGAACTGAGCCACATATTCATGAGCATGCTCTATGATTTGTTGAGCCTCTTCCGGATGTTCGATGTAATACTTCAACCGTTCCTCCAAATCCGTAAAATCGGGTTTAATCTCAATATAATGATAGTTAGGAATCAATTTCCCTTCCATAAACCAAGTTTCGCAAGTGGGACGCGGCATCACTGCTATCGAGTTAGAAGACATTACCCATTTCAGATTTGATGCAACATCATTCCCCTCCAATGCCATTATGAACTTATAATCCAAATGCTGACGAATCGTTTTTTTAGGAGTCATCCATGCGTCCGGTACTCCCTCATCCTTACCAACGACTCCACAGTCACACATCGGATGGTCCATATACATCTCTAAAAATAATTTACGGGTACGGCTTCGTCGTATTTTCCCTCTGAAGATAACCATATCCTTTTTAGAAGAAAAAGGCATTGTATCATTTACAAACATAAAATGCCTGAACTTATCCAGTTTCATAACAACAGAGTTATCATTGGAATCGGTCAGTAAACGGCTTTTCACAATAGACGGGAATTCCGGAGTGAAATATACATCGCCCGGGCAATATCCCCACCGAAGAGATTGTTTAAACCAACGGGTATATTCCCTGGTATCAAAAAAATATGCGGTATGAAAAAGAGATTTTTTATTGTCCGCAAGAGTCCCTAAAAAGATCAAATACCGAAATTCATTCTTTATAAAAGACTTTTCCGGCAAAGAAGAAGGAGAAGACAGCTTATTATAATAATTCACTCTCTCTTCGATATAGTCTTTATCCGAACGATACTGTAATTGAGCCAATGTACTTTTCAACTTATACCGATAAAAAGCATTCGGAATAAGCATCTTCAAAGTATTACTTATAAAATAAATAAACTTAGGAGGCTTGCCACTGGAAAGTTTATATAAAAGACTATCATTCATATCATTAAGCAGTTAAGCCAAACGTCTTTCAGCTTCATTTTTGTTTCATTAAACGTACGTTTAATGAAACAAAAATAAGACTTATTTTCTACTTGAAAAAACTAATTACAGTTTTTTATTAAGAAAACCAGAGATAAAGATTAAACAAACCTTTAATAAGCCTTTTACACCTCATACAATATAATCCATATTTCACAACATATAAAAATAAATGTCAGGTTAAAATATGATGTTTTTTAAACGTACGTTTAAAAAAACATATCAAAATCAAAGAATGATGAAATTAGTACGAATGACAGGCGGATTAGGGAATCAAATGTTCATTTACGCCTTCTATATACAAATGAAAACAATATTTCCGGAGCTTCGGATAGATATGTCTGAAATGAAGAAATATAAATTACATAACGGATATGAATTGGAAGATGTGTTTTCGATCCATCCCCAAACAATATCTGCCCATAAATGGCTTAAAAGAGTAATTGTGTATGCATTCTTTTCGATTATACGAGAAAAATCCGAAGAAGAATTATCCATTCATAAATACACACAACACAAGAGATGGCCATTAGTATATTACAAAGGATTCTTTCAATCTGAACTCTTCTTCAAAGAATCTTCAGACACCATAAGAGATATTTTTTCTTTCAACACAGAAAATGCCAATTTCAGAACAAAAGAATGGGCAAAGATGATTAAAGAACAACGTTCGAGCGTATCAATTCATATCCGAAGAGGAGATTATACATCAGCTAAAAACAAAATAAAATATGGAAATATATGCACAGAAGAATACTATCAAAAGGCAATCTCAATCATACTAAAAAAAGAACCGAAAGCATTCTTCCATATCTTTTCTGATGATGTGGAATGGACGAAAGCACATTTGAAGATACATCATTTACCCCATCAATATATATCTTGGAATAGGGGCCCTGACAGTTGGCAGGACATGATGTTGATGAGCCTGTGTCGTCATAATATAATAGCCAACAGCAGTTTCAGTTGGTGGGGAGCATGGCTAAATGCCTATAAGGATAAAACTGTTATCGCACCTTCACGCTGGTCAAACGTCAAGAAGACACCTCACATACTTCCGGAAAGCTGGATTTCGATAGATATATAAACCCAATAATAATTAAATAACCCCCATACCACTATGAAAGTATCAATTATCATCCTGAATTATAATACCTCCCGATTAACCCTAAACTGCATTAACAGTATACACAAATACCTGCCTAATGGCACTTACGAAATAATAGTTGTCGACAATGCCAGCCAGGAAACAGACTATCAACACCTTACTGAAAATCTTTCCGGTCAGGAAATTACTATTATACGCAACAAAATAAACAGTGGTTTCGGGGCAGGGAATATGGTTGGCGCAAACATAGCCCAAGGGAAATACCTCTGTTTTCTAAACAATAACACTGAGCTATTAGAGGACTGCATTAGCCCATTATGTAGTTACCTGAAAGAAAAATCCTCAAACAGGATGCATTACACCACAGCAATACAACAAACACCTGAAGGCAGTACCCTCATTCAATCATCCAATCGGTATTCTATATGAGATTTTAGGAAACGACATCCCGGAAAGATTATGTCCCGCCCGCTACCCCAAAAGAAAAAAGAAAGTATACCAGTTTCCTATACATGCTTCATGGATCAACGGAGCATTTATGATGTTTCCTTCAGAAGTCTTCTTCAAAATCAAAGGCTTTGATACTAATATATTCCTCTATTATGAAGAGTATGATATCTGTACAAGATTATCTTATCACAACTATCAGTCAACGGTTCTGCCAACCTATAGATTTTTACACCTCCAAGGTGAATCTACAAAAGTTTATGCGTTGGCTTACAAAGAAAGGTTTATTTCAAAATTATATGTATATAAAAAGCATTCCAATTTTTTATTCTATATCATATATAAATGGATCATTATAATCAAATTATGTTTCCACTTCAGACGTTGGTATATATTGCCCACCATAATCTTAGGCAAAGGGTTGTCTCAATCAATGCGTCATAAATGACTCTTCTCAATCAGTTCCAGACATCTATCGGCATCGAACCCCCTCACTTTGGCATATTCATCTGCCAAGATAACAAACATCTCGTGTGTTCCGGGCAAGCGCTCAAAGTTCTTACAACCGGTTTCTATGTCGACTTTACCAAAACGCATGCGGTTTAAATCAATGATTTCCACTTCAATGCCTTTATCCGTTTCCCTAAAAAGAATGTTCCCTCCCGAGTAATCTTTATGTAGAAAACCGTTTTCGTGTAAAGCTGCTGTGGTACGGGCTATAGCACGTAACACCTTTTCTTTGTCACCGGTAAAAGTCTCCTCTAACAGATTACGATACGTATAAGGACATTCGGACTTTAGGCTCACAAAGTAGCTACGGCCAAACAACAACCATGTTCCCGTAGAATAAAATCCAACAGGAGCAGGAGAGCCAATACCTGCTTTACGCAGCATCTGTGCGTATTGATAAGAACGGCGGGCTTTAGAGGCACGAAAAGAATTATAAACAACTCGATTAATTAGGTGAGGAAGCTGATATGACTTCACTATCAACTTTCTACCATGTATTTCAAACTCTTTCAATTTATTTCTTCCTTCATATATCAACGTTCCTCCATTCTCAAAATGCACAGGTAATACACGTACAAAAGAAGATAAGTCCTGAAAATCATCTCCAACGAAGACTCTCCGAGGGTGGATTATTCGGGAAATCCGATTGATTAACCTTGACCAGGAACGCTGATAACGTAACGGCCCTCCCAATTCCCGCTCAAAGAAATCAGGATGTCGTCTATTTAGAACGTCAATCACATGCTTTTTTAGCAAACGGTCAGTAACACGTTTAGACTGTTCGCGCACCCGATAAAACAAACCTATTTCCGGCAACTTTACAACCTTTCCTCCATCCTTTAACATTGAGATCCAAAATTCCCAATCTTCACGAGCCACGATCTCCGCACAGTATCCTCCAATTCTTTCCCATTCGGACTTACGGTAAACAGCACAAGTATCCATCATATTTTTACGAGCAAGCAATGATAGCGAGAAAGGTGGTAATACCCATTCGCCCGAACGGTCTCCGAAAAACTCGGCACGTGGACAGACCACTTTTACTTCCGGCTCCGACTCCAGTATATCTACAGCAGAATGAATCAATTCTTTACTAATACGATTATCAGCATCGACCGGTAAAATATATACTCCACCTGCTTTAGAAATAGCATGATTACGAGCCGTAGCAACGCCACTATTTACTTGTGTGTAAACCCTTACATTTTCATACCGGGACTTATAGCTTTCGGCTATTTCGAGAGAACGGTCTTTCGAACCATCATCCATCACAATAACCTCAAAGTTCGGATAATCAGAAGACAGGACAGAGTCCAGTGTCTCCTCCAGAAACTCCTCCATATTATATACAGGAATAACGACTGATACTAACGGCTTTGTCATACCATCAAATTTTATCTAATCCTTTAGTAAATTTCAACCAGTAATATTTAAGCGGATTAGTATATTTCAACTGTTTCCACGGACGGCTACTATGCGGACGGTGCCAAACAGTCAAGGTAGTAAACAGATAGTTAACAAAACCCTTTTCAAGAGCCTGATGAGAAATGGTCACATCAAACCAGTTTTTCTCCGGGTTCAGAGAATGGAAATCAAAAGCACGTAAAAAGTCAGTCGTCAGCAAAGAGCAGCAGAAGCTAAGATGCTTCTTCTCCGGGAAGACTTGATTCTCTTTGCCTTTTGCATATAAATAGGGATAATTGATCGCCTCATGTTCATCTACTGTCACCGCGGCAGCTATACCGCAATCTTTGCGAGCCTGCGCACCATCAAAAAGAGACTGTAAAGTATGTTTCTTCACAATCACGTCAGATTCCACGATCAACAATCCCGCTCCGGCGGCAATGGCCTTCTCTTGTGCCATCTGGAGCACCAGCAAATAATTGGGAGAAGGATGAGAAGTGATCTCGGACAGATTGACCAATTCAAATCCCATCTTAAGGGATGCCTCCTTCAATTGTTTCGTATTTTCATCGGTGCTGAAGTCATTGTAAATAGTGTAATGAAAAGGAACGGTGAAATCTGATTTTAAAATAGCTTCAGCCGTTTGCAACGTCAACTCGATAGAATCTTTTACCGGAGTAATAATGTGGATACACTTCATTATGAATATAAATTGTCTAAGTTCAAACTTATCGTAATGCGCATTACCGGGCAAATCTATGCAATATTTTCCATATAGCCAATCTTTCCTGCTTTTTATTTCCTACCTTTGCATGCAAACCCCTGACCAATCATGAAAGTAATTGTAGATAACAAAATACCTTACATCAGAGAAGCTATCGAACAAATAGCGGACGAAGTAATATACGCCCCCGGAAAAGATTTTACGCCTGAACTAGTGCAAGATGCCGATGCGTTAATCATCCGTACACGCACCCGTTGTGATCGTTCACTGCTTGCCGGAAGCAAAGTAAAGTTCATCACAACTGCCACGATCGGATTCGACCACATCGATACGGCTTATTGCCGTGAAGCCGGCATCACATGGACTAATGCTCCGGGATGTAATTCGGCTTCCGTAGCACAGTATATCCAATCCGCACTATTTATCTTACAGCAAACCCGTGGTATGAAATTGAATCAAATGACCATCGGTATTGTAGGTGTGGGAAATGTAGGAAGCAAAGTAGCTGATGTAGCCCGAAAATTAGGAATACAAGTGATGCTGAATGACCTTCCGAGAGAAGAGAGAGAAGAAAGTACAATGTTCGCTTCTTTAAAAAGTATAGCCGAAAAATGCGATATTATCACTTTCCATGTACCTTTATATAAGGAGGGGAAATATAAAACGTATCATTTGGCGGACAAGCATTTCTTCCATTCACTGAAAAAAGGAGCGGTAATCATGAACACTTCACGCGGTGAAGTCATCGAAACAGAAGCACTGCTTGAAGCTCTCCGGTCCGGCATTCTGTCTGATGCTGTCATTGACGTATGGGAACATGAACCGGATATCGACCTTGAACTGCTGGAGAAAGTAATTATAGGCACTCCCCACATCGCCGGATATTCAGCGGACGGGAAAGCAAATGCAACCCGAATGTCACTCGAAGCCTTATGCCGGTTCTTCCGGATAGAGACCGACTATCGGATTACTCCTCCGGAACCGAAGAATAAACTGATTTCTACTGCAACTTATGAAGAGGCATCCCTTATGATTTACGATCCTCGCAGAGACAGTGATGCCCTGAAATCTCACCCGGGGCTCTTCGAACAACTTCGGGGAGACTATCCTTTAAGAAGAGAGGAAGGTGCGTATCGGATCGTAATAACTAAATAATCATGGACATAATCTGTGGAGAATGTCCCCGATCATTTTATAAGCTGTTTACAACGCGCTCTATGATCTTGGGGAACCATTCATATTCCAATGCATGAACTTTTTTAGCCACATCCGCAGGGGTATCTCCGGGAAGTACCGGGCATTTTGCCTGAAAAACAGTACTTCCCTCATCGTAATGCTCATCTATATAATGTATAGTAATCCCACTTTCGGACTCACCTGCCATTACCACCGCCTCATGTACCCGGTCGCCATACATCCCTTTTCCGCCAAATTTAGGTAAAAGTGCAGGGTGAATATTTATAATTTTATCAGGATAAGCATGCAAAAGTGCATCCGGAATACGTAACAGAAAACCGGCCAGCACAATAAAGTCTATCTGATATTTACGCAGCAAATCCAAGATGGACTCCGCAGCTTCCCAATCAGACTTCGGAAAAGCCCTATAAGGCACTCCTAAACGACATGCACGCTCCAAAACATACGCATCTTTCCTGTTAGAAAGAACCAATCTCACTCTGACAGAAGCATTTTTTTCGAAATACCGGATAATGTTTTCAGCATTTGTACCGGAGCCGGAAGCAAAAATAGCGATGTTTTTTCCCATAATCAGACCTTTTAGTGCACAAAACAGTGAAAAATGTGCAAAAGATTGCATTTATTTAATCAAAAATTTGCGCAGGACGATAAATATTTATTCCTTTGCACCGCAAATTTAAAGAAATAAAACTAATTATTAATTAAAAACTTA
>ERZ809224.1036-NODE-1036-length-22037-cov-13.093895_pt1 | contig 22037 bp, 36 predicted proteins | sample MGYA00520513_ERZ809224 | MGnify/ENA primary metagenome ERZ809224 (study PRJEB31576, sample SAMEA3212658) | Homo sapiens | biome: human-gut; feature: human gut; material: fecal | place: Sweden | collected 2012 ... | reverse complement strand
TAAATAATGTCTACAATAATTGGGTTGGTGTCTACTTTTAGATTACCACTTCAATTTTTGTTTAGCAATTCGCACATAAACTTATTATCTCCTTAAACTCCCATTATTTTTATTTTGTTCATCAGTCTTATACTTCAAATACTTTTTATCAGTTTTTCTTAATTTCTGGCAGAACTGCATTTTACGGCTATAAGCGGTAATACTTTGCATTAGCTGCCTTAAATCTCTATCCTCTTGATTTTCCAATGTATCTATTGGAGTATACAGCCAGAAAGCTTTATGTCCAAAAGTTGTTGGTCTGCATTTAATATCTGCAAACGGACCACTTGGAAGATCAATAATCTCTTCGCAGATTTCTTCAATGCTTGTCATACGATTTGATAGACTGGCAATCTTTTGCCCAGGCTCATGAATATGAAATCTGAAGCTATATATTTTACCTGTAGGTACATATAAGAACCCGCCAAGCATATTTCCATATTGAGAACATTTAGGCTTGAATCCTGCATTAAGCCATAACATCTGACAATTATCTGTTGATATCTCAGAGAAATCTACTGGTGTCATATAAAGAGCTTCTGCTGTTTTGTTATATGATTTAATTGCGCTTTTAATAAAGTCATTTTTCATAATAATAATTCTCCTTTATGTTATTTGATGTTGTAAATATGACAGAAAATTAGTTCGAATGTATTTATTAATACTTCCCTTAAAAGCTCCAGAGTATTATTTGACACTAATAACTCCTACAAATCATAATCATTAATCAATTTTTCAACATCCGGTGCAGCAAAATCAAGTTTCGCCTGGCATAAATTTAGTGTTTCTTCATCGCACGAATTACATGAAAGAATATCCATTAGAATTTCATTTCCAGTTTTTATGAATGGATTTATTTTATCCAACAATTCATTATCGTTACGAACAGAAGCTTTTATTGATAATTTCCCCATAAATTGTGTAAGCTCTAATGCACTAAAAGCTAACTCATATTCTTTTTCTGATAATGCAGTTTTTGAAATAGGACGCAACTGATTATTAGAGTTCTGTCTTTCATTGTCTGAGACAAAATCATACTCTTCAACTATATAATAATAATCTTCCTGAGACTCATTATTTGCATTATGGACCATATCACGGCCTTTATAAAAATCCCAAGTTTTACTGTCTGATGTTTTAGCAAGAAATTTTACAGGCTTTTCAAGTGATTTAAGGGCATTATCTAATCTACCATTTAACTTATAATTGTCATATCCATTATCGAAGATCCATACTTCGTCACACAATAATATATTGGTAAGCTCCACAGATACCCAACCAGTCCAATTATTTTTTGGAACATAAGGCTTATAAAAGTTTGTATTATCATGTAAGATATTCTTAACTTCACAAATATGGTAATTAATATCATAATTTTTTTCTGCAGATTTCAAAAATGAATCTACAAGTATACAATCTTTTTTTGTTAAATTATCAGCATAGAATGCTATGTTCCTTACATTATTTCTGATTCTTTCTTCAATGTCTTTCTTGGTTTTGAAAAATTCTCTCATAGTGTCTACCTCACTTTTAAATTATTTTGAGAAGAACAAAATACTAAGTTATCCTTCCTACTATCCCTTGGACAAGAAATCATTAAATGGGCGTAAGATTTTTTATTTTTTATTCTCCTATTATTCGCTGGACAAAAAAATAAGGATTGACCGAAAATATTAATATTTTTATATTATTTTTTGAGAAAATAATTTAATGGCTGGACTTAAAAAATAATCTTTTGTTCTTCTACAAATATAAGTAAGGTATTTATGCATTTTCCTATTTAACAAAAAAAATACAATATGAATAAACTAAAATCATTTAGCAAATTCATATTGTATTCTATTATTTTTAATATTATTTAATTGATTCTAATGATCTGTTCATAGAGGCATATATCCTTTTCATTAATAGCTCTATTTACATGCATATGGCCAAAGAGATGCTTCTTGTAATCACATACAGCCTTTATCTTTTCAAGATAGTCTGTTAATATATCCGGCGCATATAAGCCTTTACCACCCATTAATATAAGTTCTGATGTGGATGGGCTATGAGTAAGCAGGAAATCAACCTTATTATCATGCCTTTTTAATGCCTCTAACCCATGCTGCATTTCTTCTTCTGTCGGAAGTTCTTCTTTCCACCATGATAAATCCTTTACACGGTACATATATTTACCACGCTTATCCAGTTCCTTAGCTTTTTCTCTCCAATCTTCATCATTATAATCAAGAATACCATCCTGTATATCATGGCTGCTTGCACCGCCAAAGGCAAAGAAACTTAAATCTTCAATATTAAAAATTTCTCCACGCATAAGATGTAATACATTTGGTCTTATTTCATGTACTTTTCCACCATGCCATTTCTTTATTGGATATGCATATAATCGTTTGAAATTCTCGTGATTCCCGTCTACAAATACTGTTGTAAAAGGTTTACCTTCTAACCAGTCAAGCCAGTATTTTTCATTCTTATCTTCTCCGTCTTTATTCCATACAAGCCCGAAATCTCCTAAGATTATTACTATATTTTCATCTTTATTATCCTTATCGAACTCCTTCTGCTCATAGAAGCTGTTTACTCCTAATCTTACAGGATTTCCATGTATGTCTCCTGTTATATAAATAGCCATATTATTACCTCTTACATACTAAAATCTCAACATCTGTGTCTGTAAAAACACTTTTTATCTGCTCTGAAACATCCGTCCAGTTTACTTTATATCCATCAAATGCTGCTTTTTTAGCTTGCAGTATATCATAAATTGTATTTTTTCTCATTCCTACTCCATTTTTACAATTATTTTCTTCTATAAAACAGGTCCGAATTCTTCTAAGATATCTAAATCCTCTGTATTCTTTGCAGCTTCATCACTTAATGACTTATCAATCTGTTGTGACAGTTCACCCATTAGCTTATCATCAGCCTTATAAGAATGAATCTGTGTCCTCGTTTCATTATAAAAATCATCTGTCATATATTTTTCCATACTATTCTCCTTATTCATTATATTCCAACTATTACATCATTTTCATAAGGTCTAATATCACACAAATTAACCAACATACTCCAGAACAAGACCATAAAATTTTTGATAATTTACTTTCTGATACATTAACATCAATTATACAAATGATTACTAATAAAATATGTAAAATCAAATTTATATTCATTCGCATTACTCCCATTAAAACTCTAAATCAATATCGTTCTTATCTGTTTTCCTATCCGCATCTTTTGGTAAAAAAGATTTTGAATAATCTTCTTTAACCTTAACAAGCTCCGGATTATCAATAATATTTCCAATTACTTCGACATTATAAAAATCTCCATAAAGGTCTTGTACCATAAGAGGAATAGAACTATATACATCTAAGCCTGTATAATCATATCCATCATATACACACTTATTTGCATCAATTGCTGTCATAGCACTCATTTCCTTATTCCACCACAAAAGGTATCTGTCAGGGTTCTTATCATTCTTTCTATGCTGAAACTCTACAATATCATTTGTAAATATCAGCTTATAATTATTATCTGTCATGCCTGTACACTGGCATATTGTATCTTCCTGTACAGATAATGCAGGACTAACAAAATCTGTCGGAAGAATTTTATAGCATTCCCCAGTTTTAAATAAATATCCTTGTATCCATTCATTGTTATCTTTTCTCTTTGCCTTATATAAAAATCTGCTATCTGTATTCTTCATAATTAGTTTTGCTCCTTATTTTAGTAATAAAACTCTTCTGATATTCCATATAATTCATCTATAATTTATTCCCAGTCATTTTTAGTTTCTCCGACTATTATTATCCGGATTTCTTCGTTACGTCTTCTTAATTCATTAACAGCCTCCTGTGCTGTTTTTGAAACCGTGAAATATGTTCGCTTAATATCATTTTTGTCTTCATAAATAATATGATAATTTCGATATGCCATTTTTCTTCTCCTAAAAATAAAATTCTTCTGATATTCCATATAATTCATCTATATCATCATAGTCATATTCATAATTTGAAGGCTTTGGAGTATTTTTAGCTTTATCAAAGTTTTCATTGATAATCTTCCAACACTGTCTCTTCGTTAAGCTTTCAAAATTTTTTCCTAATTTGTTGTTGATAAAGAGTATTGTATTCTTTTGCTTTTCAGTCGGCAGCAGTTTTTTAGGTATTTCCCATTTATCATTTCTTCTGTCTTCATTATATTTTATCTTACAATCAGGACAACGATATATATTATAATCATAATATAAGTCGTAATCTGCTGTTCCATTAAGGTCAAGTATGAATCCGGTCTCTCTTTTTACTTTCATTTTTCTATCACAGTTTGGACAAATCATACAATCACTCTCCTCTATTTATTAATAGATATCTGCATCTTCATAGCCTATTTTATAGCCTGTCTGTAATAGTCTGGCTTTCTTTGAAGCATTATCTAAGGTAGTACCGGATGTGATTTCCTTATCAAAATCTATATCACATACGGCAAAATAGTTTTTACTCAGCTTAATAACATAAAAATGTCCAAAAGATAATACCTGAACTCTTTCCAATTTTCTATTTTTATTCATTCGGGATATCTCTATCCATTCATTTTTGTGCATATTAGTTCCTTTTTAAATATCGGTATATTTCCTATATTCCCATTTGTTAGGGAGTTTCCCTGCAAGTAACACAAGTTCCCCTGTTTTAAATTTATTACGCATAAGAGTATCCCAATATGCATCATTTATATTAGGATTAATGTCTACAATCTTTCCGGTAGATGTTTCTTTAGCTTTTATCTGAACTGACTCTTCTGGCTGACTTAAAAATTTGCTCTTTAATTTTTCTTCTTTATATACTGAATATCCGCCTATACCTTTTTCAAATATAATAACCTCATTTAAACCAAGAAATGGAATATAAGCAGCTAATGGACAAAATGACTTATCTTTACAAGCAACTCTATAAAGTAAAAAATCCTTGTAATAATCCATATCATCTTTTTTTGATATTAATAAAGCTGAAAATATTATGATGCAGTTATAATTATAGAAATCATCCCCTGCTCTTTTCATTTCTTCTATGCTCTGATAGATGACAAATCTGTTAATCTGCTTCGGATTATGGTTTAATAGTCTGCTCTCTATTCCACTTCCGCAACTTCCTATAACTAATATTTTTTCTGCTTTTGTTTTCATATGTTTACTTATTTTTATTTTCTTCAATTTTTCCATAATACTCTATTCTCTTTTATTTTTTTTATTCTGTATTGGCATATTTTTCTTTAGTTCTAAAACCAATAAATTAAACTTAGCATTTCGAACTGAATTTCATCAGTTATTTTCTACAAAAATATCTATACCCTTAAGGCCTTTAAGCTGTATTCCATTTCCATATTCTTCATAGTCAAATTCTTCAAAACCTAATACCTTGAAATTGTCATTACAATGATCTCCATCAAACAAAATTATTTCATTGTTGTACCACTTAAACGCACCGCAATATCTAACAATATGTATCATTCTTTCATCAATAATATGAGCTAAATAAAGATGTACTGTATCAAAATTCTTATCTTTGAATATATTTTGAAAACATACTGGTTTTTCAAGTAATGTAATTTTTTGTTCGTTGTCCGAAGAGACACGAATTTTTACAATATCCTCTGATTCGTTATTTTGCATACATTTATTATTCATAATTTTATTTCCTATTTTTAACTCAACACCAATTGTGTTAAGTATATTTATTCCTTTAAGCTGCATACCATTTTCTTCATAATCAAACTCTTTAAATCCCAGCACATTGAAACTATTACTATAATCATCACCATCAAGTGAAGTTATTTCATTGTTGTGCCACTTAAATGCTCCGCAAAACCCAACAATGTTTTTTATTCCATTTCCGATATCGATAATCTGGGTAGAATGTAGCTGCACTGCATCAAAGTCCTTGTCCTTAAACATATCTTTAAAACATACCGGTTTATCAAAAAAGGTAAATCCTTGATAACGGTCAGATGCTTTTAAGATATCTTTTAATTCATTATTCATAACAATCTCTCCTTTATCTTACTAAAATTTCTGCATTCCGCACTTTTAATTGAGAATTGAATTAAAACCTTGCATAATCTCCATTCCATAACTCTTTAGCTTCTTTCTTCCAGTCTCTAGCCTGTCTCTGCTTATCATCTACAATCGTATCAAGAAGCCTGTAAAGCCTGTTTTCTATACGCTTGGATGTAATTGGAAACTGTATAAGTATTGAACACCTGTTAGGCTTTTCATAACATTTACTTGGATCAATCCCTATAAAGAATCCATCAGCCCAAGGATAACCACCTATACATATTCCGTTATTTTTAAGAGTTGGCAGGCAATTATATATGTAGTAGTCTGATATATCATCATCTGTTATATTTCTGAAAAATTCATTATCATAACACCACTTAAAAAACCTTACAAGCTGCTTATCTGGTGTATTATCTCTTAGCCCAACTGTATTAAAAAATCTGTCATACTCTTTTTTGTCAAAATATAATCTGTTTTTCATAATATTCTCCTTTTTTTATTTTAAAATAATATGACAGAAATAATAATTTGTTTTTCTATGCAAAAATAAGAAGCTTGTCGCACTTAATTCTGTTCAATCATAATAAGATTGCTTTATCTGAAAATCGCTTTATTAATTCTTTAAAAAACAATTTTTTTTATTCATATTTTCCATTGAGAATTTTTATCCTTCTTTGTTGTTTAGTCTATAACTCTTGTAATATCCCTATTTGCTACATTATATATAACAGCCCGTCCTTTATAACTTGAAAGATAAGCTTCTGCCAATGTCTCATTTGAACAGAATATTATTATTTTTTTGTCTGAAATTTCATCTAAGATATCATCTGATTTAATATATCTTTTTGTAAAGGTTTCAAATTTAAATGGAAAAGCTTCATTAAATCTATTGAAATATTTATAATCCTCATGCTTGAATACTATCAAATCTCCATACACTTCTTCATAAGTCTTACATAACTTAAGCAGGTCATCCATTGTCAGCTTCAGTGATTTATATTCTTCAGATGATGCAGAATAATATCTCATCTGCTCACATATATACTTGATATAATCAGCAGGGTTTTTAAAAGTGTTTTCCTTGTTGATTTTTAATCTTAATTCATCTGCTGTAAGAGGCAAATATGTGTATCTTTTTATTGCATTAATTTTATTTATATTAGTTTTTATGTTACAATATATAAGTGTTATAATCCATAAAACTATAAAAATTCCCAAAGCAGCCAAAATTCCAGTTACCATTCCATCAAATATACGGTCTACTATATTATCTTTTTTTGACACCAAGTTGCCTATAATTCCTGCTACAGTTAAGTATAAAAATCCAAATGCTACTATGAGGTGAAGAACATATTCTTTTAAAAATTCCTCCAAAAATGATTTTTTCTTACTTATATTATTAATTTCGTTTTTCATAAGTTCTCTCCTTTTATCTTTATTAATGCATAGTTCTAATTCCACAAATAAACACTCTGCATAGTATTACATAAAAAATTGTATCCGCTTTATTTTTCACACTATTTGCTATCTATTTTTTTATTTGATTTATCAATTCCAATTTAAACTCCTTTTTTATTATATATATGACAGATAAATAGGTTTGAATTTTTACATAAAAAAATCGGCTTAATCCACGAAGTAAAAACTTCGGAATTTTGCCGATAATATTCAAAATTATAAAATTCATCAACTGAGATAACTTTTAACTAAATCATCAATAGATTTTGTTTTTGCTAATGATAATACTGCATATTCATGCTGTAATGAATTTGTTGCTGGGGTTTCAATAGCTGCACTTACATTATGTGTTGGTAAATCCGGGAGGATTACTCCTGTTTCTTTTTCTAATGCAGTAAGTTCATCAAATTTATCATTCCATTCCTTATCTGACATAATTTCAGCATGTCCAGAATAATAAGCTTCTGAAGCTTTATTAAGCTGCTCTACAAGACCTTTCATTATATTAACGAGTTTTTCTTTAAGTGTAATAATTTCCATAATTTTCCTTTATTCTGATATTTGATTTTGTGTTTCTTTTTCAGGCTGAGCAAGATATATATTTATTTTTTTATCTTTAACCTCATATTCATAAGTATTTCCGTTACTTATGAACTGTCCGGTAATTCCAGTCTGTAGAAAATTCATATCTGCATATTCTTTGCGAATAGCTGCTTCAATATTTCTTGAAACATCATTACCCACTCTAATAATTCCTACAAGAAAGACAATTAGAAATCCTATTAGCGACAATAAAGAAATACAATAAAAGTAAAAATCAATCCAATTAAACTTGTTCAACACTGTTAAAACAATAGCAGCTACTCCAAAAATAAGACCGATAATAAAAAATATCATAGCAATAGTTATGATAAACACATTACTGCTCTTTCCATAGTCAACAAAAATTTCTGCTAACATATTTGTCATAAACATTCTCCTTTCAGTTTTTGATAAGAATAATATGACAGAAAAAACAGGCCCACAGAAATTAATCTGTGAGTCTGTCAATGTCAATATCAAAGTATTATCACATATCAAAAGCAATCTTGATGGCTTCAATTGCATCTGTATATGAAATATCCAGATTATCAACTGTTTCTCTAACTGCTTTCACTAATTTAGCCTGCTTACGACAGCAAAGTGCACTTTCTGCTTCCTTTTCAGAAAAGAAAAACTCTTTTTTGTAAGCATCTAAAGACATACGAAAGCTCTTAGATGCGTCTTCACTGCTAAGATATAATATTCCCATACCGCTTGGTGTATAAGCTAAATTTTTTATATATGCTTTCTTTACTTGTGAACTTTGTGTATCTAAAAAATATACAATAGAAGCCTTAAATCTTCTTATTTCTGCTAATACATTATCAAAAAGCAGATCGTTTACCTCATTATCATCATCTGAGACTGGTTTATAATTATCAGAAAGTTCTTCATCAGTGGTATCCTCTATCTGGCCATTTTTGATAGGCATCCATGTAATTTCACCGCATGTGTCCATATAATAAGCTTCATTCCTTACTTCCGCAAAGAAACCTATTTTGCATCCACTTGGCAAATTTCTAGGAATACAAAGTTGCTTTATTGTTAATTTATATTCTCTTTTTTCACCTTCTGATATTACATAATATTCAAATTTGCTATACAAATTATAATAGAGAATGTTATCATTCTTATCAACAATAATAGCTGATAGATAAGTGTCGGGATAATGCATTGCTGACAAACAATCGTTAGGATAATGCTTTATTATACATTGACATGTTACTGATGTATCAGAATTTTTTTTCACATCTACTCTAGTGTCATCTACCTGTGCAAGGAATTTAACATTACTGCTGCCAGGTTCCTTTATAGAATTATATTGGATAAAATTTGAATGGGAATTATTGATATTATCAGGCTTTCCGCTTACAGCTTTTCTTACCATTAAGACTTTTGATAAATCCAGATTAAAAGCTGGAATACTAACAGCATCTGATGTATTTATATTCATTGAGTGATTACAAAAATCAGCCCCCATATACCATATAGATTGATCATCTTTTAATGTACGGGTCCAAATTCTATCAGCAAAAAATCTATATGCTGCTTTAGCTGCAACAGGAGAATTTTCAAAATCTGTCTTTGAAGGTAGAAACATTTTTTCTTCTTTTCCATTGATTTCATGTGAATGCATAATGTTTTCCATAGCTAGTGAACAATATTCCATTAAAGAGTTGAGATTTGTTTCTTTATTAAGATTTTCCTGTATCCAATAAGAAACACCAACATTAGACATACCTATAAGTTCTCTTATTGGAGAGTCCTCACTTCCTGTTAAAACAGTATCTGCATATTGTGCATCTGTTGTTCCAGAAGCATTAAGCTGGATGTACGGATAACTTTCTCCATTAAAATAATAAATAATACCATTTGTTGAATTGTCATTCAAAACAGCTTCGCTTAAATTTTTGATATTCATAAAAATATCTCCTTTCAATTTTTGATAAAAAGAATATGACAGAAAAAACAGACCCACAGAAATTAATTTGTGAGTCTGTTGATATTAACGCTAAATGAATCAGTATTATTAGTTTGGTTTATATACATTATCATAGTTCATTTTAGGCATGCCTTCTGTTATATTTTTTATAAAAGAAGATACTTCCTCACACTTGCTATTAAGTATTCTTAACTCATCAAGTGTAAGAAGTCGTTTATCTGTTCCTTTTAAAAACTCGACTTCTTCAAAATCATTAGCCCAGATATTAAGACCAAAATCAATACTGTATTTTTTTATAAAATGATTAACTTTTTTATTTAAAATACTATATTCATCGTGAGTCTTAAAATACTGCTGTTCCATCTTTTCAAGCTTTTCTAATTCTAAATGAAAAGCAGCATCTACATAGTCTGAATATTTACCTTTATCAAGATCATAATTTAAATCCTGAATTAGTCTACGAGGCTTAAATCTGGTTTCTCCTCTCTGATGCTTGTTGTCGTAACCATCGCAATCATATTCTGAATTATACACAGCCCTTCTTGCATCATTATAAACCAACCATTTTTTTATCTTATTGTCCTGGTCTATTCTGGCGAATAATTCACTGCCAGCTATTACAGTTTTAAGTTTTAGACTGTCTTCCTTTTGGAATTTCTCAGCAAGATTAAGTATATAGCTTGTAAATCCATTGTTTCTTTTATCAAGAAATTCTATTTTCTCTTCTCTGCTGAGTTCCTTTTCTGCTTTGTAAATTTTCTTTCCATACTCGTTAGCTTTTTCAGCCATTAAAGCCATTTCTTCAATTTTCCATGTAAATTTCATTTGAAATTCCTCCTTTACAATTTTGATAAATAATATGACAGAAATAAAAATGAATTTTTTTGTATAAAAATAACAGCCTGGTTTTTTATACAGACTGTTATAATTTATTTTGTATATTTAATTAATCTGATAAGCTCCAATAATCAGATGATGAATTAAAAATATTGGATTTAATTGTATTTTCTGAAATTACTTTTAAAATATCATCCAAATAATCGAATAATCTATTCCAGAATTTATTTACTTCCAAACTGCACCTGGTTAATAATAATTTATCATTTATGTAGAGCAAAAAGCTATCTGCAAAATATTCAAGTCCTTTATTTTCATCATTTCCTAAAGTAAAATAATACGCAGGAGTATATTGAGGGTTAATTGTTTTTACTAATTTATCCCATTCTAAAGTTTGAGATAAATCTCCCATATACATATCTACAAAATGTCCTATTTCGTGGCCTAACCCATATTGAATTGCATCTTCGGACGCATATGTATAAATTGTTTTGGCATCATAATCAGTTACTCCGTATATATCATAAGTAAATCCAAACTTTTCTTTTAGATCTTCGTTAGTTATGATTATTTTCCAATTTTCACTGTCAAACACATTTAATATCTGAACGGGAATTTTACTTAAGTATCCTTCTACATAGCTTTTAGCCTTATCTGCATCTATATAATTAATATCTTTGCACAAAAATGACATAAGAGTATCTTTTGTAAAATATGGTTTAATTTTATATTCAATATTTATACTCATAATTTCTCCTTTCTAAGAATTGGTTCAAAAAGTTTTAATTGTGCATCATCAGCAATTAAATGTATTTCTTCATATATTTCTTCTTCCTTTCCATTTAAGTGAATAGTCTTCTTAATGCATTTTAAGAATGCAATCTGTTCTTCACGGCTCATATGCTTTTGGAAGTCTGTTAAATCTTCCTGATTCCAGACATATATTAATTCTCTATATAGTCTGTTCTTTTCTTCCTGCTTATGAAAAATATTGGTAAATATAGTCCATATAAGTAATATAATTGTAAGACACAATATTACTGTAAGAACAACTAAATTCTTTATCTCTAATAAATCCACACACATCAATAAAATTACTCCGGCTAAACATATGCCAGCCTTGCATTCATAAGACATCCAGTCTGCATTAAGCGGATACCTGAATGCAATATCACGATACCTAAATGCATTTACCAGATAGAATACAAAGCAAATTATAAAAATAACAGGCATTATTCTTAATAATATAAAACTTATCACTTCTACACTCATAACTCTCTCCTTTACTTAACCACACTAAGCAATGTATAAGTACTTACATTACGCATCTGTGCTTCCTTAACAGTCATAACGAATATACAGTAGTCAGGCGATACTGATACTATGTACTTCCCCGGCTTATTTTCATGCAGCCATTGTCTAATACGGGATGCTAAGACATTCATTGCTTCAGCAATTTCATTGTGTGAGTATTCATCTTCATAATTATCAACCATAAGAAATCTATCAAAGGTTATCCCTCTATCCATATCTTCTAAGAATATTTCATACTCTTCATTAATAATCTCTTCCATAATAATCTCCTAGACAATTTCAGTTTTCCTTTTAGTCTAACTCTATATTCTCTTCATGTTCTATATTAAATCCAAACTCAATAGCCTTTGCTTTATATGCTGTTTTAGCTGCATCATCTGAAATCAAATCATTCTTAAGAGGAAATGCTAATAAGCTATCTATATCTGTAATCTCTGCTTTATACTCTTTTACTAATTTCTCAAAGTTACTTTTTGAAGCATTTATCATCTCACGCTTTATACTAAATGATTTACCTGAGCCTGAAGAAGCAAATACAAGACCAATTTTAATATTATTCATTTCTTCCATAATAATCTCCTTATTTTCTATTGCAGAATAATGTTTTTCAACAAACTTATTCCATAAAATACATGCTAAGTAGTGAACTACTCCGACTTACTTCATAGAAGTCGGAGCTTCTTGCATCAACGACCTCGGTTATTATCATACCTATTTGGTAGTTTTCCCAAAATCTCCACAAGCGTATTAGTTCGGCAAGTTCCTCACCTACTATGATTTATTTTTTATGCTAACAGAAGTCTAAGCCCTTCATGTTTGATATTTTGTGCAGCATTAACATCTCTATCTATATTTGTCATTCCACAATTAGGGCAATTCCAATATCTAATAGATAAATCTTTTAAAAGTGGATTTTTAAAACCACAGCAGTTACATATCTGGCTTGATGGGAAAAATTTATCCACTTTTACGAGATACCCACCTTTATCTTTAAGCTTATACTCAAGCATATTTAAAAACATTCCATAAGCATTATCCAAAGTGGCTTTTCCATTGCCAAAACCTTTATTTGACATAGCTCTCATATTAAGATTTTCTACACATACGCAAGAATACTGTTTGGTTATCGCAGTAGACTCTTTATGTAAAAAATCTTTTCTTTGATTTGCTATATGTCTATGAATTTTGGCAATTCGTTTCTGTTGTTTGTTGTAATTATTACTGCCGATAATCATATGCTTCAGCTTGCGTTGTGCTTTAGCAATTTTTTGAACTGATTTACGATAGTAGTGTGGCATATTACAATTATTACCATTACTATCTACATAAAGACCATCAGACTTATAATCTAACCCTATAGTTGTTTGTGATGTTACAGGAGCAGATAAGGTATTATCCTCATACTCAAAAAGAATTGATACCTGATAACTGTTATCTTTATTTTGAGTTATAGTAGCTGATTTAATTTTCCAGTCAGCATTAGGATTACGATGAATTTTAGCTTTTACTTTACCAAGTTTCGGCAGTTTAACATAACTATTGCCAATTTCGATATTTCCATTTGTAAAGTTCGTAGTATAGGATTTCTTAGCTTTATGTTTGCTTTTATATTTAGGAAACCTGCCAAGATGTTTAAAAAATCTGTCGTATCCATCAGACAGATGATAAATAGCATTTGTCAATGCAAATTTATCCACTTCCTTCAGAAATAGATAATCTGTCTTTAAATATTGATTGCAGTATGTATTGGCTGATATTTTGGATAAATGTTTTTCTCCTGATTTATGTCTAGCCTGCTGAACTGTAAGCATCTGATTATATACAAATCTGCAACAACCAAAAGTCTTTTGACATTGTTCATTCTGTTTATTATTTGGATATATAGCATAAACAATTGCTTTGTTCACTATCAGATTTACCTCCTAAAGTTATTTTATATGATGGTGCTAACCCCTCCCTACTTCGTTGAGGAAGGGGATTGCACACCCAATTCTGTTCAAATATCACAAATGCAATAATATAACTGACTTCTATAGGCATATCTTATTTCTCCTGATTTAACTTAATATGTAATACGTTATTATCTTCATATAAGAACCACCACTTATATCTTTTCATTTCTATATATGTTAAATCTGTATCATACTTTGTATCACTAATTACAGCTTCATTTTCATTGCCTGCAATATCTATATATTTAATTACTTTGCCACTCCAATCCTGTTTATCTGTATCTTGTACTTGTACTACTTCAATATTATATGTATTAATATTCTTAGCTTTATAAAGTTGGATGACAGATATTGACATAAAACTTATGCCAATAGCACTAAAAAGGCCAAATGATATAAAAATTGACCAAACCATTTTTTCTGTTTTTTTTGATGTACATAACAGTGACATCACAATTCCTACAATTCCTACCAAAACAAGCATTAGTATTAAAAATATATTAGCATTCATAATATTTTCTCCTTCATTCATTATCAATATAGATATAGTGAGCATCTTTTATTGTGTCATACTTAGTATTCTTATCTGTAAATACAACCGGTCTAAACTTTGTTTCTTCTTCTGAATAATAATCATCTAAATAATCTATTTGTCCTTTATAATCAAAAGGGCAAAAGCATGTTCCTGAGTATATCTTATATTTATAATAGTAATCCTTATCCAATATTATAGGCTTATTAAACACTTCTCTATATGTATTAATAAGCTGAACCATATCTTCATTTGTAAATGACCAACAATATTCGCTATGTATTACTTCGTGAGTTAATAATACACAATCAATCTCTTTACAAATAAGCCGGTCAACCAGATAATAAGTATAATCTCTATCTGTTGTTATAATACCTTTATCTATCAACGCTCTTACTTCATCAGATGTTATTGGTAAATCTGCATAACGCTTCATTGTTTTGCATTTAGATATAAAATTATATATTCCGTTTATAATGCTTCCACTTATGAGAGATATAAGAACAACTAAAGAAATAAGCTGCATTACTAGCAATAGAATAATGAATAATGATAGTATTTCTATCCAAAATGTAATAAAGACCTTGTAAGCAAAAGAAAAATTGTTACCATCAAACAAAAAATTAAAAATCCCTAATTTCACAAAAATAACTGCACTAATAGCAATAATAGTAATTGCAGCTATAATACTTAAAGCAATACCTGCTATATGAAATTCTTTTTTATAGCTTTCATAAAAAACTCTGCCGAATGTTTTCTTCCTTCTTATTTTTTCCATATATTCCCCTTAATTTGCTTTAATATGCAGTATATTTTTATCTTTATAGATAAAGAGCCACTTGAATCTCTTCATTTCTATATATGTTGAATCTGCATCATACTTTGTCTCATTTATTGCAACTTCTTTTTCACTGCCTGTATCATCAGTAATCTTTATTACTTTATCGCCCCACTCTTCTCTTTCTGTTTCCTGTATATGTGTTACCGGAATTGTATAGGCTTCAAAGGTATTTTCTTTTTCAACTCTGTTTGAAACTATTACTGTAAAAATTAATAAAATAATGTCAGCAATAAATATTATTAAAGCCGCTTTATCATGGTCGTCACTTAAAAGAAATATCACAATTGCAATACTTATCAAAAAAATAATAGCTACTATTGAAGAAAAAGTATAAATATCCATATTTTTTATCCTCTAATTTCTTTCTATATTCTTCTAAATATCTTCATAGTTTAATCCCATATGTAAAACATTCTTATCTTCGTATAAGAACCACCACTTATATCTTTTCATTTCTATATATGTTTTATCAGAATCATACTCTGTAGCACTAATTACAACTTTATTCACATTACCAGAATCATCTGTATATTTAACTCTGTCTCCGCTTGTTTGTCTCTCTATATTCTGTATTGATGCCACAGAAACATTATATGTATCAACATTGTCAGTACGCTTAATGTTTTCAGCAGGCACATTAATAATAAATAAGCTAAGACATGTAACTAAAGCCAATGAGCCAAAAAATTTAGCAGTACTCATTTTTCTACTGAGTCCAATATAAGCCAGTGTAAGACATATAATTAAATCAATAATAGCTACCATTACATATAGTGTATTAACATTCATAATATTTTCTCCTTAATCTCTTTCTATTGCATTCTGTTTATTTTTAGTTATGATTTCTCCTAGCATTTAATATAAGGAATCAAATGATATTCCCATATCCCTATAAGCATCACCAAGTTTCATTATTGAGGAATAATCTAAATCTGATTCTTCTGCTATTTTCAATAATGTGCTTGGATGTTCGTTTATGTGATATATTAATAATGCCGCAATTCTATACTGATATATTTTTTCAGTATAGTCCGTGTTTTCATTTATACGATTTATCAAATCGTGACGCTTATTATAAAATTCGTTTATACAATTTTTTGAAGTCTGTTTTAAAAGACATTCTGAAAATGTATTATCTATTCCAAAATCAGATTCTTTATAATGAATATCAAAATCCTTTAAAAACTGGTCATACTCAATTAATGTCATGCTTATAATCCATTCTACTTATTCTTTAATGGCAAATTCAAACTTTCATCAATATTATTATTATCATCAGCCTTTGTTATCTTAATATATTTATTATTATCAATATCCTTAATAATCTCTATGCTGTATTTTTCATTATTGTATAAGAAACTTCCTTCATTAAGAATAGCACTGTACTTATATTCGTATACATTTCCATATTCATTCTTTATAGCTGGCTTAACTATATTTTTATAGTATCTTGTAGGGATTAAATAGCCTGACAGGAATATTACAAAAGATATCAGACATATACCTAATAAAATAAAATCAAACTTTATTTGCTTCTTTAAAATATCTTTATCTGTTTCCTGCATTTCTTTCTTCCAAAAACTACAATCATTCTTTAGCATTGCAATTCCTGTTACAAAAAGTACCGCTGAAAGACATGCTAAAAATGCACATAAAAATACTATTGTTCTCATAATGTATCTCCTTAATTAATTCTTACTTATATGTAACACATTTATATCATCATATATAAATAAAAATTTCTTTCTGTGGTTTTCTATATAAGTACCATTTTCAGCGTCATTTACTATTTTACTTATTACAATTTTATTCTGTTTACCTGAATCATCTGTATAAGTTAATGAACATTTTTTTATATCATAATTATAATTTCCTGCTGTATAAATTAACGTACCTTCTTTTACATCACAGCAATAATCACCTGATATATTTTGAATTTTCACATCTGTTTTAATATTGGGAATATATTTTAAACCAGCTCCCAATGCAAATATTAATATAATTATTCCCCCAAAAACTGCTAACATTATTTTTTCAATACGTTCTTTTAAAGAAGTATTGTAAAATATAATCATTAAAATAACCATTACAACACAAAACATTGTAAGAATAATAGCTCCGAAATTATCAAATCTCATAATCTTTTCTCCTTAATTATTATTTATAAATCCCTGTGGTTCATGTAATACATAACTATCTTCATAAAGAAACATAAATGTTTTTCTTGCCTTTTCAATATATGTAGTATCTGAATCGTAAACTATTTCTTTAACAGTTATCCTTCTATTAATATCTTCTGCATCCGCATATGTGACATTAAATAATGTGTCAGAGTTATCCTTTGGACTTATTTTATTTATTTCCTGTACTGAAATTTGTGATGTTGATGATGTATGAGAAAACGCATCAAAAGACATTACCGGTATAACTGCTATAAATGCAATAACGCTAGAAATCAAACCGGATATTAAATATATTAATACATCTTCAAAATGTATTGAAAAAATCATAGTTAGAAACATTGCTCCAAAAAACATTATTAGAATAATTACAGTGTATAATTCTGTACTCATGCTTATTTTCTCCTTTCTTAGTTAAGCAGTGATGTATCTATAATCTGAAAGTTTGCTCTATGTATATATAATGCCTTACCATCTACAGACAGCTTAGTTGTCTTAGGAAGGTCTTCACATACTTCATAGTAAACACTGTCTCCTGAATAAGCACATATAGGGTCTCCAAGCTGTGACTGAATTACTACAACTCTTGACTTACCAAACATATTCTTATACTTGTTTACAATACCGGCGACAAATGTACTCTCACTTACACTGCCATCTGAACTGCTGTTAATGTTCTTTATATTATTCATAATAAAGTCTACATCCAGCTTTAATCCTTCTTCTGCAAAGATTGCTGTACTACCACAGTTTTCAACTTCCTTACCGTCAATAGTTATTGTTACAACTGAAGAGAGCACCTTATTATATCCGCCGTCAACATAGTCATATTCCCTTACAGTGTTAGGACTTAAATCAATGCGTTCTCCGTGCATTGTCATAAATTTCTCTCCATCGTTTGAATAAAAGGATGCTATATATTTATTACCTGATATACTTCCTTTCATACTCTGTACCTTACTATTCATAAATTCACATCCGGTAATTGAAAAAATACCCACTGTTAATATTGAAACTGAAATTATCTTCTTAATTTTTTTCATTGCGCTTATCATTATTCTCTCCTTATTGTTATTATTATTTAATGAGCTATCCTCAGCCGACAATGCCCATATAGTATTTTCTTACTATTCTTTAACAAAATATGACAGATAATATCTGATTTTTTTTTACATAAAAAAACTGGTTAGAAAATCCAACCAGTTTTCTGCACATCATGAAGCTTTAGCTTCGGAGTTGTTGATTATATATACGATCAATTTTTAGTAGAAATTAACTTTACCACTTATTCATTTCCTTTTTATTTATTTTATCCATTTTCTGCCTTCTATTATCAGTTCTAGCAGGTTTTCCTCCTGGAATCTTTTTGTATGTCTTACATATCTGGCAATGCTTTCGGAAAGTTCCTTCCTTCCCTAAATCGCAATTTCCTTCACATATATAATGTACACATGCAATTTCTCTTGTTTTGCTCATAGCATTTTTCTCCTTTAAAATTATTAATAATTGATATATGACAGAAAAAAAGTTTAAGCTACATTAGATTGATGCAATTTGTAATAATTATCTAGTATTTGTTGTATATATTCAGTCATGTTTGAGGCATTAACTGAGTCAAATCTGCCCTGAACCTGTTTGATATAATATTTTTTATCAGTTGGATCATACTTGAACTCAATTGTATATCTTCTAGGAACGCCATCCTCATGTTTACTTCCATCAGTATCTACATATGAATATATAGCACTTTCATCATTTGTTATATAAGATGCATAAGACCATACACAATGATGTTGTATTTTTGTTTCCAATATTAATCTTTTTCTTGTTTTAATCCATTCAAATTCATCTGGTAAAATATTCCTTAAGGTATTAAATCTGCTGTCTTTAGGGACATTTACTGAGCCAGTGTTTACATCAATATTAGTGCTTTTTGTAATTTCATCATGTTTATTTTGGATCTCGTTAACAGATTTTATATTAAGTTTAATTTTAGATTTTTTTCGTGCTTTTGAAGATAAAGTCATATGAACATAATCCTTGATTGTAGGTTTTAAATTATCATTTTCAACATTATAATCATATACATATTGTTTCTCATCTTTTAAGCTTTCAGGCAAGTCATTTAATTCATTATTACATTCGGCTATTAAATTTTGATCAGAATATTTATTTATATTATTATATATAATATCTTCTAAAAATCTGGAAACTTTTACTTTATATTTTGACAAGTGATAATACCTATTTAAATCAAATTCAGTAATCTGCTTTAAAATTTCTTTACCTTTTTCATCAACATAAGGATAAGATTTGATTATCAGATAACTTAAGTTCAAATTTCTTTTATTCCAATTTATATTAATATCATTTGATATTTTATATTTTTTATTAAGTAGTTCCTTTTTATTATGAAAATATACACATTCATTTACTTTAAGTGGCATTAAGCAGCCATCTTTAAAATCATTTATAATATCTTTGAAAAAGTTATTTTCGTTAATTTTATTCTGAATATAAAGGTTAATTACCTTTTTAAAATCATTATTATTTTTATAATTCATGAAAGTTATCAAATCATCAACACTTAATGGATAAAATTTATTTGCCTTCGATTGTGTATTGCTTATAAAAATAGCTCCATCTGGCGTGATCCATAAATCTATTTTTTTTCTTAATCCTTTGCTGTATGTATTACCATTTTTTATTTCAATTTGGTTGTATTCATTTAATGTCAAATTAAGATTATTATTTTTTATTTTTATAGTTAATTCAGTGTTAGTAAAATATAATGATAATCTTGTTTTAGTGGATTTTGAAAATTCCTTGTATGTATCAACAATTTTATCTTTAAATCCAAATTCAGAATTATAAATATATTTTTCTGAATCACAATATTCCATATTAAATTTTTTAATGAGTTTATATATAAATTCATTTTGTGACAATATATTCTCTTCATAAAATTTCTTAGTATTAACTGTAATTATTGTTTTGGCCTTATCATATTTTATATATTGATTGATTTTAATATTACTATTTAATACGCATTCAGCATTTTCTATTAAGTTTAAAATATAATTAATATTTTTATTATAACCATTAAAGAATAAGTCCCTTTTATGATCATATAGCTTGTGTTTATTAATTTTTTCAATTATGTTTTTCCAGGCTTTTATTAATATTTCAATATTATTTTTATTTTTAATATGGCGTATGTTATACATTAAATGTATTGATGAAGGGATATAATTATTTTTGTAAACTTCATATATTTCTTTTATATAATAGTACTCTATATTATTCTTCATTAACGATTGATAAATATTATCAAAATTACAATCACTATGAAAATAAAATATACATCTCTTTTTATAGCTCCCAATAATTTCATCGACATGTCCATAAGGAAGACAACTACTTATTCTATTTACATATTCATTTTGAAGCATTTTTTTAGGAAATGACAAAACCTTTTGTACTTCCTGGCACAATTGATCTGAAGTATATGTCGAATTATTAGCATAAAAATAATCAAATATTATATTTAATATATCAACAGACAAATCTTCTCTGCATAAAAATTGTTTTTCTTCTTCAGAGAAACTATACTTATCTGCTTTTTTTAATAAATTCACAACTGCTTTTCTCATATTAAAATACCTCTCTGTAGTTAATCAAAAATTGTTTCATAATTAATATGACAGAGAGTAAATATTTTTTAAGTGTAACATTTGAACACACTCCAAGGGTTTAACTTCAGTGTATTTAATCAAGGAAGTAAAATAAAATTCTAAGAAACTTAAAAAAGAACTCAAATTATTTAAGTTTCTTGTTAGTTCTTTTAATATTTCAGTTCTATTAATCCATATTTCTATCAATTAGTTGCTATGAACTACTCGCAACCGACTTTTGTCGAATGAAATTTTTTGATTAATTGTGATAAAAAAAGACCGGTACAAAAACGTATAACATTTAAGTACCAGTCTTAGAAATTAAAGCTCTCTGTCAGAAATCTTTAATTTGATGTTTTTTAATTTTACAGGTGGTTCATTCATAAACTCTTTATACTTTTTAGCATAATCAAACAGTGCATTATCATTATAGTAGCTTTCATCTAATGCTCTTGCAAAATTACTATTTATAATACCCTGAACTTGTAGTTTACATTCTTTATTCCATTCAGATAATGTATCATAATCATAATCACATGCATCACAAAGAGCTGCAAGTTCTTCATAAGTTGTAGAATATGTAAGGTCTGTAAGCTCTGAATAAACCTTTATTAATACTTCT
>ERZ809224.1033-NODE-1033-length-22056-cov-6.408072_pt1 | contig 22056 bp, 20 predicted proteins | sample MGYA00520513_ERZ809224 | MGnify/ENA primary metagenome ERZ809224 (study PRJEB31576, sample SAMEA3212658) | Homo sapiens | biome: human-gut; feature: human gut; material: fecal | place: Sweden | collected 2012 ... | reverse complement strand
GTGCGATATGCGCTGTCCTTCTTTTCGTCCTCTCTCCCAACCTGCAATAATTCAGGCTGAATAGTTACCTATCTCTGTAACTACTCAGCCTGAATTGTAGCTGATGAGTTATAGCAGGGAAGAGGACAAAAGGAATGGCGCCGGCTGTCACTTCTCCCCGCAAACCTGAAAAATATAAAATTTCAGATAATAAGACTCCTCCGCCGCCCACAAAATCGGATGATCCGGCGCCTGTGTCCGGTATTCCACCTGTCGGAGTCTTTTGTGCACATTCCTTGCCGCCTGATGAATTGTCTGCGTGAACAGCTCATATGTCATAAAATGTGAACACGAACACGTAGCCAAAAATCCTCCGTCCCGCACCAGCTTCATTGCCCGCAGATTAATCTCACGATAGCCCTTTGCGGCATTCTTTACCGAATTTCTGGACTTCGTGAAAGCCGGCGGGTCCAAGATAACCACATCAAACTTTTCCCCCTCCTGTTCGAGCCTTGGAAGCAGCTCAAACACGTCCTCACAGATAAATTTCACACGATCTTCCATACCGTTCAGTTTTGCATTGAGCCTTGCCTGCTGCACACCCAGCTCCGACGCATCCACGCCCAGCACGCTTGAAGCCCCGCCAAGTCCTGCGTTCAGCGCAAAAGAGCCTGTGTGAGTAAAACAGTCCAGCACCTTTGCATTTTTACACAATTTCTGAATCGCCCTGCGGTTATATTTCTGGTCCAGAAAAAATCCCGTCTTCTGTCCATCTTTTACATCCACCATATAGCGGACACCATTCTCCTCAATTTCCACGTTTGTGTCAAACGGCTCCCCGATAAAGCCTTTATACAGCTCCATGCCCTCCTGGCGGCGCACCTTTACATCACTGCGTTCATAGACACCGCGGATGATGATACCGTCGGATGCCAAAATCTCTTTCAGCAGATGCACAATCACATTCTTCAGCCTGTCGATGCCCAGCGCCAAGGACTGTACCACCAGAATGTCTGAAAATTTGTCTATCACCAGACCCGGAAGAAAATCCGCCTCACCAAAAATCACACGGCAGCTTCCCGTATCGGAAACCTTCTTCCGATAGTCCCATGCCGCCTGCACACGCATTCGAAGAAATACCTCGTCAATCTCCTGATGACAATTTCTGGTGAGCATGCGCACACGAATTTTTGAGTTTTTATTGATGAATCCTTTTCCAAGTCCATATCCGTCAAAATCGTGGACCGCCACAATATCACCATTTTCAAAGCTTCCCTGCACACGCTCAATCTCATTGTCGAACACCCAGAGCCCTCCGGCCTTCAGCATTCTTCCCTCGCCCTTCTTCAGAGTTACAATTGCTTCACTCATAAATCCTCCTAATCCGATCGTAATCAAATGCCTGCAAAACTCGGCGCACTATCCGCATAAATCAAACAGAGAAAGCTGGTTACTCTCCGGCAGCCCTTCCAGAATCCCCAGATCCGTCATCAAATCGATAACTGTTTTGCTGACCTTTGTCCTGTCGCGGAAATCATCCTTTGACAAAAATTTTCCTTCCTGCGCCGCTTCCATGACCGCGTCGGCTGCCTTCTCACCCAGTCCCTCGATCGTACTAAGCGAGGGCATCAGCTTACCGTCTATAATTCGAAATCTCCTGGCGTCGGCCTTATACAGATCCAACGGCAGAAATTCAAACCCTCTGGCATACATTTCCTGCACAATTTTCATATCTTTAAGAGAGTCCTGCTCTTTCTTGGTGAGGGTATCTCCCTTTTTTCTATATTCGTCCATATAATGCAGCAGTTTATCCTCTCCAAGGCACATCAGCTCATAGCTGAATGCAGAGGCCCGGATACTGAAATACGCCGCATAATATGCCAGCGGGTAAAAAATCTTGTACCAGGCTATGCGGAAAGCCATCATAACGTAAGCCGCCGCATGAGCTTTCGGGAACATATACTTAATCTTTTTACATGACCAGATATACCAGTCCGGGACATCATGCTTCTGCATTTCTTCTTCCCATTCAGGCTTTAGCCCCTTACCCTTACGCACACTTTCCATAATCGTGAAAGACAGCTCGCTGTCAAGTCCCTTGCCAATCAGATAGATCATAATATCATCACGAGTACAGATGGCTGTGGAGATAGTAGCCTTTCCTTCCTCTATCAGAGTCTGTGCATTGCCAAGCCACACATCCGTGCCGTGCGACAAACCGGAAATACGCACCAGATCCGAAAAGCTCTGAGGTTTGGTGTCCACCAGCATTTGAATAACGAACTCTGTGCCAAATTCCGGTATGCCAAGAGCTCCCAGCGGACAGCCGCCGATCTGGTCCGGTGTGATCCCCAGCGCTTCCGTGCTCAGAAACAGAGACATAACGTCTTTATTGTCCAGCGGTATCGTCTGCGCATTAATCCCCGTCAAATCCTCCAGCATACGTATCATGGTGGGATCATCGTGTCCAAGAATATCAAGCTTCAAAAGGTTATGATCAATGGAATGATAGTCAAAATGCGTGGTAATAATATCTGTCGTCATATCATTTGCCGGATGCTGCACCGGTGTGAAAGAATCAATCTCCTCACCCAGCGGAAGTACAATAATGCCGCCCGGATGCTGCCCTGTCGTCCTGCGCACACCTACACAGCCCTGTACAATCCGGTTAATCTCACAGGTTCTCTTGCGCTCTCCCCGCTCCTCATAATAATTTTTCACATAGCCGAACGCCGTCTTATCCGCCAGTGTGCCGATCGTTCCTGCCCGGTAGGTCTGCCCCTTTCCGAAAATAACCTCCGTGTAGCGGTGCGCATTTCCCTGATAATCGCCTGAAAAGTTCAAGTCGATATCAGGCTCTTTATTTCCCTTAAATCCCAGGAAAGTCTCAAACGGGATATCAAAACCTTCCTTTTTCAGCTTTTCTCCGCACACGGGACAATTTCGATCCGGCATGTCACAGCCCGCTCTGCCCGCATAAGGCTTCACATAATCCGAATCAAAATCACTGAAATGGCATTTGGGACAATAATAATGGGGACGCAGAGGATTGACCTCCGTAATACCCGCCATCGTCGCAACGAAAGATGAGCCTACAGAGCCTCTTGATCCTACCAGATAGCCGTCCTCATTGGATTTCCACACCAGCTTCTGAGCAATAATATACATCACGGCAAATCCATTGGAAATGATGGAGTGCAGCTCTCTTTCCAGACGCTCCACAACCACCTCCGGCAGCTCCTCCCCATAAATCTCATGTGCACGGTTATAGCAGATTTCCCGCAGGTTTTTATCTGAATCCGGAATCACCGGCGGACATTTGTCCGGCCGCACTGGTGAAATTTTCTCACACATATCTGCGATTTTATTGGGATTTGTAATGACAATTTCCTCTGCCTTCTCGCTCCCCAGGTAGGAAAACTCTTTCAACATTTCCTCCGTAGTGCGCAGATAGAGAGGCGCCTGTTCATCCGCATCGCCAAAGCCCTTGCCTGCCATGATAATCCGGCGGTACACCTCATCTTCAGGGTCCAGGAAATGCACATCACAGGTGGCAACCACCATCTTCCCAAACTCCTCGCCCAGCTTTACAATCTTCCTGTTGATCTCCTGCAGATCCTCCATGCTCTCCACATCGGTCCGGTCACTGCGGATCATAAATGCATTATTTCCAAGAGGCTGGATTTCCAGATAATCATAGAAATTTACAAGCCTTGCAATTTCCTGATCTGAACGATGATTTAAAACTGCCTGATAAAGCTCCCCGGCTTCGCAGGCCGAACCGATCAGCAGCCCCTCCCGATACCGCAGAAATTCACTTTTCGGAATGAGAGGACGCCGGTTAAAATACTTAAGATGCGAGCATGATACCAGACGATACAGATTAATCCGCCCGAGATCATTTGTTGCGAGCAGAATAGCATGATGCGAGGGCAGCTTTCTGATCTTCTCCACAGAAGCACGTCCAAGTTCATTGACGCCATCCAGCCCCGTCACATCACGCTCATTGAGCATCTGTACAAACTTTTCAAAAATCTCTGCTGTACATTCCGCATCATCCACTGCACGGTGATGATTTTCCAGCGAAATCTTCAATGCCTTGGCAACTGTATCCAGTTTAAAACGATTTAACTGCGGCATCAGCACACGAGCCAGCGCCACCGTATCCAAAACTGTAAACTCCCGTTCTATTCCCTGCCTTTTGCAGTTTTCCTCAATAAAGCTCATATCAAAAGAAGCATTGTGGGCCACCATAACACAGCCCTCGGAAAACTTCAGAAAATCAGGCAATATTTCTTCGATGGCGGGAGCATCCAGCACCATATTATCATTGATACCGGTCAGCTCCTCAATCCGATAAGGAATCGGCACCCTGGGATTTACAAAAGTGCTGAAACGCTCTGTAATTTTACCGTTCACCACTTTTACCGCACCAATCTCAATGATTTTATTTGCGACGGGACTAAAACCCGTAGTCTCCAAATCAAATACCACATAGTCAGCCTGCAGACTCTGATTTTTTGAGTTAACCACCAGATCCTGCAGGTCATCCACCAAATATGCCTCGCATCCATAAATAACCTTAAAATCCTCATCCGGCGACACTGCATGGTTAGCGTCAGGAAAAGACTGTACCACACCATGGTCCGTTATGGCAATTGCCTTATGTCCCCACGCTTTCGCCCTGTTAATAATATCCTTCACATCGGAAACGCCATCCATGTCACTCATTTTTGTGTGGCAATGCAGTTCCACGCGCTTTTCCGGCCAAGTGTCCACTCTGGTCTTGCGAAAATCCTGAATTTTCTTAATGCCAAACACTGAGCCGATGCTGAGCTGTCCGTCAAAACGGTCTATTGTGGTTACACCCCTGATTTTCAGAAAGGTACCTTTCCTGATATCCTTCAAAATCTCCGGAACCTGCTCTGTCCGGGCAAATATTTTGATCACGATCGTATCTGTAAAATCTGTGACCTCCATCATAATAATCGTCTTATTGTTGCGGATGTCCCTGGTATCCAGCGTCTGGACCTGGCCGCGTATGGTAACTTCGCCCATCTCTCCCTGAATCTGCTCAATAGCCAGAGATTCTCCGTCAAAATCACGCCCATAAAGCACCTCCGGATTGTCCGACCGCCGCACACTGCGCAGGCCCTCGCTTCGCTGAAATCCTCCATTGAATCCTCCATTGGATCCTCCTCTTGAAAGACTTCTTTTCTGAAAGCCTCCGCCCTCGGCCCCTCCCGGAGCACTGCCCGGAGTCTGTCTTTTCCCCGCATCTTTTCCTGCCGTCTCCGCCTGCTTTACACCCTGCTTTAACGCGCTCTGTCCTGCATCGCCTTTATCTTCAGAAACACTCTCTTTTGTTTCGCTCTTTTTGCTCTTATGCAGCACCGCGTTTTTTAAAATCTCGTCAACCTCCTGCTGAATGCGGATTTCACTGTTCTTATGCGCCTTACTTTCCACCGGCTTATGCATTTCCACCTGAATTTTAAAATGCATGCCGCAGCGCTCACAGAAAATCTTCTCCAATATCTGCAGAAGCTCCTCGATCTTTCCCTCTGCAACCACATTTTCCTCTACGGAAAGCGTCATCTCATCATCAGCCGTAAAAATACACTCTGACTGACGCAGAATATTATACAAAAATATATTGTAATCACGAAGCTCCGCCAGGATACTATCTCTGTATTCTTCCATCAGTGTGCGCGGCGTATACTGTCTGGAAAGTGTAAATTTCACAATGATCTGCACCTCCATCGGCGCATTGTCAAAAATCTGACGCTGAATCTCCCGCTCCGCCTCACGCACTGACTGCCAGTAAAGCAGTCTGCAGCTCTGCAGATAAATACGCATTTTATCCCGCGACGAAGTGACGGTTACTCTCGTAACCGTCGTCTGTGAAAATAATCCTCTTAAATTGTCACTCATCTTCAGAGTTGGAAAAACCTCAAAAAAGTCCTTTGACATGAAATCTCCCGCTCTTTCTTTCATCAAACATTTTTATTCCAATTCAGCAGTTCTTCTCGCAGCGCACCCAAAAGTTCACTTTCCGGAACTTTTTTTACCACTTCACCCTTCTTGATCAGCAGCCCCTCTCCTTTGCCGCCTGCAATACCAAGATCCGCCTCTTTCGCCTCACCCGGTCCATTTACCACGCAGCCCATGACAGCCACCTTCAAATCCAGCGGAATATCAGCGACCATACTTTCTACCTGATTTGCAAGCTCTATCAGATCAATCTGCGTGCGGCCGCAGGTTGGACAGGATACTACCTCAATGCCGCCTCTGCGAAGCCCAAGCGTGCGCAGTATCAGCTTCGCCGACTTTACCTCCTCCAGCGGATCACCAGTCAAAGAAACCCTTATCGTGTCGCCGATGCCCTGTGAGAGAATAATGCCAAGTCCCACGGCGGATTTGATATTGCCCGAAAGCAGTGTTCCGGATTCGGTGATCCCCACATGCAGCGGGTATGCAGTCCTGGACGCAATCAGTTCATGGGCCTTCGCGCACATTATGACATCTGAAGATTTTATGCTGATGACCAGATTGTCATAACCCATCTCCTCAATCATCCGTACCTTGTCAAGCGCACTTTCCACAATGCCCTCAGCCGTTACACCGTTATATTTCCTTACCAGCTCCTTTTCCAGAGAGCCACTGTTGACACCGACGCGGATCGGAATATTGCGCTCCTTCGCTGCATCCACAACCGCCTGAACACGCTCCCTGCTTCCAATATTTCCGGGATTGATGCGGATTTTGTCGGCGCCATTTTCCATAGCAGCGATTGCCAGCTTATAATCAAAATGAATGTCCGCCACCAAAGGAATAGATATCTGTTTTTTAATCTCTGACAGTGCTTTGGCCGCCTCCATAGTCGGCACCGCACAGCGGATAATGTCACAGCCTGCCGCTGTAAGCTTCCGAATCTGCTCTGTCGTTGCCATTACATCCTCTGTTTTTGTATTCGTCATGGACTGAATCAAAATCGGATTGCCGCCTCCGATCACCCGATCACCGATTTTGACTGTCTTTGTATTATCTCTGTACATATAAACCTCCGTAAACCCGCTGCTGCACACATGCTTGCATACCATCCCGCCTGCAGAGCTGTTTTTTTCTTTTATTGTATATCAAGAGTCTTTTCGTATTTTACAAAATGATACTCCAGATCAAAATACGTCTGCTCCTCACTCGTCTCCGTTATCTTCCACTCCGGCAGATTATCCAGATTCGGAAAATATGTGTCCGCCTCATAACTATGATCGATTTTTGTAAGATGAGCCACATCACAGTAAGGAAGCAGCAGACGGTAAATAGCCTCGCCGCCGATCACGTACACATCTTCAGAATCATATTTTTCCAGCTCATTAAACAGTTCTTCCAGTCCATGAACGATCACAGCATCCTTCACATGATAATCCGGATTTCTGGTCAGTACAATATTCGTCCTGTTTTTCAAAGGCAGACCATTCGGAAAGCTCTCCAGTGTTTTTCTCCCCATAACAACCACCTTGCCCGTTGTCATCTGCCGAAACATTTTCTTGTCATTTGGAATGCTGACCAACAGATCATTGTCTTTGCCGATCCCCCAGTTTTTGTCCACCGCCACAATCAAATTCATCTTCTTTTCCTCCTTCTTTTCACATCCGTCACACAGCTACCGGTATATTTTTTATCTGCGGACCTGTCACGTAATCTTCCACATGCAGATCTTCAACTTGAAATTTATAAAAATCCTTTATTTCCGGATTGAGCCACACCCTCGGAGCCGGATGCTCCTCTCTCGAAATCAGCTCTTCCACAAGAGGAATATGTCTGTCATAAATATGTGCATCCGCGATCACATGTACCAGCTCTCCCGCCTGCATACCGCATACCTGTGCAAACATATGAACCAGCAGGGCGTACTGCGCTACATTCCAGTTATTTGCCGTCAGCACATCATTGGAACGCTGATTCAAAATCGCATTGAGAGTCAGTTTATCCTCTCCCTTTCTCTGCGTTACATTAAAGGTCACACTGTAGGCGCATGGATAAAGATTCATCTCATGTAAATCCGCATGTACATAAAGATTGGTCATAATTCTCCTGCTATAAGGATTATGCTTCAGATCATAGAGCACACGATCCACCTGGTCCATCTCACCCTCTTTATACAGATGCTTCACACCTAACTGATATCCATAAGCTTTACCTATCGAACCATCCTCATTTGCCCAGGCATCCCAGATGTGAGAATTTAAATCGTGAATATTATTCGATTTCTTCTGCCAGATCCAGAGAATTTCATCAAAAGCGCTTTTCAGTACTGTTTTCCTGAGAGTCAGTGCCGGAAATTCTTTCCGCAAATCATAGCGGTTCACCACACCGAATCTCTTTATGGTGTAAGCGGACTCTCCCGTGTCGCCCCAGACAGGACGCACCTTTTCACCCTCCGTGCTGACACCATTCTCCAAAATGTCCTTACACATATTTTTAAATACCTTATCTGCGTAGCTCATCTTCACAACCTCCAAATAAATACCGCCCCGCGGCTAATTTCCAAGCTTGATCAGGCTCATATCCTCTGCAAAGCCCGATGCATTGTACAGAAACAGTACATCTGTATAGTTCCCCTTTTCCATGTACTCCTTAAGACTTTCATTATAATACCTCAAATCTATAAAATCTACCTTTGAAAAATCGTGAAGCGTAAACGGAATAAAGCAGTGTGCATAAGAATCCTTCACCACCAGAAGCCTCCTCTTACTGTCATTCTCCGTTGAAATTTCAATAAGTCCCTGATTTCCCCCAAAATATATACTGTATTTATCTCTGGTTTTCAATACGGAAAAATCATAAATATTGTCCGTAATCTCCCCGGATGACGCATGATAAACCTGATAGTTCTCTTCTTCCTTTGGTCGGTAGATGTCAATGGAATCACTCCGATTCTCACCGCCGACTTTGGCATCAATTGTGCCCTTGAAGGCGTCAGTGACTGTCTCTTTTTCGTAATCACTTAACGCAAGCGGCGATAGTCCTTTCGCCTGTGCCCATGCCTCATACACATAATAGGCCGCCCTGGTGGTCCAGTGATGATCCGTCCGGTAGTAGAGCTGAATATCTCTGTGTTCTCTCAGAATCTCCCCGCTGTCAAACCATACTCCCTCCGGCATAGCCTGTGCGATCTGCGCCAGATATGTCTCCTCGTCATATGGCGACGCATAAGGCGGCAGTAAATCACGCAGAATATCCACGGCATTCGGCACCACCATCGCCGTCACGTGCTCTTTTCCGTATTCCCTTACACACTTCTCCATAAAGCTCTGGAGATACCGGATATTGTTCGCAGCCGTTTCACTGGTAAAGCTCCCGGTGTGCGCCTCAATCAGATAACCGTCATCCGCAAAGTACACATCTTTTGTTTCCTTTTTAAAAGTGGCTTTTTCCACCATCGTCTTCATTCCAATCCACTTATCGCGATAAGGAAACTGATCCGTCAGATAAGTCTCATAATCCTTCTCAAATTTACCGGAAAAACAGTCTGACACCGACACCTTCGGCCGCTGTGCCAGAGAACGGTTTTCCCGATCCGAAAATTCCTTTTTGGGGAACATCAGCGTAGCAGCCGTCACTCCGAAAATCATAGCAAGAAAAAACAGGATTCTCACCAAATTTTGCTTTTTTGTACTCATAATCAAATCTCCATTAAATTAAAACCGGAAGTATAGGAACGGATTGTATGTGGCATCCACAAGATACGCCAGTGACACGAAAAAAATGATTCCATAAAATATCACGTACAGCATGTTCTCTGCCCAGGTTTTCTTTTTGCCGCTGCCCAGCACTACACCTGCCGCCTTCTTCGGAAGCATGGTAGAACCGAATATTGCAAGCACAAAGAGAACGGCATAGTTGTACAGCAGATAAATCGTCTCATTATTCCAGAGTCCCTGCCCAAAGCCGCCGAACATCGCCTTAAGATAAGAAACACCGTAAGCCATATCCTCGCACTTAAAAATAATCCACCCAATCACTACAAAAAACATCGTGTAAATCCTCTGAAACACCGCCGGAAGCTTTCCAAGCACCTTTCCGAGCGCCAGCTTCTCAATCAGCAGCAGCACACCGTAATAGCACCCCCACGCCACATAATTCCAGCTTGCTCCATGCCAGATACCGGTAAGCATCCACACCACAAGAATATTACGTATCTGCTTTGCCATGCCATGTCGGTTTCCGCCAAGAGGAATATAAACATACTCCTTAAACCAGGAGCTTAAGGAAATATGCCATCTGCGCCAAAATTCTGTAATACTTCTGGAAATGTAGGGATAATTGAAATTCTCAAGGAAATGAAAACCGAACATCTTTCCAAGACCAATTGCCATATCCGAATAACCCGAAAAATCAAAATAAATCTGAAAAGTAAACGCAAAAGCGCCCAGCCATGCTGTCCCCGCCGCCAGTCCGTCTACAGGAAGCGCCGCGATCGTATCCCACAGCGCACCTATATTATTTGCAATCAATACTTTTTTGCCAAGACCAATCATAAAACGATGGATTCCTTCGGCAAAATCATCCACATTTTCCCTGCGGTCCTCCATCTGCCTGGCAATCGTTTTATACTGGACAATAGGCCCTGCGATGAGCTGCGGAAACATAGACACATATGTACCGTATTTGATCCAGTTTTTCTGCACCTTTGTACTGCCCTTGTAAACATCAATCGTGTACGACATAGTCTGAAATGTAAAAAACGAAATTCCGATCGGAAGCGGAATCCCGGGCAGCGGAAGCGATGCTCCGGTCAGCAGATTGATCGTTCCGATTACAAAATCCGCATATTTAAAAAATCCAAGTACAGAAAGATTAACGATGACAGAGCACAATAAAAACCTCTTCGCTTTCCTTCCATTTCCTTCCTGTTTCGCCCTGTCAATGCCTCTTCCCACGAAGAAATCCATGGTTATGGTAAACAGCATCAAAAACACATATCTGGGCTCGCCCCAGGCATAAAAAAACAAGCTGAATACCAGCAAAATCACATTTCTCAGCTTACGCGGCGCTATATAATAAAGAATCAATACCGCCGGAAGAAACCGGAACAGAAACAACAGACTGCTGAAAACCATAATTTAAAAAACTCCTATCCAAAAAAACTATTTACAATTAACGGGTTTATTATATAATATAGTAGAAGAAAAGACAATTAAAAACTTGCCTGTGCAGTCCATCGCCTGTAAAGCTGGTTACTGTAAACAAAGTGAACATTAACCAAAGCTGTTGTTTGTCACAGAGTGAACAATAGCGAAAGCCCAACAGGCTGCTGCATGGCCGGACATTTTTACAAGAGGGGAAATTATGCCACAGCAGAAGAAGCGAAAGCCCCGGAAAACAGGGCGCTTTCTCAATATACTTATACTAATCTTCACCGTTCTCGTTGTGTTCGAAGGACGACTGATTATCAACATCGCTTCCAAAGGCGGTATTCACAAGCAGGTGCAGGATGAGCTCGATGAGATATTCTCAGCCGAAGAGTTCCAGACAGATGCTCCGGCAGAATCTGAGGACGTCCCGGGTCAGACAGCCAATGGTATTCCGGAAAACATCACACCGTTTGCCAATACTTCCGCGGAGGAATGCATACCGCCCGTACAGACTAATGCTGTGGATGACTCTTACTTTTCAGATGCAGTATTTATCGGCGACTCCAGAGTAGAAGGTTTCCATCTGCAGTCCGGCATTACACAGGGTACCTTCCTTACAGGTGTCGGCATGGATTCCTCTAATATTTTTGAAAAACAATATATCACTACTGCTGACGGCAATATCACCGTATTCCAGGCACTTTACAATAACTCTTTTAAGAAAATGTACATTATGCTCGGAACCAATGAGCTTGGATATCCTGATTTTGAGGAGTTTCGGTCCAATTATACACTCTGCCTGAAAGAATTGCGTAAAATGATGCCCAACGCACTGTTTTATGTCAGCGCCGTTCCCTATGTGGAGGAGTCCAAGGTCGAGTCCGGTGACTATGTCAACAACAAAAATATCGATACCGTCAACCAGATTATTCTTGACATCTGCAGAGCGAACAATTATTATTATCTGAACCCGAATGAAGTTTTGTCGAACGGAAACGGTTCACTGGCTGAGAATGCCACCAGCGACGGCATCCATATGTACCCTGAATACTGTGCAAAATGGCTGGATTATTTAAGAACACATTATGTGACCGAAGATGTCCTCGGCAACACTGCAGGCACGGCTGGTTCTTCCAATACAGACGGAAATTCCCTGGAGTCTCAGGATACCACTGAGAGCACCGGAGAAAGCTCTGCTGCAGAATAAGGTTAATTACTACACGAAAAGGAGAGTATAAGTGATGAAACGTTTATTTACCATTTTGATTTCAGTTGCCATGCTGGGAATATTTTTGACGGGATGCAGCGGTTCTTCCAAAGAAATTACCGCTGAACCCAAAAAGCTGGCAGAAGACCTTTCTAAAACAGCCAGCGGTGACACTCTTTCTGCTGTGTCACAGGAAATTCTTACATCCACCTACCTGGTAGATGCTTCCAAAATTGAAGAGTCCGCTGCCTATGTAGGCACAGGAGCGACCGCATGTGAAGCGGTTGTCATCAAGTGCATCGACAGCGACTATCCTGCGGAAGTAAAAAAGCTGTTTGAGACGCGTGTCAAAAATCAGTCTGACCTCTACGCTTCCTACAATGCAGACGAGGTAAAGAATCTGGACAATGCCATCATCAAAACATCCGGCAATTATGCAGTACTCTGTGTCACAAATGATACCGAATCTGCTGAAAAGATTCTGAAGGAAGCAGGTTTCTAAATCCTAACGCGTCTGCACGGTATTCTTCGGTGTATCAGGGAGGGTTCAGAGATTTTTCTATCGCATAAATATGGCTGCCGTAAAATACTGCAAAGCATTTTACAGCAGCCTTTTTCGTTGCCAGGCATCCGGAGGAAGCTGCCAGTGGCAGGTTCTGCCGGTGGCAGCAGCATTAATCGAGTAAACTGCAAACTTCAGGAAACACCTGAAGACTTCTCTTTAAAATCCCATTCATGTAAGCAATTGCCATTCCATAGTTTGTCATAGGAACTTTTGCATCTCCTGCACAGGCTATACGGTATTTCATCTCCCGCTCGTTCAACACACAGCCTCCGCAGTGAATGATCATTTTATACTCTGACAAGTCTAACGGAAATTCTCCGCCGCTGGTAAATTCAAACTTCGGCTCTGCATTTGTATATGCGCGAATCCAGCGCGGAAGCTTTACCGTGCCAATATCGTCACACTGTCTGTGATGTGTGCAGCCCTCAGAAATCAGTACCTTATCTCCGTCCTTCAGATCATCCAGCGCACGTACACCGTCTACCAGAGTTCTAAGCTCCCCTTTATAACGTGCAAACAGTATAGAGAATGAAGTCAGCAAAATATTCTCTGGTGTATCAGCAGAAACCCTGGCAAATGCCTGACTGTCCGTGATAACCATTTTGACCTTGCTGCCGAGCCTGTCCAGTGTTTCCGCAAGCTTTGTCTCTTTCACTACAACAGACACCGCATCCGCCTCCAGAATATCACGTATTGTCTGCTGCTGCGGCAGAATCAGCCTTCCCTTTGGCGCCGCCTTATCTATGGGAACTACCAGCACTACAAAATCAGAAGGCTCCAACAGATCTGCTACAATCGGATATTCCGGCTTTTTCTCCGGAACCAGAGCCGCTATTCTGTCTTTGAGTTCATAAATCTGATCTCCGTTTGCAGCGCTGACCACCATTACATGATCCGCCCCCTCATCAACTTTCCCCATCTTAAGACAGGCCTTCCTCACCGCTTCCTTTCGGGACGCTTCTTTTAATCTGTCTGCCTTATTTAAAATCAGCATCCAGGGAATCTGCTTATCCTCTATTTTTGCAAGCAATGCTCCATCCGCCTCCGTCAGGCCTTCTTTGGCATCGCAGACAAGCAGGGCAATATCCGTTTTGTTTAACACCTGATAGCTCTTTTTGATGCGCAGTTCTCCAAGCTCTCCTTCATCATCAATACCCGGAGTATCAATCATCACCACAGGTCCAAGTGGCAAAAGTTCCATTGCCTTGTAGACGGGATCTGTTGTTGTGCCTGACACATCGGATACAATCGCAAGACTCTGTCCGGTGAGTGCATTGATCAGACTGGATTTCCCGGCATTTCTCCTGCCGAAAATCCCGATATGAATGCGTTCTGCAGATGGCGTATTGTTCAGACTCATAAACTGCTCCTTCCTTTTCACAAAATACCGTATATCTCCATCATCCTACTGCTCCTAAAGCCCCGTCAGAAGCGGAAATCCCGCTGTCCCTGTTCAATCTCTTTCAGATGGCGTTCCAGAATTTCTCTTGTCTTCTCTCTCGGTACATTCGGAATCTCCTTGTCGATCAACTCCAGGCCGATTTTTCTGGTGTCCTCGGACGCATAATCCATCAGATATTCTTTCAGGGTCATCAGCGCATTCGGATGACAGCAGTTCTGTATCTGTCCGCTCTTGCACAGACTCATAAAACGGTCTCCCGTCCTGCCCTCGCGATAGCATGCTGTACAGAAGCTTGGGATATAACCCATACGCATCAGCCAGTTTACCACTTCATCCAGGGATCGGTTGTCGCTGACATCAAACTGTGCGGAATTATCATCCTCCGCTTCCGGCTCTACATATCCGCCCACACTGGTCCGTGACCCGCCGCTTATCTGTGAGACACCCAGATGCAGCACACGCTCACGACAGGCCTTGCTCTCTCTCGTGGATATGATCATTCCCGTATAAGGCACTGCAATACGAATACATGCCACAATCTTTGCGAAAATATCATCATCAATTCCATTGTCAAATACATCCGGATCGATATCATCCGCACGGCGGATACGAGGCACACTGATCGTGTGCGGACCCACGCCATGCACAGCTTCCAGATGTTCCGCATGCATTAAAAGCCCTGCAAACTCATAGCGGTACAGCTCCAGTCCGAACAGAACGCCGATACCTACATCGTCAATTCCGCCTTCCATAGCACGGTCCATGGCCTCAGTATGATACGCATAATCATGCTTCGGTCCAGTTGGATGAAGCTTTTCATAGCTCTCCTTGTGATAAGTCTCCTGAAACAAAATATACGTGCCGATTCCAGCCTCCTTCAGCTTACGGTAATTTTCTACTGTGGTGGCCGCAATATTTACGTTAACCCTGCGGATTGCTCCGTTTTTGTGTTTAATGCTGTAAATTGTCTTGATGCTCTCCAATACGTATTCAATCGGATTGTGAACAGGATCCTCACCTGTTTCCAAAGCGAGCCTCTTATGCCCCATATCCTGAAGCGCGATAACCTCGTTCCGAATCTCCTCCTGGGTCAGCTTTTTTCTGGAAATATGCCTGTTTTTCGCGTGATATGGACAGTATACACATCCATTAATACAATAATTCGAAAGATACAGCGGCGCAAACATAACGATACGGTTACCGTAAAAATCCTTCTTAATCTGCTCTGCAAGTGCATAAATTTCCTGATTTTTCTCCTCAATGTCACAATCCAGAAGCACCATGGCCTCACGATGCTCCAAACCCTTACGCTCTCTGGCTTTCTTAAGTATCTCATCAATCAGCGCCACATTATGCTTATTCGCCTCCGCATAAGCCAGCGTATCCAAAATTTCTCCATGGTTAATAAATTCCTCCGCTTTTAATGAATTTCTGTCATACTGATACATACTTTTTCCTCTCTTTCTTTCAGACAAATTTCTTCTCTGACATATATTGTCTTTGTATGATGCTGACGCCAAAGGTCACGCACTTTATTTTCGCCGCAGTTATCATAAAACATTATATTTTGGAATATACGGTTTTGCTGGTAACACCCGGCAGCATTCCAAGCTTGCCGGAAAGCGCACTGATAACATTCTGCGGTGCATCCAGAATCACACTAATGACTGATACCTGTTTTTGGCGGTAAGGTACCCCCATACGCCCTACAATATACTCCCCGTAGTCATGCAGAAGCCCGTTTAATGCTTCCGCCGACTCAGTATTTTCTACAATAACGGCGATCACTGCCAGTCGTGTATCCATTGTCTTTCCTCTCCTGTTCTTCATTCAATCATTGTCATACAGAGTAAACCTGCAGTACCTGCCGCCGGCAGCTTCCCCCGGATGCTTGGCAGCAAAAAAACGGCGGGAATACCTGCAGACAGGCATATTCCCACCATATATATATCCTGCAGGAAAACACTTTTCCCGCATTCTCTTGTGAAAATTTACCCTTCCTCCTTAGGATGTCGTCCTTTAAAGTCAGCAGCTCTTTATCTATTCTCTTTTATCTATTCTCTTTTATCTATTCTCTTTTATCTATTCTCTTTTATCTATTCTCTTTTATTTATTTTACAGCCTCATTTAATGAAAGGACCCATCTGTGATCTTCTTGCTTTTCTTTAAACAAGAAATGCCTCAATCTCTGCTCTCGTTGGCAGAGCCGGAATACCGCCCATCTTCTGTACGCATAAGCCGCCCGATGCATTTCCGTACTCAAGCGCTTTGCGTACCAGTTCCTCTGTCACATCCGCCGGACTCTGCACTTCCTTTTCCATCAAAATTCTTGAAAGAAATCCGCCCCAGAAAGCATCTCCCGCACCTGTTGCGTCCACTGCATGCACCTTATGTCCGCTTATCTTTGCTTCTTTTCCGTCAAAGAAATATTTGGCTCCGTCAGAACCAAGCGTCTCTATCACAACCGTAATACCGCGCTCTCGCATAATATTCGGAATATTCTCCTCACCGCCCACAAATCCGAGCTCTTCCTCAGAAATTTTCAGGAAGTCCACATATTGCAGAATCGTATCCACTTCTTTCCTGCAGGCTTCCTCACTATCCCATACCGTATCGCGATAGTTCACATCAAAGCTTACCAGCTTCCCAAGCTTCTTTGCCTTCTTCAGAGCATATTTCACCGCATCTGCGGAAGGATTCCCGGACATCCCAAAGGAACCGGCATGCACCAGCCTTGCCCTGGAAATATCTGCCGCATCCACATCCTCCTTCGTCAGCAGCATATCTGCTCCCGGCTTTCTTGCAAAGGTAAAGGATCTCTCGCCCCCTTCATACAATGTCACAAACGCAAGTGTGGTTACAGCCTCTTTTGTAAGCTCCGGACAAAGTACAGCAACACCGTTATCTTCAAGAGTCTGCTTTAGAAAACGCCCGAAATCATCCTCTCCAAGCTTCCCTAAAAAGCCTGTCTCCAAACCATTTCTTGCCATAGCGACACAAGCGTTAGCCGGGGCGCCTCCCGCATTGCGGATATAACTTGCAGGCTCCTTTCCCGGTGTAAAATCAATCAACATTTCTCCAATCAAAATCGCATCCATTTCATAATCCTCCGTGCACTCTTTCACCACTATGCAGCTTCTGATAAGTTCTATTATACCTAAGACAATGTTAAATTGCAATCGTTGACTTTTTTCTGTTTTTAGAGTAACCTATCAGAGTTATTATTCACTTCAGCATCAAGCACTTGCTGTTTGAGCGTAAGAACGTGATTCAGGTGTGAACAAATCCCATTCGCGAAGCAAATTTTCAATGACTTTGCGAATGTTACACATTTTGTTTTTCAAAGGAGGAAGGTATCCACATGAAATATCAGAAATTGCTCAGTTTGACCCGCAAAGCGGTGGATGAATATGAAATGATTGAAGAGGGGGATCGGATCGCTGTCGGTATTTCCGGCGGTAAGGACAGTCTTACCCTGCTCTATGCATTAAACGGACTGCGGCGCTTTTATCCAAAGCATTTTGAACTTGCAGCCGTTACAGTGGATCTTGGCTTCCGTAATCTGAACCTGGAACCTATAAAAAATTTGTGCAATGAACTTCAGGTACCCTACAAAATTGTGGAAACACAGATTGCACAGATTGTATTTGAAGAGCGCAAAGAAAGTAATCCCTGTTCCCTTTGCGCAAAAATGCGCAAAGGCGCACTCAATGCGGCCATTAAAGAACTTGGCTGTAATAAGGTTGCCTATGCACATCATAAAGACGATGTTGTGGAAACCATGCTTCTTTCCCTCATCTATGAAGGGCGTTTTCATTCTTTCTCACCGCGCACTTATCTGGACCGCATGGATTTGACTGTAATACGCCCTCTGATGTTTGTAGACGAGGCAGATGTGATCGGTTTCCAGCACAAATATCAGCTCCCGGTTGCCAAAAGTCCCTGCCCTGCAGACGGCAATACAAAGCGCGAATACGTTAAAAATCTTCTCCGCGAACTGAACTATGAAAATCCGGGAGTGAAAAACAGAATGTTCACTGCTGTTCTGAACGGTGATTTTGGCGGCTGGCCTGAACGTAAACCGCACGTCCGCCTCTGACCGGAACCGGCAGATATTTCACCTGCTTTCTCCTTTTGTTCAGCTTTGCAAATCCCGCAACTTTGTTATAAACCCAAAAGGAGTACAGAAGAATATCATTCATTTTTCCTATCTTTTCCTTCGTCGTGCCATGATAGTAAGTGCCTCCCGCTTTTATGGGGGCTCTTCTTTTTACCTGTTCAATCAGGTCAGATTCCTTTTCAACTGGTTCCCGAAATTCCGTGTAGGCTGTTCCAATGCAATCCTCTTTATGAGAATCGCTGCCGCCCAAACCGGCAAGAAAATATTTGCGTGCTGCCATCTTTGCCTGTTCATTGCGCTCGGCATTTTCACATGAATTATAGGATTCCAGAAAATCAAATTGCTGCATTATATCTTTATTTTTGCGATATTTTTTTGTGTTTCCAAAGCTCAGATATTTTTCCCCAAAGGGATGCGCCGGTCCCAAAATGCCGCCATATGCATGTACAATCTTAATCAGCAATTCTACAGGCATCCCTCGCATTTCTAAAATCCGCGCTTTAACACCCTCGGGTAATATCACCAGAAAATGTCCTGCATTAAATGTATCGTACTCTATCCCTTTCAGCACCACAAAATCTGTATACTTTTTTCCTTTCAGATGCTTTTTCCAGTAACGATACCCATTGTATGAATTGTGATCGGTCACCAGCATCCCCTGAAAACCTTTCTGTCTGAGAATACGGATATAATCTTCAATCCCTACCTTGCCATCTAAAGATCCTTCTTTTGTATGACAGTGCATATCAAATTTCACGAGTATCCCCTTTCTGACTCTCTCTGTTTTGTCTGCGTCTTTCATGGCGCGCACGCTGGCTCTCACCGGTCGGCGCAGTTACTGTTTTTGACTGATTCCCGGGTACTGTGTCCCTGACTTCTGTTTTTCTTTCGTGCTTTAGATGTCTTTCTTCGCGGGTAGATTTTCTTCTTTCCGATACGGCTTCATACCGCGTTGTTTTCGTAATCCTTTCTGCGCTGCCATTTTCCGCAGCATTCTCTTTCTTCTTTGCAAAATAAAACTGAACCGCCATGCCGCATACTGCCAAAGCAATTACTGCCGCAATCTGAAACAACGGCAAATCAAGCTCTGCCATATTCCATACTGCCTGCACAGCAAAATAAGCCCCCAAAAAACCTGTCACAGCCACCAGCATCTGTTTCACAAAACAGATACCTGCTACACCAGCCGCAATGCCTGCCAAAGCAGATATCAGATAAACCCACCACTCCTCCTCGTGAAGCAGCGCCTTAATGACAAAAAACATAATCGCGGCACACATAAGAAATACGCCTGCCCGATAAAAGGAAAAGGCAAGCACAGCAAGAACTGCAGCACATAATACACCGATTCCAATACAAAGCCATGTACTCTCAAGAAAAATGCGGCTCACCAGAAAGCCTGTCAGAAAACCTGTGCCAAGGCCAACCACCCCAATCCAGAACTTCTTCAGGCGATATCCCATAAAACAGGCCAACAGTCCCAGCATAACCGTAATTATTGATACTATCCAAAATACAGGCAAATTCTGTCCGACAATCTCCTGTAATGTATTCATATTATCCTCCATTCTGCGCTCCGGCACATCAAGCAGCTATCAAAATAATCGAAAACTGCTTCTTGACTTATCCAGCCAAATACCGGATGCTATTATTAGCATTATAGAATCAAACAATTTCTCTGTCAAGCCGGGGAATATTTCCCTGAAATTCCTGTTTTTGCTGCCCTTGCATCCCGCATATTCTTCCTCTCTTAGCGCAGACTATATAAAGGGATATTTCATCCCTGTTTCTCTGATCATCTAAATGAGGAGGTATTTTTATGACTCATGTCACATCATCTGTCACTGAGCTGCCCCGCTCCTGTAAATCTGCTGCCGAGCGGACGGCTGCATTTCTTGAGGAGGAAGACAAGTACGCCCAGCTCTCCGAGACAGATCTTAAAAAGCTTACAGCGCTGGAACAGGAACTCTCCAAGAATACAGACACGGCCATAGCTCTTGTAGCTTACAGGCTTTAGCAGATAAGCAAAAAAGCGTCCCTTTGCTTCATTGCTGTTATTCAGCAATACGCCATCCGGAATGCTTCCCGGATGGCGAATCTGCTACTTATATCTTGCAGTGTAAACTTTTTTTCCTGTACTATCATAGACCCGGTAAGTTTTTTGCTGCTCTTTTGCGGCAGCTTTTGCATCTCTTTTTGCATTAGAAAGACTCAAAAAAGCACCGTGCTGATGATTGGCCCGATGCTTTTTCTTATTCCAGCTTGTTCCCACACGATAAAATTTCTGCTCTTCTTTGGCGCCTCCTTGCCCTTCTTTCATGGCTTCTGCCACATCCCTTCGAAACTGATCCATGGTCAGTCCCAGCCGTTTCCACACATGAGTCGGATCCACATGCGGCGATGACACTCCAAGTCTTCTTCCCTCATCGTGAGAAGAAATCACAAAGAGTCCGTTTTCCAACCTTTTCTGCGGGTTCCATCCATATTCTCTGCATTTCTGTGCACAGAAAAGAACAGCATTGTTGTATCCCCGAAGTATATCATTTTTAAATTTTTCTTCGTTTGTGACAGCAAAAGCTGCTCCTGACGTATACTTCATTGAATCCGATTCTGCTATCTCAAACGTAAGCAGATTATTATTTCCATACCCCGCATCCGCCCAGGCGCGGTAATCATCCGGCAGAAGCTGCAATACATATCCCTCACGCTCCGCATCCACCACATAATGAACACATGCCTCAATGCCCGGCTGATTCCAATAATCAGCAACCGCCTTCGCCGTGTTTTGCGCCGTCCCGATCGTGTGAAGCTGCATTCCTTTCTTGACGCATTTTCTGCCCGAACGGTAACAATCATTTTTCGTCACATAATATTTAACGATATCCAAACCTGCACCCCTCTCATTTCGCATAAAATTGTGTTTTCTAAATACCATGATGCCGGAGCAAAAATATTTTCCCCGGTAACATATGATATGTCTGTCCGTATGTTTTTGCGATATCTGCACATACTGTAAACGAAAGGAGTGTGCTTTATGTCTGATATTAAAATAATTCCCGATGAACCACAATCATTAAATGTTTATGATGATGACAATATCCCTGAAATTGATTTACCGCATGGCAATGACGCGGCAGAGCCTCTGCCCGAGTCCACCCGCCCCAGAAAAGACGGTCCCGGCGGAGAATAAAAACAAGCAGCAGCGCTTTTTGGATGCATGACAAGCAAACAGAAAAAACTCTGTAAGCTTTTTATAATCAGGGGCAAAAAAATGCCGTAAATACAGGTACCATCTGCATTTACGGCATTTTTTATGAGAGTGCTCTTTCGCATCTCCAATATTTTTCAATAAGCTGCTGACGGGACTCGGACCCGTGACCTCCTCACTACCAATGAGGTGCGCTACCACCTGTGCCACAGCAGCCTGCGCGGTAATGACCGCTACAGTTAGATATACTACCATATTCTCAATTATTTGTCAATGCTATTTTGGCCTTTTTTGCGGCAGCTATCTACACCAAAGTAACTACTCAGCCTGAATGATAGCCAGCGGATTACGGCGTTATAAAGGAAGGACGGAGCAGACGGCGGATATGGGGGCAGGGCTAGGGTTCGTTCGCTTGAATTATCTAAGAACCTGAAAGC
>ERZ809224.1028-NODE-1028-length-22161-cov-5.915679_pt1 | contig 22161 bp, 12 predicted proteins | sample MGYA00520513_ERZ809224 | MGnify/ENA primary metagenome ERZ809224 (study PRJEB31576, sample SAMEA3212658) | Homo sapiens | biome: human-gut; feature: human gut; material: fecal | place: Sweden | collected 2012 ... | reverse complement strand
GGAAATGCACAGACAAGAGTGCAGAACGCAGGCCAGAGTGCGGGAAATGCACAGACAAGAGTGCAGAACGCAGGCCAGAGTGCAGGAAATGCACAGACAAGAGTGCAGAACGCAGGCCAGAGTGCGGGAAATGCACAGACAAGAGTGCAGAATGCAGGCCAGAGTGCGGGAAATGCACAGACAAGAGTGCAGAATGCAGTACAGAATACAGGAAGTACACAGACCAGAGCGCAGGGAGCGGCAGGTCAGAGCGCAGGAAACGCACAGGGAAGATCCCAGAGCAGTCAGAATGGGGGCGGCCAGAATCGCAGACCGGACGGAGGTCAGGGACGCACAGGCCAGGTCAGAGCACAGAGCGTTGGAGGCCAGGGAAGACCGCAGAGCGCAGGCGGCCAGAGCCGTACAGGTCAGAGCCAGAACCGCAGGCCGGACGGCGCACAGGGCAGAGGGCAGAATGCCGGAGGACGTTTTCGCGGCAGAAATGATGGCCAGGAGCGCAGAGAGGGACAGAACCGTGACGGACAAAGCAGAGACGGCCAGAGCAGAGAGGGGCAGAATCGCAGATTCCGTGACAATGGAGAATCCAGAGGTCAAAGTCAGAATCGCAGAAATGACAGTCAGGGCAGAAGTCAGGGCGGCAGAAGCCAGGGCAGCCGTTCAAATGCTTCGGCAATTATGGAAAAACCGCTGACAAAGGAGTCAAGAAACCGAAGCGACCGCGGCAGAAATGACCGCAATCAGGATAAAGTTGATAAATTTGAGAGTAAGAGCAATCGTCTCGGTCAGGGCGGGAAGAGCAGTCAGAAGAATAATAATGGACGCGGCGGTAAAAATAATACCAAGCAGCCAGTAAAACCGGCACCGGTGCAGGAGAAGAAGGAAGATGAGATCAGAACTATTACGCTTCCGGAAACTATGACTATCAAGGAACTGGCAGATGCGATGAAGGTGCAGGCTGCAGCCATCGTGAAAAAACTGTTTCTTCAGGGTATGATGGTGACGGTAAATCAGGAAATTGATTTTGAAAAAGCGGAAGAAATTGCACTTGAGTACAATTGCATTGCTGAGAAAGAAGAAAAAGTAGATGTGATTGAAGAGCTTCTGCGCGAGGATGAAGAGGACGAGAGCAAGATGATCTCCAGACCGCCGGTTGTCTGCGTTATGGGTCACGTTGACCATGGAAAAACTTCATTGCTGGATGCGATTCGTCACACGCATGTGATCGCGAAGGAGGCCGGCGGCATCACGCAGCATATCGGTGCATATGTAGTCGAGATCGACGGGCAGAAGATTACATTTCTGGATACACCGGGCCATGAGGCATTTACGGCTATGCGTATGCGCGGCGCGAATGCAACAGATATTGCTATTCTGGTAGTAGCAGCAGATGACGGTGTTATGCCGCAGACAGTGGAAGCTATCAATCATGCGAAAGCGGCCAATACGGAAATTATCGTGGCTATCAATAAGATTGATAAGCCCAGTGCGAATATCGATCGTGTAAAACAGGAGCTGTCTGAGTACGGTTTGATTCCGGAAGACTGGGGCGGAAGCACGATTTTTGTTCCGGTATCTGCACACACCCATGAGGGTATTGAGACACTTCTGGAAATGATTCTGCTTACAGCAGAGGTTGCAGAACTGAAGGCAAATCCAAACCGTTCAGCGCGAGGTCTTGTTATCGAAGCAGAGCTGGATAAAGGAAAAGGTCCCGTTGCTACTGTCCTGGTACAGAAGGGAACCCTGCATGTAGGCGATCCGATCGCCTGCGGTTCAAGCTATGGTAAGGTTCGTGCCATGATGGATGACAAGGGAAGAAGAGTCAAAGAGGCGACTCCGTCCACACCGGTGGAAATTTTGGGCCTTTCCGATGTGCCGAATGCAGGAGAAATTTTTGTATCCTGCGATAATGAAAAAGAGGCAAGAAGCTTTGCAGAGACGTTTGTCAGTCAGGGAAGGGAGAAGCTGCTTGAGGAGACAAGATCAAGGATGTCTCTGGACGATCTGTTCTCACAGATCCAGGCGGGTGATCTCAAGGAGCTGAATATTATTGTCAAAGCCGATGTACAGGGTTCTGTGGAGGCTGTGAAGCAGAGTCTGATAAAACTTTCAAATGAGGAAGTTGTGGTTAAGATTATTCATGGCGGAGTTGGAGCTATCAACGAATCCGACGTAAGTCTGGCAAGCGCCTCCAATGCTATTATCATCGGCTTTAACGTAAGGCCGGATGTCATGGCAAAAGCCACGGCAGAGCGCGAGGGCGTGGATGTGAGATTATACCGCGTTATCTACGATGCAATCGCAGACGTGGAGGCTGCTATGAAGGGTATGCTGGATCCGGTATTTGAGGAAAAAATTATCGGTCATGCTGAGGTGCGCCAGTTGTTCAAGGCTTCCGGTGTCGGCACTATTGCGGGTTCGTATGTGTTGGATGGTACATTCCAGAGAGGATGCTCCGTGCGCATCAGCCGTGAAGGGAAGCAGATTTATGAGGGCGCGCTGGCTTCTCTTAAGAGATTTAAGGATGATGTAAAAGAAGTAAGAGCCGGCTATGAGTGTGGTTTCGTATTTGAAAAATTCAATGATATCCAGGAACTGGATCAGGTAGAAGCATATATCATGGTAGAAGTACCGAGATAGGAAAGCAGGTTTTACAAGAATGAGAAAAAACAGTATTAAAAATACCCGTGTGAATGGTGAAGTACAGCGTGAGCTGTCGAATATTATCCGTGGGGAAATTAAGGATCCGCGCATTAATCCACTGACCTCTGTGGTTGCAGTGGAGGTTGCGCCTGATTTGAAAACCTGCAAGGCGTGGATAAGTGTTCTGGGAGATGAAAAATCCCGACAGGACACTCTTGCGGGTTTAAAAAGTGCGGAAGGATTTATAAGAAGGGAGTTGGCGCGCACGATCAATCTGCGCAACACTCCGGAAATCCGTTTCGTGCTGGATCAGTCCATTGAATATGGTGTAAATATGTCAAAACTGATTGACGATGTAAACAGTCATTCCGAAAAGAGAGATGATGAGAATGAAGATTAAACTGCCAGAGATTATAAAAAATGCGAAGACGCTTGCCATTGCCGGTCATATCAGACCGGATGGCGACTGCGTCGGCTCGTGTATGGGAATTTATCTCTACATAAAGAAAGAATTTCCACAGGTGCAGGCGGATGTGTATCTGGAGGAAATACCGGATTCGTTTTGTTTTCTTGCGGGTACGGATGAAATTAAACATTCCTGCGCCGGGGAAAAAGCTTATGATCTGTTTCTGGCGCTGGATTCCGGCGACAAAGGACGATTGGGTGAGGCCGTGAAATATTTTGATACGGCAAAACGAACAGTGTGTATTGATCACCACATCAGTAATGTGGGATATGCACAGGAAAATTTTATTGAACCGGATGCAAGCTCCACATCGGAGCTTGTCTATGAAGTGATGGAGCCTGACCGGATTACAAAAGAGATTGCGGAAGCATTGTATATGGGCATTGCACATGATACCGGAGTATTTCAGTATAGCTGCACCTCATCTAAAACAATGCGGATCGCAGGTGAACTGATGGACAAAGGGATTTCTTTTACAGAGATTCTGGATAAGACATACTTTGAGAAGAGCTATCTGCAGCATCAGATTCTGGGTCGTGCGCTTTTGGAAAGTATACGTGTGATGGACGGCAAATGCATTATCAGCGGTCTTAGAAAGAGGGATATCACTTTCTACGGCGTGTCTCCGAAGGATCTGGATGGCATTTCGGCTCAGCTTCGCAATACCAAAGGGGTAGAGGTGTCCATATTTCTGTATGAATCCAGTCTGCAGGAGTATAAGGTCAGTATGCGTTCCAAATCCTTTGTAGATGTGCGCAAGGTTGCACAGTTTTTTGGCGGAGGCGGACATGTGCGCGCAGCAGGCTGCACTATGCAGGGATCTATGCATGATGTGGTCAATAATCTGACAAGAGAAATTGCAAAACAGATGGCGGAGGAAAAGCAGTGACCTCTGGGGAAAATACAGTGAACGGGATTCTCAATGTATACAAGGAGCAGGGCTATACTTCCCATGATGTGGTGGCGAAGCTTCGGGGGATTCTGAAACAGAAAAAAATCGGGCATACCGGGACATTGGACCCTGAGGCGGAGGGTGTACTTCCAGTGTGCCTGGGCAAAGGAACGAAGCTTTGTGAACTGCTGACGGACAAGCAGAAAACATACCGCGCAGTGATGCTGCTTGGGACGGTAACGGATACTCAGGATACTACGGGTCAGGTGCTGGAGATAAGAGAGGTGTCTGTTACGGAACAGCAGGTGGAAATGGCTGTTTTTGAGTTTACAGGTGATTACGATCAGATTCCGCCAATGTATTCAGCGCTGAAGGTGGGAGGCAAAAAGCTCTGTGACCTTGCACGGGAAGGTAAAACGGTGGAGAGGAAAGCGCGCAGAGTGCAGATTTATGAAATCAGGATTGAAGAAATAAATTTGCCGCGGGTCACTATGACAGTTACCTGTTCAAAGGGCACATATATCCGCACTCTCTGTCACGACATCGGTAAAAAGCTCGGCTGCGGAGCGTGTATGGAGTCGCTTCTGCGCACACGCGTCAGTTGTTTTGAGCTTAAGGACAGTCTGAAGCTTTCACAAATAGAAAAATTACAAAAACAGGGAGAGCTTGGGCGTGCAGTGATTCCGATGGATGCGGTGTTTATGCAGTATTCGGCGGTGCATGTCACAAAAGACGGAGAAAAAAGACTTAAAAACGGTAATCCACTGGACAGACATGAGCTTTTGCCCTGCAGAACGAAAGATGAGACAGGCAGCATAACGGATGCTGAAAGGGTTCGCGTTTACGGGGCGGATGGGACATTCTGCGCACTGTATGAATATCGGAAGGAAAGGGAATTGTTCTTTCCGCTGAAAATGTTTATCTGAAACTGCAGGAAGACGGCTACTTTGCAGTCCTGCCGCGATAACCGGCGAAACACGCTTAGCGTGTTTCGCCTGATTCATAACATAAAGGTTCGCAGAGTGTGTTTTCTATTGTTTTATAATTGGAGGCAGCTATGGAATACATGAGAGGCATTGACGGTTTGTATGTACCGGAGGAAACAGCCGTCACACTTGGAAAATTTGATGGTCTGCACAGAGGTCACCAGCAGCTTCTGCAGCGCATTCTGGCGAAAAAAGGCTTGAAAAGTGTGATGTTTACGATTAACAGCCGCAGGACGGGATTTTTGCTGACGATTGAAGAGAAACGAGAACTGTTGGAAAAACGGGGGCTTTCCTACCTGGTGGATTGTCCGTTCCTGCCGGAGATTTCCGGGATGGAGGCGGAGGAGTTTGTAAAAGAGATACTGGTGAATAGATTGCATGCAAAATATATTGCAGTAGGGAAAGATTTTCGTTTTGGTTACAGGCGGGGAGGGGATGCAAACCTTCTTCTGTGGCTGCAGAAACAGTATGGATTTCAGGTGGAGGTCATTGATAAGGAAAGGTATAACGAACGTGATATCAGCAGCACTTACGTAAAAGAAGCGCTGGAGGCCGGAAAGATGGAGCTGGTAAATGAACTGCTGGGGTACCGCTTTTTTGTATCCGGAGAAGTGCTGCATGGACGCAGGATTGGCCGGACACTTGGAATGCCAACCACAAATCTGGTTCCAACTACGAAGAAAATTCTTCCGCCGAACGGTGTTTACCTTTCAAAAACACGTATCGGAGACAGAGTGTACAATGGGGTGACAAATATTGGATATAAACCGACCATTGGGGAGAGTTTTCGCGGCGTGGAAACGTATATGTTTGATTTTGACGGGGATCTTTACGGAGAAAATATTGAAGTAGAGCTGTGGAAATACAAAAGACCGGAGATGAAGTTCGAATCTGTGGATGCGCTGCAGGCGCAGATGCGATCCGATATATCTTTTGGAAAGGAGTACTTTCGTGAACAATAATATAGGGATGCTGGGGGATATTTTGATTATTTTGGGCGCGCTCTGTATATTTGCAGGTGCGCTTTGCCGGAATTACCGCAGCAGCCACGCAAGATATCAAGGAAGAGCGGAGGCCACTGTCGTGGAGATTGTGGCGGATGAACCGGATTTCAAAGGCAAAGAACAGGGGATACATGATTACTTTTATCCGGTGTTTGCCTACTATGCTGACGGGCGGCTCATCAGAAAGAGGTACCAGTACGGGAGTAATCCCTGCAAATTTTATCTCAATCAAAAAGTAAAAATCCGCTATAAGCATCACGATCCTTCTGCTTTTGTTCTGGAGCGAAAAAACCCTCTGGAGCAGAAGGCAAAATTTCTGCATTATGCCGGGCTTCTTTTGATTGTGGCGGGTGCAGCTATTTTTATACTTTTTGCCAATCGAAAATGGTTGACGTAACCGATTGCCTTGTGATATACTAACCGAGTGTGAATAAAGCCGATATTCAGAGCTGCGGACAACTCCGACCCTGCTCTTAGTATCCGGCGCTTAAAAAATAAGGAGGAAATACCATGATTTCAAAAGAAAAGAAAACGGCGATTATTGCAGAATATGCAAGAAAAGAAGGAGATACCGGTTCACCGGAGGTACAGATTGCCATCCTGACAGCACGTATTCAGGAGCTGACAGAGCATCTGAAAAATCATCCGAAGGATCATCACTCCAGACGTGGTCTGCTGAAGATGGTTGGTCAGAGACGCGGTCTGCTTGCTTACCTTAAGAAGACAGATCTGGAAGGCTACCGTGCTTTGATTGCAAAATTGGGTATCAGAAAATAATCTGGAAATCACATGGGGACGGAAATTTCCGTCCCCTGCTTGCGTGTTTATTCCCGCGAGCAACGAGCCAGGCAGCCGCACTTGTGCGGATATTTGGCGACTGCCGCGGGGGCTTTGATTTCCGCAGGCAATGAGACAGGCGTCTGAGCATGCGTTTGCGGCTGGCGCAACAGAAAATTTAACAAAAATATGGAGCAGTCAGGATATTCCGAGACCACTGAAAAGTATTCTGCAGACTTACGAAGAATATTTTTCAGTTGTTTCGGAGGCGGCTGCCAAAGTAAAGGAGAGTAAATATGTACAAAAGTTTTTCTATGGAACTGGCTGGCAGAACTCTGACCGTAGATGTGGGAAGAGTGGCAGCACAGGCAAATGGTGCGGCGTTTATGCACTACGGCGATACTACCGTATTATCTACGGCTACAGCATCCGAAAAGCCGAGAGAAGGGATTGATTTCTTTCCTCTGAGCGTAGAGTATGAGGAGAAAATGTATGCAGTGGGCAAAATTCCGGGAGGCTTTAATAAGCGCGAGGGTAAGGCTTCAGAGAATGCCATCTTGACAGCGCGTGTCATTGACCGTCCGATGCGTCCGTTGTTTCCGAAGGATTACCGCAATGACGTTACCCTTAACAATATGGTAATGTCTGTCGATCCGGACTGCAGTCCTGAGCTGACTGCTATGCTTGGATCTGCCATCGCAACAGCGATTTCGGATATTCCGTTTGACGGACCGACAGCTACCACACAGGTAGGTCTGGTAGACGGCGAGCTGGTATTCAACCCTACATCTGAGCAGCGTCAGGTTTCCGATCTGGCACTGACTGTCGCGTCTACGAGGGATAAGGTTATTATGATTGAGGCCGGAGCCAATGAGGTACCGGAGGAGAAAATGATTGAGGCAATTTTTGCTGCTCATGAGGTAAATCAGCAGGTGATTCAGTTCATTGACAAGATTGTTGCGGAGTGCGGCAAGGAAAAGCACAGCTATGAGAGCTGCGCAGTGCCGGAAGAGCTGTTTGCAGCCATCCGCGAGATTGTGACACCGGAGCAGATGGAGGTTGCCGTATTCACGGATGACAAACAGACGAGAGAGGCCAATATCCGTGAGATCAAGGACAAGCTGGCAGAGGCATTTGCTGAAAATGAGGAGTGGCTGGCACTTATGGATGAGGCTGTTTATCAGTATCAGAAAAAGACAGTCCGCAAGATGATTCTGAAGGATCACAAGCGTCCGGACGGCCGTGCTATCACACAGATTCGTCCGCTGGCAGCAGAGGTTGATCTGATTCCGAGAGTACATGGCTCTGCAATGTTTACCAGAGGACAGACACAGATCTGCAACGTCTGCACACTGGCTCCGCTTTCCGAAGCGCAGAGACTGGACGGATTGGATGAAAACGCAGTTTCCAAGAGATATATGCATCACTATAATTTTCCGAGCTACTCTGTAGGTGAGACAAAGCCGTCAAGAGGTCCGGGACGCCGCGAAATCGGTCATGGCGCTTTGGCTGAGAGAGCGCTGGTTCCGGTGCTGCCAAGTGAAGAGGAATTTCCGTATGCGATCCGTACGGTATCCGAGACTTTTGAGTCAAACGGCTCCACGTCACAGGCAAGTATCTGTGCGTCCAGTATGTCTCTGATGGCAGCAGGCGTGCCGATTAAGTCTGCAGTTGCAGGTATCTCCTGTGGTCTGGTTACCGGTGAGACGGATGATGATTACATCGTTCTGACAGATATCCAGGGCCTTGAGGACTTCTTTGGAGATATGGACTTTAAGGTGGCAGGTACAAAGAAGGGTATCACAGCGATCCAGATGGATATCAAGATTCACGGTCTGACAAGGCAGATCATTGAGGAGGCTATTGCGAGAACAAGAGAAGCCAGATTCTACATTATGGATGAGGTTATGGCCAAGGCTATCGCAGAGCCGCGCAAAGAGGTTGGCGAGTATGCACCGAAGATCATCCAGATCAAGATTGATCCGGAAAAGATCGGCGATGTGGTTGGTCAGAGAGGTAAGACGATCAATGCCATTATCGATGAGACAGGCGTCAAGATTGATATCACAGACGATGGCGCAGTTTCTATCTGCGGCACCGATATGGATATGATGAAAAAAGCTGTAAACCTGATCAATATTATCGTGACTGATTTTGAACAGGGACAGATTTACACTGGTAAAGTAGTCAGCATCAAAGAATTTGGCGCATTTTTGGAGTTTGCACCTGGCAAAGAAGGCATGGTTCATATTTCCAAGATCGCGAAGGAGCGTATCAACCATGTGGAGGATGTACTGACACTGGGCGATGTTGTGAAGGTGGTATGCCTTGGCAAAGATAAGATGGGACGTATCAGCTTCAGCATCAAGGATGTGCCGAAGGATAAGAAATAAACAAAAAAAAGAATGTTTCCTCCCAAGGGGAATCATTGGGAGGACAAGAGACAGCCGCTGCAGAATGTAGAGATTATGTTCTGCGGCGGTTTTTTTGTCCTTTCCCGTCCTCCTATAATAATGAAATGCTATGCGAGCTGCATACAGACACCAGAGGAAGGAATGTGTTGTTGCAACAGGTGATTAATATATGGAAATTGGATTTGACATATAATTTTGAAAATATATGAAATAAAGTAAAAAATAGTATATAAAATAAGAAATAATAAACAAAATACAGAAAAGTCAAAGAAAAAATATTGACTTAACGGAATGTATGAAGTATGATGTAAATAACAAAAAATAATGATGTGGATTGCTACCGGATATGCGGGCAAAACCTGATTTTGTAAAGTAAATTTCTCACAATTTGCTTTATTTTATCAGGCTTTTTTTAATTGCCATGCGTTGGAGTGGTTTTCCTGCAGGAGCGGATTTGAAGGCGGGGTGATGAAACAGAGAACAAAACATTAAATAGGAAAAGGAAGACTACAGGTAAAGATTGATGATGAAAGTGGGGAAGAAAGAGATATGCAAAGAGGTAAAGTAAAATGGTATAAAAGGGCAATGTCGCTGCTGCTCTGCTGTACGATGGTGCTGTCAGGCTCCAGTATGGCGTTTGCGAGTGAGACAGGGACGAGCAACACACTGAAGGGCGGCGGAACAGAAGAGAACCCCTGGCTGATCGAAGAGGCGGGAGAGCTTGCTGCGGTTGCCTCCCTGACGACTGCAGATGCAGCGTATTTGGATGATTATTATGCGATTACTAAGGATTTGGATATGGAAGGCATTACCTTTACACCTATTGGACAAAATGGTGCTTTTTCTGGTGTTTTGGACGGGAGAGGTCATCAGATCTCCAATCTGACAATTCAGAGCACAGAGACTATGACGGGGCTTTTCTCGAGACTGACCGGAACGGTGAAGAATCTGGGAATCGCGAGCGGAACGATCAGCGGACAGGACAAGGTCGGCGCAATTGCAGGAAGAACGGATTTGGCAAAGATTTTGAATTGCTACAGCAAGGCGGATATCAGCGGCGGAAATGACGTGGGCGGTCTGGTTGGTATGTTCAATAATTCCAACCTGGAAAACTGCTATGTGATGGGGACGGTGACAGGAAATGGAACAACCGCCGGAGGACTGGTGGGAGGAGCCAACAGAAGTCCCAATCTGGCAGTACCCGCCGTACTCAAAAATTGTTACAGTGCGGCAAAGGTGAACAGCGTTCAGTTTGCGGGTGCAGCCTTTGGCTATGATGAGTCGACGGCTGGCTATGAGGTTATTGTGAACAGCGTATATTACCAGAGCGGAAATGTCGGTGTCGGAAATAACGACGGCCGAAGCGGTGTAACGGCAGTGAGCGCCGATGATATGACAAACGGTAAGCTGCTGGAAGCATTAAATGCCAATGCAGAGGACGGATACAGCCCATGGGTGGAAGGAATGACTGGCTATCCGGAATTTTCCACGGGCATGTCCGAGATTGGTCTGGTTGGCCTTGGAACAGAACAGGTGCCGTATCAGATTCGGACAGCAGAGGATTTGCTTCTGATGTCAGATGTCATCAGAGATGATGCACAGTATGCAGATGATTTCTATGCACTTAAGGCAGATCTGGATTTGGATGGGATTGAATTTCGTCCGATTGGTTGGAGCAACCATTTTTCCGGTGTTCTGGATGGCTGCGGACATAAGATTTCCAATCTCAGAATTGTACGGAGCAATGATGAAAATGTCGGTTTGATTGGCTTTTTGGATGGTGGAACGGTTAAGAATCTGGGCATTGAAAATGGGACTGTCACAGGAGGCAGCAAGGTTGGAGCCATTGCAGGGCGTACGATGCACGCTGTGATTTTGAATTGCTACAGCAAGGCGAATGTGAATGGAAGCGGCAGCGATGTGGGCGGCATTACAGGTATGTTTAACAATTCCAGAATGGAGAATTGTTTTGTGTGGGGAACTATCAGCAGTCCGACCGGAAAATCTGTGGGAGGATTATCCGGAAGCGCCAACAGAAGTATTGATCCTGACACAGAGTGTGTGCTTGAAAACTGCTACAGTGTTGCAGATGTAGGCGCTGCCGCAGATTTTGGAACGGTAGTAGGTTATGATGAAAGTGTGGCCGGTGAACAGTATAGAGTTACTTTTACAAATATTTATTATGAAAAAGGAAGGACAGCGATTGGGCAGAATACCCGCGGGGAGCTGACGGCGGCGGATCCTGCAGATTTCACTAATGGAGTGCTGATTGAGACTCTGAATGCAAACCGCAGAGAAGATTACCGGGAATGGCTGGAAGAAAACAGCGGTTATCCTGGATTTGAGGGGAAGGTTTTCATACGCACGGACCTTACCGGAGAAGGAACAGAGGAATCTCCTTATCGGATTAGCGGCGCCGATGATCTGACTGAAATGGCAAGAGTGGTCAATTTGTCAAATGAGTATGCAAAAGCACACTATAAAATGACGGACAGCGTAGATTTGAAGGGGATTGAATTTGCAGGAATCGGTAGTCAGCTTCCTTTCCAGGGGGTATTTGACGGCGGCGGTCATGTTCTTAGCAACGTGGACATTAATGTGCCGTCCGGTACAAATGTAGGCCTTTTCCGTCAGATAGAGGGAGGCACGGTGAAAAATCTCGGAATTGAGAGCGGAAAAATTCAGGGCGGCTATAAGGTAGGCGCCATTGCAGGGCGTACGATGCACGCCACGATTCTCAATTGCTGGAATTATGCAAAGGTAAAAGGCTTCGAGGATGTAGGCGGTCTGGTTGGTATGTTGAACAACTCCAGTCTTTTGAACAGCTATAATGGCGGAGTGGTGACTGGTTCCAAATCTCTCGGCGGCCTGGCCGGTTCGATTTGCAGAAGTCTGGATGAAGCAGCAGAAACGAATGTGAAAAACTGCTATAATCTTGGCCGTGTACATTGGGGAACCTATTCCGGAAAAATTGCGGGCTACATTGAAGAAGGCAATTATCTCGCTGACTATGAACATGTTTACTATAACAGAGAAAATGTTCCGGATCAGCCTCTTGGAAATATTTTTTCCAATCCGGAGACAGTCGGTGTGACGGGAATTATTTCCTGTACAGAAGATGAGATGGAGGAAGCCTCCTTCGTGGATGTTATGAATGCAGGTGTTGAGGATGGCTGGAGTGCCTGGAAGCTGGGTGCGGATAAGAGAGCAAGGCTTGCTGTCGGAGAAGATGCTTCAAAGGCAGAGCGCTTCGCGGCGTCCATAGAGGATCAACCCAAGGTGGAAAACGGAAAGCTGGTTATGCCGGTCTCCGAATCGGGACGCTACAAAGCGGTACTATACGGCTCAAGCAACCGTCAGGTGGTTGACCTTGCCGGCAATGTATATACGCCGCTGACGGACAAGAAAGTGTATTTGATTTATGACATTGTGGATACACAGGCAGGCGATGAGGTGGTTGCACGGCTGGATCGAAATATTATACTGGATGTGGCCGGTTCCAATCCGGACGCCGGAGTAAATGAGATGCCGAACGTGGTTCCGGGATTGCAGGAATGGTACGGAAGAGAGGGTAATTTCGTATTGTCCGATACGGCTAAAATTGTAGCTAAGAGTGATGAGGAAATGAAGGCTGCACAGATGCTCAAGATGTTCCTGGAAGAAATGGCGGGCGTTTCGCTTGAGATTTCCGAGAATGCTGCAGAGCCTGGAGATATTGTTCTGAGGTTTACGCCGGACAAGCTGGCGGAGCTTGGCGATGAGGGCTACTATGTGGATATCGATGAGCAGATTGTGATTGAAGCGCCTGCCAGAATTGGTATGCAGTACGGCGGTGTTTCCATTGCACAGATTCTGTATCAGGATGTAGAGCATGTCAATATTCCAAAGGGAGTCATTCGTGATTACCCGAAATATGAAATCCGCGGCGGCATGATGGATGTGGCCAGAAGATTTTTTGAGCTGGACTATGTAGAGGAAATGGCAAAATATATGGCGTGGTTCAAGATGAATACGCTTCATCTGCACATCAACGAGGACGGCGGTCTTGGCGGAGAATATTCCTCCTCCTTTGTGGTTGAGAGCAAAAAGTATCCGGCTTTGAATACCTATAACACCGGTTATATCTGGTCACAGGACGATTATCGTCAGATGCAGAAGAATGTGAAGGAATTTGGCATTCATGTTATTACGGAAATTGATACTCCCGGGCATGCGACGATTTTCCAGAAAATCAATCCGGCCATTGTAAACGGCTCAAACTTTAATTTGTCCCAGTACTACGATGAGTGTCTGGAATTGATTAAGGATGTGTTTGACGAGTATTTGGACGGTCCGGACCCGGTATTCCAGGGCGCCATTGTCAACATCGGAACAGACGAATCCAGCAACGGAAATGAAAATATGCGCCGCTACATCAATGATCTGGCGCAGTACTGCCTGGCAAAAGACAATGTAGATAAGGTGTCCTTCTGGGGCAATCAGTCTCTGTACTACGGCGAGACAGTCATTGATTCCGAGCATTTGATTAATCAGATATGGGATTCCGCGGATCAGAGGGTGGAGCAGGCTCTGGAAGAAGGATATCAGATTATTAACTCTACCTCAAACAGTATGTACATTATTCCGGGCAATGGGAACGGCCTGCACAATGGTTACGTAGATATGGCTGCCTTCTACGATACCTGGGGCGGTACCATTGATTTTGACACCAACAGACAGAGCAATCCCACCTGGATTGCAAACCGCAACTATTACTGTGCATACGATTTGCTAAAAGGTGATCCCAAAATTCTTGGGACACTGTTCTGTAACTGGAATGACCGTTCCTGGGGCTTTGACGCAGATATCATGGATTTGGTACTCTCCTATGTTGGTGTAATCTCTGAAAAATGCTGGTATGGTGATGAGAACCGCTTTGCGGCGGGCAGTGATTTTGTAAAAGCATTTGAGGCTGTTGGGGACTATGGACCGGATGCAAACCCGAGAGGATATGTGGATTCCGATACAGACGTCATCGCGAACTATCATTTCGAAGTTTTGACGGACGGCAAGGCTGCAGATGAGAGCAACGGCTATGATGCGGATGTGCACGGCGCCGTCGTTGAAAAACCGGACGAGAATTACAAAAACGGCAATGCATTGAAACTTAGTGCGGACACGGAAATTTCTCTGCCGTTTGACAGTGTAGGATATCCGTATACGGTAAACTTTGATATTTACCTGAACGGCGATCAGGATGAGAATGCCGTACTGTTCCAGGGGGGAAATAGTACCTTTTATTTAAATTATGAGGGCAGAGGCGTGGGATTCACACAGGGAAAATATGGCTTTACTTTTGATACGTTTATCCCAACGGATCAGTGGGTGAATGTGACAATTTCCAGTGTTTATGTTCACGGAGGCAGTGCCGCAACGATCCTGAAAATGGACGGTACGCAGTACAATGCGTCTATGATTACGCATCCGGACAGCGTGAGCGCTCATTCTGCGACCTCATTCCTTGGAACCGTCAGGATGTTTGGCGGCATGACGGGATATCTTGATAATCTGGCTATCGGAAACAAATATAATCAAAGCTTTGGGAATGCTTCCGAGAAAGAACTTGAAGGAGAAGGAACGAAAGAATCTCCGTATCTGATCAGGACGGCGGCGGATCTGGTACATTTTTCAAACACAATAAACAGCGGAGAGAAGCAGGATGCCTATTTCCGTCTGGAAAAAGATTTGGATATGGGCGGCAAGAGATATGTGACAGCGGATGTGTTCCGAGGAACCCTTGACGGCGGCGGCCATGTGATCTCCAACCTGACGATTAATCAGCCAAACGGTGAGAATGTGGGTCTGGTTGGTCTGTTGGAGGGAGGAACCATCCGTAATCTGGGAATTGAAAACGGGGTTGTCACCGGAAAATCCAGAGTGGCTGCGATTGCCGGAAGGACCATGTATGCCACAATCGAAAACTGCTTTGCGAAAGCAGATGTTTCGGGTGAGTGGGACTGCGGCGTTATCGCAGGTATGTTTAATAACTCTGCTATGAGAAACTGCTATGCCTGGGGTTCAGTAAGCGCTTCCAGGGAAACAGGAGGCGGACTGGTCGGCGCCGCAAACAGAAGTATTGATGCGTCGAGGGAGACTGTGATTGAGAACTGCTACAGTCTGGCCAGCCTTACCGTTGCCAGATACGGCGGTGTGATTGCAGGCTACCATGAGGGGAATGTTCAGGTAAACGGTTCTTACCCATATGCAATTATTTACAAAAATGTATTTTATGACGGCACTGAGGTTGGAATCGGAAATGATACGGCTAACGAAGATATTACCGGTCTTAGCCAGGAGGCTCTGACAGACGGGGAACTGCGTGCTATGCTCAATAACGGAAGAGAAGAAGGCTATGTCAAGTGGTATAAAGGCAGCGAGGGTTATCCGGAGTTTAGAGGAACGATGGAACCCGGTGAGCTGGAAGCGATTGCGGAGGCGGCGGAAGCAGCCCGGAAAGCTGCCGAACAAGCTGGCCAGGCAGCTTTGGAGGCAAAAGAGATAGCTTTGCAGGCTAACAAGGATGCCCAGGAAGCAGCCGAGAGGGCAGTGGAAGCCCAGAAAAAGGCGGAAGCGGCCGGGAAAGCTGCCGAGGAAGCACAGAGCAGGGTAAATACAGACAAGGAAGTGGCAGAGCAGGCAAAAGCAGATGCGCAGACAGCCCGGGAAGCGGCCGAGACGGCGAAGACAAATGCTGAAATAGCGGCTCAGAATGCAGCGGCGGCCGAGACGGCTGCACAGACGGCAAAAGACAAGGCCGAGAAGGCTAGCCAGGCTGCGGATAATGCAAAGGCGGCGGCTGAGACGGCTGCGGATAATGCATCGGAGGCAAAGATAAAGGCGGAGGCTGCCAGAGATCAGGCTAAGAAGGCCAGCCAGGAAGCTGAGACGGCGAGAGATCAAGCGGCGGATTATCAGGCGGCGGCCGAGGCAGCAAGAGATTCCGCTGCAGTCCAGGCGAGTCTTGCAGAAGCAGCAAGAAAGGCAGCCGAGGCAGCCCGGAAAGCGGCTGAAGAGGCAGAAAAGAGGACGGAAGAGATCTTAAAGAGAGCGCACGCAGAGGCCGAGGAGCTCCTGAAAAAAGCAAGACAGGAAGCGGAAGATATGCAGGAGCGGATGGAACTGCTCTATGAAAAAGCATCCTTCCGAGTTGAGAAGGCGAAAGTCCGCAAGGTGCGAAGTACAGGAAAGAGACAGCTCACCGTCACCTGGAAAAAGATCAAGGGCGCGGAAGGGTATGTACTTCAGTACGGAACAAAGTCAAGCTTTAAAGGTGCAAAAACAGTTATGATAAAGAAAGGCACGACAATCTCTAAAAAGATCAAAAAGCTTACGAGCGGAAAGATCTATTATGTGAGGGTGAAAGCGTACCGTACCTTTGATGGAAAGAAGGTATACACCGCTGTGAGTGTGAAAAAGAAGGTGCGTGTGAAATAATACAAATGCGCTTTGAAAAAATCAGGATTAAAAAAGTTAAAAGGGCTGTCGGTTCTCGACAGCCCCATTTTTGCAGTAATGGCAAAAGAATAGGGTGGATTTTCTGAAGGTATACTATACGGTAATGAATCCAAGTGTCTCCATTACAGAGAAGATCAGGATTGCGATCAGGCAGACCGGTGCAATGTAACGGATAATAAAGCGGTAAAATTTTTTGGATTTGAAGCGACCGTTCAGCTCCACTTCATCCTCAATAATTTTTGTTTTTTTCACGTATCCGACAAAAATGCAGGTAATCGCAGCGACAAGAGGCATCAGAAGACTGTTGCTGACAAAATCAAAGAAATCCAATAGCTGCATTTTTCCTACAGTGATGAAATCCAGAGGTCCGTATCCAAGAGAGACAAAAGCGCCCATCACCAAAATGTAAACAGCGACAATCAGCGTGGCGGTTTTGCGGTTCCAGCCGAATTTATCTCTTAAAATGGAAACATTAGTCTCCATCAACGAGATGGATGAGGTAAGTGCCGCGAAAAGAACCAGCAAAAAGAAAATGCTGCCGATAACAGAACCTATTCCCATGCTGTTGAATACCTTTGGCAGTGTGATAAACATAAGGCCGGCGCCTTTGTTGAGGGCATCCTCATTTCCGCCGGAAAATACAAATACAGAAGGGATGATCATAAGTCCGGCCAGGAATGCAATCAGCGTGTCAAAAATTTCGATTTGACGTACAGACTGTTCCAGATTATCCTCTTTTTTCATGTAGGAGCCATAAGTAATCATAATGCCCATCGCCAGTGACATGGAGTAGAAAAGCTGCCCCATTGCTCCCAGTACTGTCTTGATGGAAAAACGGCTGAAATCCGGTAAAAGATAGTATTTTAATCCCTCGGCAGCGCCTGGCCTGGTGATGCAGAAAAGTGCGATTGCAATAGAAAGAATAATCAGCATCGGCATCAGAAATTTGCTGGCTTTTTCAATTCCTTTTTCCACACCGCAGATTACAACAACAGTGTTAAGGATGATATAAAGACTAAACCAGATCAGCGGTGAGGCGGCCTGTGAGATGTAGCTGCCAAAAAAGCTGTCATTTGCGGCAGCAGACATGCCGCCTGTTAAAAACACAGCAAGATATTTAATAACCCATCCGCCGATGACACAGTAGTAGGGAGTGATGATAAATGGTACCAGACAGGCGAGCCAGCCGAGAAAGCGGAAACGTTTGTCAATTGCCTGGTATGCGCCAATTGCGCTTAAGCCTGTTTTGCGTCCGATTGCGATTTCTGTAATCATCAGACTGAAGCCAAAGCTTACAGCCAGTATCAAATAAACAAGCAGGAAAATACCTCCTCCGTATTTTGCTGCCAGATAGGGGAATCTCCACAGGTTGCCGAGTCCCACAGCGGAGCCTGCGGCCGCCAGCACAAATCCCAGTTTGCTGGTGAAATTGCCTCGTGAATTGTTCATAAGTGTTTTCCTTTCGTGTTTTCTTACATACGTATGAAGGCTGTTTATTATGATAAACCGGCGAAACTGTAATGAATGTTGTGTCCGGTTATTTTTGCGGGATGCCTTCGGGGTGTCCCGCTACTTTTCAACTGTACAGGATCTTACGATATACTCCAGCATTTTCGCAGTTCCGTCAATGCCGAGCAGAGAGCTGTTGACAATGATGTCCCGGTCTTTGGTGTGCTGCCATTTTCGGTCAGTGAAGTAAGAGTAATAATTATTGCGCATTTTGTCCACCTGTATCATAAGTCTTTGAGCCTGTGTTTCGGTTAAATGTTCATTTTCCATGATACGCGCTATGCGATCCTCATCCGGCGCCGTGATAAAAACATTTAACACATCATCCCGATCCTTCAAAATCCAGTCGGCGAGTCTTCCGATAAATACACAGGATTCTTTTTGGGCAAGTTCCCGTATGAGACGGCTTTCTATCTTAAAAAGATATAGACTGGTATTGTAATCAATAACTCGTGCGGGAATGTAATGGTCCAGGATTTTCTGAGGAAGCTTTTCGTCAGCGCTTTCCAGACCCTGCTCACTGATGCCGGTTTTTTCAGAGAGAAGCTTTAAAAGATTTTTGTCGTAGCAGTTATAACCAAGCCTTTCGGACAGTTTTTCGCCGATAGCAAGACCACCGCTGCCAAAGGTTCTGGAAATAGTGATAATACGTTTTTTGTTCATAAAATACCCCCTTTGCATTTTTCTCGTTAACTTATCAAATCCTTCACGGGATTTGATAAGTTACATTATAGATGGAAATGGGAAAAAAGTAGTTGAAAATCTTATGAATTATGTTACAATAATGTTACAACTTTTTAACGTAATGCCAATGGCATGGGGGAGATAGAATGACGTTATACGAATCGATTTTTGCGCGCAAATCGGTGCGCAGTTTTCGGAGAGATAAGATAGAAGAGGAGATGCTGAAGGGACTTGTGGATTTTTTTCACGAGATGGAGCCTCTGTTTCCGGGAATCCAGACGAGCATTGAGATCATAGAAACGGAAAATAAAAAGGCAAAGAGTAAGCTTGGGGGGATTATCAATGTATCCGCGCCGTATTACCTTGCAATTTACACGGAGAATAAAGAGAAGGCGGATATGAATGCCGGCTTTATTATGCAACAGCTTTCTCTTTATCTGTTCGGCAAAGGGATTGGGAGCTGCTTTCAGGGAATGGGACATTTAAAAGGAGAGATGCCGGCTGCAGGGATGCGGTTTGTGATTTTACTGGCATTCGGCTACCCGAAGGTGGATATGCTGCGAAAAAGCGAGGATGCGAAAAGACTTAAACCGGAAGAACTGTGTGCGTACAAAGAACAGCCGAGAAAGCCTATCAGGGAGCTTGTAGAGGCGGCCAGACTGGCGCCGTCTGCATTTAACAGTCAACCATGGCGCTTTGTAGTGTATGAGAACAGGATACATGTATTTTCAAAGCGGCCGGTAGTACATCATAAATTTGGCGGAAAGTATAATGAATTTGACTTTGGCGTGATGATGGCCAACATTATGGTAGCGGCTGAGCAGCTCTGGGTGGATGTGGATTTGATAAAGCTTGATAACATTACACATATAGAATTGCCGAATAACCGATACATGATCAGCATACTTATGAGAGAATAATTAAAGCAGACAACAGGGAAATGAAAAATGCGAAGCAAATAGAAAATGACCAAATAATCCGGGGAAGCATCCTGATATGCACCGAGTATGTTACTGTGCTGCAATCTTTCGAAAGAGAAAAGTGATGTGTATACAGGAATGTCTGTATTGTGCAGGGAAAGAGGAAAAGGATGAAGAAAAAGTATTGTCTTTTGTTTGTGCTGGTCTGGATGATGCTGGGGTGCAGATCGAAAGCGGCTGCGGATTATAGCGTGAAAATAGTGAACTGCAGGATTTTAGCGGATCATAAAACGATTCAAGTGGATGCAGGGGCATCAGGAAGCATGTCCGGTACGGATGGAAAGTATTATCTTTTTGCGCTTGATACTTTTGCGGAAAAGCTTGAGCAGGAAAAACCTGCAGCAGAGGAAAACGGTCTGACATTTCATGTACCGCTGCAGGCTAGGAAAACAGGAAGTCTTCTGTACAAAAAATTTGCGATTGCGGTAAAGACAGGAACAAAATACCGGAGAGTCAGTGATTTTTGCTATTTGACAAATCCAGGAGAAATTGCAGGATATCATTATGCGTTCCCTCAGGCAAAATCGAAAAAAGGACTTCAGATCAAGGGGGACATGATCACAGACGCAGAAGATCTGAGCGTAAAGCATGCAGCGGTGAATATTTTGCTGAATGATTTTTTGCTGCCCTTGGGTCAGAGAAATCGCAAAAAGGGATATTCCATGCGGTATCAGGGAAAAAACTGGTGGTTTTCGAAAAAAGCATGTGAAGGATTGAATACACAGTTAAAAAAACTGAAGCAATCGAAGGTTGTAGTTACAGGAATTTTGCTTTTGCAGGACAGCAGTGCGGCGCAGGTATTGATACCGCCCGCTGCAAGAGAGAGTAATAAAGCTTATTATGGGCTGAATGTGATGAACAGGGATGGTGTGGAGCAGCTATCTGCACTTATGGTTTTTCTGGCAAAACGTTATACAGCGTCATCAGGCAAAAATGGAAGGATTGCCAACTGGGTGCTTGGAAATGAAGTGGAGTATTATGGAACCTATAATTATATGGGAAGGGTGTCATTCCAGGAATATGTGATGCACTATACAAGAGCATTCCGCCTGGTTTCGACGGCGCTTCAAAGTGTCTATGAAAATGCAAGGCTATATATTTCATTGTCTCATTGCTGGAATGTGCTGCAGCCGGATATGGCTTCCTATGGAGCGTTTTCGGTGTTGAAAGAATTTGAGAAGGATATTGAAGAGGAAGGAAGAATTGCGTGGAATCTTGCGCTGCATCCCTACCCCGCTGATCTGACGAAGCCTGCATTCTGGCTGGACAAGGTGAGCAACAGTACCGACACACGATTTGTATCTATGAAAAACATAGGCGCTGTAACCGGATATCTGAGAGAAAAGTATGGCAGCAGGGTTCGGGTTATACTTTCGGAGCAGGGCTTTACTTCAAAATCTGCAGGGAAGACAACGGAGTTTATTCAGGCGGCAGCATTTGCATATGCCTATTATATTTCAGAATTTGACGATTTGATTGACGCTTTTATTATGCACCGCCATGTAGATCATCAGGAGGAGGTGCGGCAGGGATTAAATCTGGGAATTTGGACAACGGCAAAGGGAAAAACGGAATACGCCTCCAGGCAAAAAACAATCTGGAAGGTGTTTAAATATATTGACACTACAGAGTCTGAAAATGTAAGTGCATTTGCACTGAAGCAGATAGGCTTAAAAAGCTGGAAAAATGCGATACCGGGATTTAGCTGGGCAAAGTTTGCCCGTATGGAAAACTACACGGGCGCAAAGCTTTCAAATGTGAAAAGGGCAAAGAAGGTTAAGAAGATCGGAAATAGCTGGAAATACGCATATGACACGAGCATTTCGGTCAAAGGAGACGGTGTCATTGCCAAAATACATACGGATGCAAATCCGATGATGTACAGAGGCGTGGGCAGAAGCTTTAAAACTCCGCTGGATTTTAGCAGCAGGAAAAAGCTGGTTGTGAAAATACAGGTCCAGGGTGCGGCATCGTACAAGGTGAAAGTAATGCTGCGCCTGTTTGCCGGAAACAGGATTTATGAGGCATCCTCAAAAATTAAGACAGGAAAAGTATATCAGCTTTCCACGAATCTGTCCTCTTGGAGAGGAAAGGAGGCTGTGGACAAAATGCAGATATGGGTGCGCCCGGAAAATGGAAAGACATGGAAGAAAAACAGCTATATCCGTATTTATTCCGTAAAACGTGCCAAATAGGTAACTGCTTGACCTGAATCGCAACGGATGGGTTATAAGCGGGAGAGAGGACGAAAAATGTAGCTGAAGTGAAAAGTTTATTTCCACTTTGAAAAATGAAAAAATAAAAGTAGCAAT
>ERZ809224.1025-NODE-1025-length-22182-cov-13.131423_pt1 | contig 22182 bp, 20 predicted proteins | sample MGYA00520513_ERZ809224 | MGnify/ENA primary metagenome ERZ809224 (study PRJEB31576, sample SAMEA3212658) | Homo sapiens | biome: human-gut; feature: human gut; material: fecal | place: Sweden | collected 2012 ... | reverse complement strand
ACCCCATATGTCAGATGCTGCGCATGGGCGCGCTTCGTCAAGCTTCGCGCGATAAAGTATAGAATTCCATACATCTTCGATGGCCCCGTCCGGAACCGTCAAAAAGAGAGCATCACTAGACTCTATCAATTCTTCAAGTGTCTCGTAATACTTTGTATGTGTAAAAAGAGATGCCTGTCTGGCCGACTCTTCACTTCTGCTATAGTATCCGGATACACACACGTTGCGTTCCGACATGTATTTTCCCAGAGTAAAGCCAACTTTCCCTGCACCAACAAATCCTATTCTCATCCCTATCACCTTCCTTCCAAGGTGATGCTCCCACGGAATCCCATTCACTCACGATATAAGTTCCATTACGGATTCAAAGATTTAAATCCAGGATTTGCAAACAAGTTTAGTCTGAATGCGCTCCAACTGGATGCGCGTCACGGTATAGTTTCCTGAGGAATACTATCCAGTAGCTATAATATCAATTATTTTCCACACTGTCAATGGTCTGCTGAATGATGCTCCGAATGATATCTTCGCTGAGGCTTCCCGGCGCATATCCATAAACATTTCCGTTTTTATCAATCATAAAGGTGGTTGGAAATGCCTGTATGCCATAAGTCGCAAAAACGCTTCCATCCAAATCCATGGCAACCGGATAGGTATAGCCATTTTCAGATAAAAAGCTCTCAATCTCTTCCTGCACCACATCGCTGTTATTCGGATGCTCCTCCGTTTTCGGATTCGCCACACCAAGAATAATCACATCGCCGCTGTTGCTGCCATAATCTTCATAAACTTGCTGAATATAAGGCATTTCCATGCGGCACGGCCCGCACCAGGTGGCCCAGAAATTCAGAAAAACCGTCTTTCCTTTATACTCAGACAGAGTATGGCTGTTTCCAAACTGGTCGATCAGGGTGAAATCCGGGGCGGCAACCGTCTGCTTTCCGCTCTCTTCGGTTTCGCCGGAAGTTTCCGCAGCCGTCGCCGCTTCTGTTTCAGGGATTTCCCCTTTATTCTCCGCCTCAGAAGCAGTCTGGCCCGTTTCCCCGAGAGCAGCTTCCTCCCGGCTGTCTGTTCCCAGGCCGGAAAGATATCCGGTGACTCCGTTCATCCAGCCTGTCATCGTCATCACGCCCATGAGAATCAATAAAATGCCGCCAATCTTCACCGTATATTGAATGACCTGCCGTCTCCGGTTAAAGAAATCCAGGGCAGCTCCGGCAAAAATTCCCACAGCAAGAAAAGGCAGTACAAAGCCTGCCATATAAACGCCAATCAAAGCAAAGCCGGAAGCGGCTGTTGCCGCGGAAGACGCCATAAGCAATACGCCGGCGAGGACTGGGCCGACGCATGGCGTCCATGCAAAGCTGAAGGTAAAGCCGAGAAGCAGCGCCATAAAAGGCCCGAAAGTCTTCCCTTCCATGGAAAACGGCAGACGGCGGGTCTGCTCCATGGATTGGGATTTTCCAAAAACGCCCAACTGATAAAGACCGAATCCAATCATGATAAGCCCGCCAATCCGGGTAAACCATACCTTATTGCCGCTGAAAAAACGCCCAACCGCCGTAAATCCAAGTCCCATCAAAATAAAGGCAAAACCGATGCCCAGAATAAAGAAAAGGGTATGAATCAAGACTTTTTTTCTCGGATAGGAAATTCTCCCGTTTTCATCCGTCCGATACATGCCGCCGGCCAGATAACTGATGTACAATGGCACCAGCGGCAGAATACACGGAGAAAAAAAGCTGAGTAAGCCCTGTATAAACACTGTAATAAAAGGTATCCCTGTTTCAACGTTAAAATTCATATAATTCCCCTAATAATCAAATATACTCTGAATTGCATCTGTAATGTCCATAATATCCGAATAGCGAAGCCTGCTGACTTTTTTATATCCTCGATAACGCAAATCAACTAATCGCATTTGCTCGCACATAACAACGCCCGATACCTCATCTGTCTTAATCTTAATATGCAAAGGGTCAGGGAAAGTATGCTCAACAATTGGGCACAAAACAGCTTGTTCCGCTGCATTAAAAAAAATCTTGCTGACAATAAGAAAGAAACCTTTCATTTTTTCAACAGCAAGGATATCCCCCTGTTCCACTGTCATATTTTACCACCTTTCCCGTCCAACGGGTTCTCCCCAGTCAAATTCCTCATATGGTCCCAGTTTCCCATCATACTCTTTTGCACGTTCTTCCAGGGTACGATGTTGCTTTCTTACCTTTTTAAGCACAATATTGCCATCTACTAATTCTATATCCAAAAAATCATTATTCTGGATTCCTGCCGAAACAAGTAATTCCTTTGATAACCGGATTCCCTGGCTGTTTCCCCATTTTTTTACCTGTGCAATCATACTATCGCCTCCTGTATATACATAGTATATACTTTCTATCAGTCTCTGTAAACAATCTTTCCGCCGCAAATCGTATATTTTACTTTACCCTGCAGGGTTTCGCCGATAAACGGTGAATTGGAGGCTTTAGACTTAAAGTTCTCGCCCACTGTCCACAATTCATTTTCATTAAAAATAACCAAATCAGCCTTTCCGCCGACAGCCACGTAACCTGCATCCAAATGGTATAATTGCGCCGGATTTGTTGTCAGCTTCTCAAGAAAATGGGAGAGACTCATATACTCCGGCTTCACCAGATTGGTAATGCCAAGAGCCAATGCGGTTTCCAGCCCAATCATTCCGCTCGGCGCGGATTTTATATCCTTCGACTTTTCTTCGGCGCTGTGGGGCGCATGATCCGTTGCTATATAATCGATAGTATCATCCATCAATCCCTGAATGATAGCCTGGCGGTCCGCCTCGGTACGAATCGGCGGATTTACTTTTGCAAGAGTTCCTTTAGCCAGAACTGCTTCCTCTGTCAGCGAAAAATGCTGCGGCGTCGCCTCGGCATGAATATTTTTTCCAAGGGCTTTCATAGCGCGCACAATCGCCACCGATGTCCCGCTGCTGATATGCTGGATATCGATGGAAGCTCCTGTGCTTAACGCCAGCGCACAGTCTCTGGCCACCAGCACATCCTCTGCAACTGCCGGAGCGCCTTCCACGCCAACGGCTGCCGACACCGGCCCCTGATTAACCCCGAAACTGCCTATGAGGGCCGGGTCTTCTTCATGAAAACTCAGCGGCACATCCAGAGCCTTCGCCATTTTCATGGCCTCCATAACAACCGCCGTATCCTTAATAGGAACACCGTCATCGGTGAACCCAACGGCTCCCACAGCCTTTAAACCTATCATATCCGTCAGTTCCGCTCCGCCGAATCCCTTCGTTATGGCCGCTGTATTCAGCACATGAATCGGCATCTCAGCCGCCCGCTCCCGCAGATAAGTTAATGTCTCTTCATTGTCCACCACAGGCTTTGTGTTCGCCATGCAGATGACCGTCGTATAACCTCCGGCCGCCGCTGCCGCTGCCCCTGTAGCCACATCTTCTTTATAAGTAAATCCCGGTTCCCTGAAATGAACATGGACATCAATCAGCCCCGGAGCCACTACCATCCCGGCGGCGTCAATAATTTCATCCGATTCCCGATGTTTTTGTTCCGCGCCTCCCGGCGGTGTAATTCCCGCAATACGGTCACGCTCAATACAAATGTCACATACTTTATCTGTCTGACTTTTAGGGTCTACCAGTCGCCCGTTTTTAATCCATAACATGCCTGTTCCTCCTCTATTCCTTTCCATAGGTTTCCCATTTATCCAGACATTCTTTCATATCTTTGAACTTCCTGTTTCGGATTTTTACAGCTTCCTCGCCCTTTCCGGCGCTGTAATCATAAAATCCCCGACCGCTTTTCACGCCATAATTTCCCTGAATATACAAATCCTTCATCATTTTCTGCGGCTCCTTCGCATCGCACAAATCCTGATTCAGATACTCGGAAATATGATAAAAGGTATCCAGGCCGCCAAAATCCGCCACCTCGAAAGGACCATAAGCCGCATACCGAAAACCGATTCCATATTTCATAACCGCATCCACATCTTCAACTGTTGCCGTTCCCTTTTCCACAATATCCATACATTCTCTCAAAACGGCAAACTGAATCCGATTAGCAATAAACCCCGGAACATCCTGACGGCAGATAACCGGCTTCTTCCCAATCGCCTTCGCCAGCTCATAAACCGCATCCACATATCTCTGTTCCGTCTTTTCATTACAGATAATTTCTGTTAAAGGAATCAGATTGGAAGGATTAAACCAGTGCATCCCAAGAAAGCGTTCCTTCCCCTTGACCCGTTCACAAATCCGATTCATGGACAGGCCGGAAGTGTTCGTTGCAAGAATGGTTTCCGAATCCACAATCTCTGACAAACGCTCGAAAAAATCCTGTTTTACTGACAAATCTTCCACAATAGATTCAATAATAATATCGCACTGTTTCAAATCTTCCAGCTGAGTCGTAAAACGCAACGGTGCGTCCGCCTCCAAAGTAATTATTTTTCTTCCTCTTTCCAGAGAGGCCTCCGTCCGTCCCCAAATACAGGTTTCATATCCTTTCTCTGCAAATATCTGAGCCATCGTGGCTCCCATAAGCCCTGTCCCGCAAATACCAATTTTCATCATTTAATCACGTCCCTTCCCATTAAATATCCGTCATAACCCCTTCATTCCAGATAATGTGCGGCTTCTTCCACCCTGGACTCAAACAGGGCATAAAAATCGCCGGCTGCCGGAAAGGCTTCCATATAAAATTTCTGCAATATATAAAGGCTCACCTGCCGGCGCAGGCCGTCATTATTCTTCTCGTCCAGCCTTCCCTGAATATCTTTAAGGAAGTAGTGCCAGCGGCTGATATAAGCCTCCTGCCGTTTCAGCTCCGGCTCGTCCAACCATTTTTTGACTTTCACCTTGGAGGGATGGGGATTTTTACATTCATGAATCTGAAGGAAATATTTAAAGCCATTTTCTTCATAATAACGCCCCAGGGGAAACAGCCGGCAAATTCCCGGGCGGTAAGCATGCACCCGGCACCGATTTTCATCATCCAGAAAAGCGCAGCATTCCGACGGGCCGCCCATTTTCAGATTCGGCAGAATAATACCGTCCACAACATTTAATTCGATTTTATCCTTCATCAGTTCTTCAAAGGTACAGCCCAGACCCTTTGTCAGCCGAAATACATCCAGAGGGTCAAGGACAATGCTTTTTCCCATTCCGCGGCAGCAACTGCCGCAGCCGTTGCAGCCGGCCCTGACCATATCGCCGGAGCCATAATATTTTCCATCGGAAATATCCGCCATATCCACATATCTTTTCATGTTTTTCCCTCATTTTATTGCCATTATGCCAAAGACTCTACAACACTTTGTAAAAGCCTATGCCTCTGGCCTCCGGCCCGGTGTGAGTGGCAATACTGCAGCCAAGATTTCCATAAATCACATCAAATCCCGGAAAAGCCTTCGCCACTTCCTGTCTCCAGGCTTCCGCATCCGCCGAATTCCGAAAAGAACCTGCGGTTCCAACCCGCACCTTCGACATATCCGCATCTTTTAATCGTTCCTTAAAATCATTTTTCAACGCCTCGATAAGCTTTGCCTGACACCGTTTCATCCCACGGGCTTTCGCATAGGCATCCAGCCGGTCTCCCTGAATCGAAAGAATCGGTTTTATATTCAGCACACTGCCAATCGCTGCCGCAGCCGGAGTAATCCGTCCGCCCTTTTTCAAAAATTCCAGCGTATCTACCGCTATATAAATACTTGCATCATAGGCGGCGGCTTCCAATGCCTTCTTTATCTCAAAGGCATTTTTCCCTTCATTTGCCAGCTTAACGGCATCCAGCACGGAAGCATACTGGGTCACCGAAATCCTGTGATTATCGGCCACCTGCACTTTACCGTCATAATCTCTGGCCAGTATCATAGAGCTGGCGCAAGAATTACTCAAACCGCTGGACATGGGAATGTACACGAGGTCGTCATATCCTTCCTCCAAAACCCGCTCCCATAAATCCATCACATCTCCCGGCGATGGCTGGGAGGTTGTAATATCTCCGCCGCTCATCTGGCTTTGGAAAAATGCTTCCTGGGTGAGATTTTCACCTTCATAATAGGTCTTTCCATCAATTATCACCGGCATAGGCACAACAAATACACCCAGTTTCCTGCCCATTTCCGCCGTGATACCGCTGTTTGTGTCTGTCACAACCGCTGTTTTCATCTGCAATCCCTCCTAGAATCATACTGCTGCCGGCAAAGCCCGCTTTGAGATTCGCCTTCTGGCCCATATAAAACAAATGACATGGGCGATAAATGTGACAATCCATGTGACCGGATAGGAATAATACACCATCTGTACATTATGGAATTCCGGTATCTGAAAAATTGTCGCCAACCAAAGAATTCGAAGACCGCAGGCTCCAATCGTCGAGACAATCATCGGCATGATGGAATAGCCGATTCCCCGCAGACTTCCAACCATAACATCCATCATCCCGCAAAGCGCATAGGCCGCAGCAACAACCCTCAGCCGCACTAAACCGGCCTGAATAACCTCCGGGCTGGATGAATATACCCCAAGTAATGAATTTCCAAAAATAACACAGGCATTGCCCAAAACAACACCTGCGACAATGGCACAGATTTCTCCGTAAAGAAGAATTCGATTAATCCGTTCATGCTTCCCTGCGCCCATATTCTGGCTTGTAAAAGAAACCGTTGCCTGATGGAAAGCATTCATGGACACATAGACAAAACCTTCAATATTCGCCGCCGCTGAATTTCCCGCAACAATAGTCGCCCCAAAAATATTGACCGAGGACTGTATCAGCACATTGGATAAAGAAAACACCATCCCCTGAAATCCGGCCGGCAGGCCAATACGCAAAATTTTCATCAACTTATCTTTATAAATATGAAGTTTGGAAGGGATTAACTGAATACCGCCCTTTTCCTTCGTAAGACACCAAAATACAAGGCCGCCGGACACGGTTTCTGAAATCACTGTGGCCAGTGCAACCCCTGCCACATCCAGCCGGCATATAATAACAAAAAAGAGATTTAAAATTACGTTAATGACTCCGGCCGCCGTCAGATAAAACAATGGCCGCCGCGTATCTCCCACCGCCCTCAAAATTGCGCTGCCGAAATTATAAATCATCACCGCCGGCATGCCGACAAAATAAATTCGAAGATACAGCGTAGCCAACCCGATAACTTCCTCCGGCGCCTGCATCCACTCAAGGAGCACATGGGCGCTGAAAATTCCGCCCACCAGCAAAAAGAGACCGCTGAATATACTCAAAAGCATGGCCGTATGGACCGTTTCCGTTAAATCTTCCTCCTGTTTTGCCCCATAGCATAACCCGGTCAGGACATTCACGCCAACCGATAAGCCGATAAACAGATTTGTCAGCAAATTAATGAGCGCGCTATTCGAACCCACCGCCGCCAGAGAATTATCTCCCGCAAAACGTCCGACTACAACAATATCCGCAGCGTTAAACAGCAGCTGGAGAACGCTGGAGCAGACCAGCGGTATGGCAAACATCAGCATCTTTTTCATAATGGAGCCGCTGCACATATCTATCTCAAATCTTTTTTCCTGTTTTTCTTCCACAATAAATCATCTTCCTACATTTATTAAAGCCCAAATCAAAGGCTTCAAACTTCATAATAACACTTTTAATTCCACATGTCATCCGCTTATTTTAAAAAAAATGAGAACCGGTTTCTGACTGTCCGGTTCCCATCAAATCTCTTCCAAAATCTCTTTTTATTTTTTAATCTCTGACTTTAATATGCGCCTCTCTGAGCTGCTTTTCCGTCACCGCCCCCGGTGCGCCGCACATTAAATCCTGGGCGCTGCTGTTCATCGGGAAAGCGATAACCTCACGGATGTTCTCTTCATTTCTGAGCAGCATAATCATACGGTCAATCCCCGGAGCCATACCGGCATGAGGCGGAGCTCCAAACTGGAATGCGTTGTACAGGGCTCCGAATTTTTCTTTCAGAACCTCTTCATCATAACCCGCGATTTCAAAAGCCTTTACCATGATTTCAATATCATGATTCCGCACGGCGCCGGAGGACAATTCCACACCGTTGCAGACAATATCATACTGGTAGGCCAGAATGTCCAGAGGCTCCTTTGTCTGCAGAGCTTCCAGTCCGCCCTGAGGCATGGAAAACGGATTATGGGTAAAAGCAAATTCCTTCGTTTCCTCATCCACCTCATACATCGGGAAATCATTGATATAACAGAAACGGTATGCCTTTTCTTCTATCAGGTTCATCCGTCTGCCCAGCTCATCCCGAATCTGCCCCGCATATTTGCAGGCCAGCTTTTCTGCCGCCGCGATAAAGAAAATGGTATCGCCTATCGTCAAACCGGCAATTTCAGCCAGTTCCTTCTTCATATCCTCCGGAATAAATTTATCAATCGGTCCTTTATAACTCATATCCTCAAGTACTTCCAGATAACCAAGGCCGCTCATACCAATCTCCTGAGCAAATTTCAAAAGCTTCTCATGGAAACCTTTGGACAAATCGCCCTGTACCCGGATGGCCCGCACCGTCTTTTTATGGAAAGGCTTAAAGGTACACCGCTGGAAAAACTCAGTCACATCGATGATTCGCAGCGGGTTGCGGAGGTCCGGCTTATCCGTGCCAAACTCCAGCATCGCCTGTTTATAGCTGATAACCGGGAAGGGCGCTTCTGTCACCGCATAGCCTTCCGGCGCAAAGGTCTTAAAGGTTTCTGCGAGAACTTCTTCCCCGACTTTAAATACATCCTCCTGGGCGGCAAAGCTCATCTCAAAATCCAACTGGTAAAATTCCCCCGGAGAACGGTCCGCCCGAGCATCCTCATCGCGAAAGCACGGGGCAATCTGATAATACTTATCAAAGCCGGCCGTCATCAAAAGCTGTTTATACTGCTGCGGAGCCTGAGGCAGCGCATAGAATTTTCCTTTGTGGACGCGGGAAGGCACAATATAATCCCTGGCCCCTTCCGGTGAGGAGGCGCAGAGGATCGGCGTCTGAATTTCCGTAAAACCCATGTCCTCCATCTTATTCCGCAAAAAACGGATTACTTTGGAGCGGAATAAAATATTATCTTTCACTTTTTGATTTCTCAAATCCAGATAACGGTATTTCAGCCGGACATCCTCCCGAATCTCTTTGGATGTCGTTATTTCAAAAGGCAAATCCCGGTAAACCTTCCCCAGAATTTCCACCTTATGAACTTCCAGTTCAATCGTGCCCGTCGCAATCTTTGGGTTATAGGTTTCCTCATCCCTCTCCTCGATGACACCTTCCACTGAAAGACACTGTTCTTTGCGAATCCCTTTAAATAAATCCGTATTTCTGAATACCACCTGCACAACTCCATACATATCCCTCAAGTCTACAAAGGATACGCCGCCATGGTCGCGGATATTTTCGACCCATCCGGCCAGTTTCACTTCCATACCGATATCACTTTCACTCACCTGATTCATTGTTTTACTGCGATATACGTTTGACATTTTCCCTCTTCCTTTCTGTTCTGCTCATTATTAGACTGTGTTCAAAAAAGGACTGTGTGGAGCGTTTTTTATTTTGACAATAAAAAAACTGCCCATCCTGAAATTTTATTCAGGACGAACAGTATATATATCCGCGGTACCACCTGACTTACTGTCATATTAACAGTCACCTTCATGACCTGCTGTTTTAACGTCCAGCCCACGGCGCCCCTACTCACCCGAATGGATTTTCAGTTTGCAGCTGATAGAGTGTTATTCCTGCAAATTCACTTTGCGGGTATCCCACCATCACCCGCTCTCTGGGAACGATAATCTGCAGTACTTCTCTCCGTCATCGCTTTTCTGTGAATTTTATACCTATACTTTATATTTGTCAAGTGCTAAATTATATTTTTTTCACCGAATCTCCCTACTCACCACGCAATGGAGCCGCTCCCCCGGTAAACTCCCGTTCCACGCAGTACCGCATCACTGAATCCATCTGGGGAGAGACCCATTTATCCCGGTGATATAAAAGCTGCTTCCAAACCTCTACTTCAAAATCTTCTGCATCGAGGCGAATGACTCGTCCCTCTCTGACCTTCCTCTCTGTCACATAGTCCGGCAAAAAAGAAATGCCCACGCCCTGCTCTACAAGGGAACAGATTAAATCCGCACTTCCAATCTCCAAAACCGGCTGGATTTCCAGAGACATTTCCGCCAGCTTTTCATCCATAAGCCTCCGATAACTCATACCCTTTTCCGTCAATATAAAGGGCTGATGAAGCAATTCCCGGACAGAAATTTTTTCTTTTGCCGCCAAAGGGCTGTCCGCGGCTGCGACAAAATGCACTTTAACCCTTTCCTCCCGGACAATCACATATTCCGTATTATACACATGATTATCCAATGTCAGAATCACGTCCGCTTCATTATGATTAATAAGCCGGAACATTTCTTCCGTTCCCGCCGCAATAATATTCAACATAATTCCCGGATATTTGGCCCGAAAATCTGCAAAGCCTTCATCAAAAAGGGAATTGCAAAGGGAATCGGCCATCGCCAGGCGGACATGCCCCTTTACATCCTTTGCCTCCCGCATGCTGGTCTCCAGCTCCTGGGTGAGCTTGCGAATCTGATGGGCATACTTGAGCACCTCCCTGCCCTTCTCCGTCAGAGCCACCGTATGATTGATTCGTTCAAATAACTGGGAGTTTAACTCCTGCTCCAACTGTTTAATCTGAAACGAAATGGTTGACTGGGAATACCCCAGTTTTTCCGCCGCCTTTGTAAAACTGTTCAGCTCCGCCACAAGAATAAAAGTATTCAGATTTTTTATATCCATTTCTCTCGCTCCATCTATTTTTTTAATCCTTATTATCATTATAATTAATTTTACAGATATTTGTTTCTACTATATACTAAATAACAGAAAAACACAAATACTATTGATAAAGAAGGCGTTCTTAACGATGAATATATTTAAACTTATTTTTACATCTGTTTATCAGATTTTGTGGGGCGATTTGATTACAATCCCGCTGCCCGGCGGCAGTTCCGTGGGATTGTCCCTCCTTGTTCTTATCCTTATTCCTTCCGGAATCTATTTTACGATTCGGACAAAATTTCTCCCGTTTCGTCTCTTTCCGGAAATGTTAAAAATTACAACGGAAAAAAAAGCCTCTTCGGAAAAAAATTCGATTTCCGGCGTTCAGGCTCTCATCATATCCACAGCCACCCGGGTCGGCATGGGAAATCTTGTCGGGGTGGTTGCCGCTATTTCTGCCGGCGGCGCCGGAGCCGTTTTCTGGATGTGGATTACCGCTCTGCTCGGCTCCTCCACTGCCTTTGTCGAGGCGACGCTGGCCCAGATTTATAAAGAAAAAGACCCGCTCTACGGCGGTTACCGCGGAGGCCCGGCCTACTATATACACCATCTTTTCATAAAAAAAGACAGTAAACGCCGCCGCTCCCTTACCGCCATACTTTTTGCCGTTTCCGGCCTCATCTGCTGGTGCGGCATCAGCCAGGTTATCGGCAATTCGGTTTCATCTGCCTTTACAAATGCATTCCGGATTCCGCCGATTTACACAACCGTCCTTCTTGTCATCATTGCCGCTGTTATTGTGCTTCGCAAAAATGCTACGGTAAAAGTTTTGGACGTGGTTGTGCCAATTATGGCAGGGCTCTATTTTCTTATGACACTTTTTATCATATTTACAAATATTGGCCAGATTCCCGCTGTTTTTCAGCAGATATTCTCAGAGGCCTTCGGGCTTCGCCAGGTTGTTGCCGGCGGTTTTGGCGCAGTTCTCATGAATGGCGCTAAACGGGGACTTTTCTCCAATGAAGCCGGTTCCGGCTCAGCCCCATGCGCTGCTGCCGCCGCGGATATCAGTCATCCGGCCAAAGAAGGACTTCTGCAGGCCTTCGGTGTCTTTATCGATACCATCGTTATATGCAGCTGCTCTGCCATGATTATGCTGCTGACCCCGGCTGAACTGACTCAGGGCCTTGCAGGAATGGATTTACTTCAAACAGCCATGAACTATCATATGGGAAGCTTCGGCGTCGTATTTATCGCCGTAATCTTATGGTTGTTCAGCTTTTCCACCTTTATCGGCATTTTGTTCTATGCCAGACCTAATGTGGCCTACCTTTTCGGCGACAACTGGCTGTCACAGAATTTATATAAGATTCTCGCTTTAGTTATGCTTTTTATCGGCGGTCTGGCCGCCTATACCTTTGTCTGGGATTTGGGAGATATCGGAATTGGCCTTATGACTATTTTTAATATGATTGCCCTGGTTCCTCTATCCCGTCAGGCGATTGACGCCCTGAAAGACTATGAACATCAGAAAGTATAAAACGTTCATTCCTCGATGCGTCCGGCCTTCGGGCCGGCGCATCCTTTTCATTTTTTAATCCCTTTTTAATTTCTGAAAAACTTTTCTGGAATACAATGAAATTCCAAATGCAGCCGCTGCACTGCCGGTCATAACAATCCATGGGATTTCTGAAAAAACATCAAATAAAACGCCATACAAAGCCTGACCTGCCGGCTGTGAACAATTTGCCACCGCCATAATGGCTGCCATGATTTTTCCCAAAAGATTCGGCGGCGTCTGCTGCTGCAGAAGCGTCAGCATCTGAACCGTAAAAATTGTCGATGCCGTCATAATCAAAAGACTCATACCCACAATCATCCAAAAGCCGACATTGGCCGACATTCCCGGCATCAATGTAAATCCCATAACCAAAGCGGCAACGGAACAGGCTGCAAGCAGCAGCCAGCTATCCTCCAACCGAAGTTTTTCATGAATAATCCCGGACAGAATACCGCCAAGCAAGCCTCCGGCACCCATGGCCCCCTGAGCTACGCCAAGCTGCATATCCGATAGCCCAAGAATATTAATAAGCATAATCGGAATTCCCACAATCAATGCTGCCGATAAAACCATGTTAAATAAGGCCAAAATGCCGACCACACCGATAAACTCCGGTCTTTCATTTTTCACAAAAAGCCAGCTCTCTTCCAAATCTGACCGCACGACTGCTGCAGCCCTCTCAGAATAACTGTTCTTTTCAAAAGGAATATGAATAAAAATTTCCATCACTGCGGAGGCGCCAAAACAGATAATGCTCAACAAAAGAATTGGTTCTATTCCAAAGGCGCCAAAAAGCATTCCGCCGATAATCGGCCCGAGGAGTCCCGAAAGCGTGCCAACCATATTGATGACCGCATTAGCCTGCATTAATCTGTCCGCTGATGCCAGAAGGGGAATACTCGCCTGCACAGCCGGTTGATAGGCCCCGGAAATTCCATATAAAATCATCAGGACAATCAACATCAGCGGAACGAGGGGCAGCCGCTGAAAGGTCATATAAAAGAAGCCTGTGAGAAACGCCGTTGAAAAATCGAGGACAACCATAATATTTCTTTTATTTACCCGGTCCGCTACCACACCTCCGAACAGGGAAAAGATAACCATTGGAATAAATGAGCAGGCTGTGACAATGCCAAAAAGAGAGGAAGAGCCTGTCTCCCTCAAAAGATATAAGGGCAATGCAAACCGGAGTATTCCATTTCCAAATAAAGAAATTATCTGCCCGATAACAACCATCGTAAAATCCCTCTGAAATAATTTTTGTTTTTCCATCCTGTTCTCCTTTCTTTTTAAAACCGACCGTCGGTTTGTATCTCTGCTTAATGAAACTGCTCATTTCTGAGCAGTTTATTTGAATATATTTTATTCTGAAGAGTTGTTTCTCATTTGACCATAATTCACAAACACTTCTATCATCTCTTCATCCATGACATCCAATCCTATCGCATTTGTCATTCGAATAAACACACGGCACCGTTCACGGATTTCTTCCGGGGTCGATGGCTGTATCAGCGGATTTACCCATATATCAATCATCAGCAGAAGCAGCTCTGCCAATGCCCGGGTATCCTTCACCCGGATAGAACCGTCCGCAACCCCTTCATCCAAAATCGGCTGAATAAATTCCGGCGCAACTAAATTAATGACATCCCGAAGCTCTATTGCCAAAAAACGTGGATTATCCAAAAGATAGGGCACAATCCGCAGCACCTCTTCCTGATTTGGATGAAGCAGGGACGACCTGAAAATTGCTTTCAGTTTCTCCCGACCGCTTAGATTTTTATCATCCCTTATCGCCGCCAGCCGCGCAGAATTTTCCTCGCCAATCCGTCCGCAAATACGTTCAAAAATCTCTTCTTTCGATGAAAAATGGTGATAGATGGCCCCCTTGGATAACTTCGTCTTATTAATAATATCCTGCAGGGATGTTCCGTCATAGCCCTTTTTTATAAATAATTCACTGGCCGCATCCAGGATTAACTTAACCGTTTCTTCGGGATGTTTATTTCTCGCCATCCAACCTCTCTCCTCTTTTTTCAGACCATCGGTCTGTTTATATAATAACAAATAAGTATTTCTCTGTCAAGCACCGTTTTCCTTCACACAACTATGATTATGCCTTAACCGCCCACCGCATTTTTGTGGAACGGGCCCGGCTGTTCCGCGCACATTCTTCTGCCGATGGCCGAATCACTTCTTCGGAAATTTCCCGGTAAACGCCCTGCTTTTTTAATTGCTTGAAGGACTTTTTCACAAGCCGGTCTTCCCCCGAATGAAATGTCAGAATGGCTGCCCGGCCGCCGGGAGCCAGAACATGGGGAAGCTTTTCCAAAAACTCATACAACACTTCAAACTCACTGTTGACATCAATCCGCAGCGCCTGAAAAGTCCGCTGGCAGGATTTTTTGACAGCTTCTTTCCGCTCACTCGCCGGGATGAAGGAAAGGGCTTCTTCAATCACATTTTTTAACTGGGTTGTCGTCTCAATTTTCTGTCCCCGTTTCAGCCGCATCATCACCGTCTTGGAAATTTCCTCCGCATAGGGTTCATCCGAATTTTCAATCAACATTCCCTGCAGTTCCTCCTGAGAAACCTCTTTGAGCCGTTCAGCCGCGCTCGCCCCCTTCTGAGGATTCATCCGCAAATCCAACGGTCCTTCGTGTTTATAAGAAAATCCCCGCTCAGGATTATCAATCTGCATAGAAGATACTCCCAGGTCTGCCAGCACAAAGTCAAAAGGCCCGGCCTGTTCGGCTACCTTGTCGATATTGGCAAAATTTTGCAGCTGGACTGTTAAAATATCTTCTCCGTAGCCCAACCGCGCCAGCCGCGCCTTTGTCTTTTCTGATTCAATCGGATCCACATCCAGCGCATAAATATGGCCCTGAGATTTCAGGCATTTTAACATTTCCAAAGTATGGCCCCCATATCCCAATGTGGCATCCAGCCCTTTTTGTCCCGGCTGAATCTGCAGAAAATCCAGAATTTCCTTCACACAGATGGAAATGTGCATTCCCGCCGGCGTACTTCCTTTTTGAATCACTTTTGAAATCGTATCCCCGTATTTTTCCGGCTGAAGCTCTTTATATTTTTCACTGTATTTCTTTGGATGTGTGCCCGAATACCGCACACGCCGTTTATGCTCTTTTTCCTGATTCATCCTTATCCTCCACTTTTAAAGTTTCTTCTCCAGGCACACCAATGGAACCCCTTTAATACCGTTAAACACGCATGGAACAATCCCAACTTCTTTATAACCCATATTTTTATAAAAGCTTCGGGCACGGCTGTTTTTTTCATTTGTATCCATTCTCAAATACTTACAACCGTGTTTCAGGGCAAAGTCCTCATAAAACCGTACAAAGGCCTTCCCCCACCCTCTGTTTCCTGCCTTCGGAGACACAACCAGCGTATGCAGAACCATAACCTCCGCTTCTGCCGCATCATATTCCCAATCCGCTTCCGCATAGGAGGCTTCCTGCTTCTGGTTCAATCTGGCAGCCGCCACAATGCGTCCTTCCTCTTCTATCACATATAAGTCTCCATTTTCCAGGGCAGTTTCCGCCGTCTTTCGCGTTGGATAGATGCTCCTTACCCAGCCAATAGATGCCCGGCCGGCCTCTTCCTCCGTATGAATCTCATCGTAAATCCGCGCAACCGCCGGAATATCTATCGGCAATGCTTTTCTAATCATGAATGACCTCTCCTTAATATTCGCTTCCTCTATATGATACCACATTCATTTGAGCCGAGGGGCGAAATATGTTTTTTATACACATGAATAAAGTATAAAATTTCCGCAAATGCGGTAATACTCCATGAAAAAATATACAGTAAGTACAGCGAAGGCACTGTTCCAAAATAAGCAAAAATCGTATACACCCATATAATCCGAAATACGCAGGCGCCAAGAAGAACAATCACTGTTGGTATAAAGCTTTTCCCAAGGGCCCTCGACGCGGCAATGGTACAATCCATAAAGGCTGAAAAGCCAAAGAACAGGCCCATAAATGTCATTCGATACATTCCAGCTTCGATAACCGCCGCATCACTGGTAAACAATCGCAGAAATGAAGGGCCCAAAAATACCATTAAAGCGCCTAAAATCATGCCGCTTCCGAAGGCATAGGCCAGACTGAACAGGTAACTTTTCCGAATTCGTTCCTTTTTCCCGGCCCCATAATTTTGGCCCATAAAGCTTCCGCAGGCCGTATAAAAGGCCATCATCACACTGAATACAATCGCATCCTCATTCATTGCCGCCGCATTGCCCGCAACCAGAGTAGCGCTGAAAGAATTGACCCCCGTCTGAATAAACAGATTGGCCATCTGGAAAATAGCATTCTGCAGTCCGGCCGGAACACCGATATGTATGATTGCCCGTGCATTATTCCCGCTTATATGTAAATCCCTCAAATGCAGCCCATACATTTCACGGCTCCTTACCAATGCCCGTACGATAAGAAATGCCGAAATATACTGGGAAATCACACTGGCGGCGGCCACTCCCGCCACATCCATACGGCACACAATAACAAAAAAGAGATTCAGCACAATATTGGATGCCCCGGCCAGAGAAAGATAATATAAAGGCCGCTTTGTCTCGCCCACCGCGCTGAATACCGCATTGCCAAAGTTATAAACAGCCAAAGCCGGCATTCCCAGCAAATAAATACGAATGTACAAAATCGCCCCTGACAGCAGTTCGGCTTTTGTCTGAAGCAGCAAAAGAATTCCTTTTGAAAATATCCATCCGCCAGACAAAAGTAAAAAACCAACAATTATACTGAGGATTAATGATGTGTGCACGGTCTCAACCATATTTTTCCTATCCTTTGCCCCGAAATGCCGCGCCGCCAATACATTGATTCCGCCGGATAAACCGATAAGGAAATCGGTAAACATCGTCACCAAAGTTGTTGTTGAGCCTACGGCTCCGAGGGCCGCTGTTCCGGCAAATTTCCCCAAAACAGCCACATCCGCCATATTAAATAAAACCTGCAAAAGATTTGAAAATATCAGTGGAATACTAAACAATAAAATCTGTTTTCCAAGAGGCCCCCTGGTCAAATCCTGCTTTTCTCTCTGCATTTTATGTCAATCCTCCATCACAGTATATCCTGTCCCGGATGCCCGAATGGGTATACGGCAATCGGGCAAAAAAAGGAGGGCCCGCAGGTCCTCCCCCGGTCCCAGTCCTCATAAATATCTGAAACCAAATTCATTGATTGTATTCTACTACACAAAAATACCGGTGTCAACGCCGCCCAATACCCGAATAGTTTTTTTTTACCTCGCTCAACCCTGTTCCTCCGGCGATAAAGCCAGATACCCGGGCCTCAACGGCTCTGTTCTTATCAGAAAAGGTCTGGGATATCCTTTTTCTTTATTTTTCCACCAAATCCAACTGCTTTGCAGGCATAATATTGGAACCGCTGTCTGCTGAACTTGCATCTGCAGTCACGGCAATTTCCAATCCCACTTTAAGTCCTCCGGTATTGTCAACAGCATCTTCCTTCGAGAATGTCATTTCTACCTCATCTGCCATTTTAATCGTAACCGTATTCATGGTGGCATCCAGAACAACACCTTTGTAAACCGCATTCTGCGCCGAAATATTTTCATCGCTGTCAACGACACTGATAACGACAACACTATTCAAATCATCCAGGTTGCCTGTATAAGTAACTGTCACCGTATTTCCAGTCTGGATTCCATTTTTATACTGATGGATGGCATCTGCGATATATACGGTATAAATATTCTCATCTACAGCAAAGGTCAGCGTATTCATGGAAACTTCCACAACTGTTCCTGTGACTTCCTGATAATTCTCCTGTGGCTGTTCCTGTGGCTGTGGCTGTTCCTGCGGCTGTTCCTGCTCCTGCGGCTGCGGCTGTGGCTGCGGCTGTTCCTGCTGTACCGGAGCCGGCTGTTCCACCGGTGTTCCGTCTGCTTTCGCTGCAGGCGCATCAGGGGCCGGCGCCTTTGTGGTCAAATAATCACCAAAAATATATGCATCCTGATTATTATATATTACTCTTGACCATCCGTTATCACAAATTCCGGTTCGCTTAATCTGCCCGCCCTGCTCCAGGGTTCCTAAAATTTCAGAATCTGTACTGTAGGACCGCCGCACATGAACTGCTGCGGTGCTATAGACACTCTCGTCCACAGCTCTAATATTCATTTTCTTTTGTTCTTGCTCTACAATGTTTTCGTCATTATCTGTAATCTTAATAACTTTGACATTCTTCGTATCTGTTCCCTGAATCTCTCCAACATATGTAACTACAATCCAGTTTCCCTCTCGGATGCCATTTTTAAAATCATGTTCGCAGTTATTAGAGTTAAACATAAGCTCAGTTCCATCATTCTGCTTAATAGTAATGGAGTTTTCTGTGATTTTCACAAGAGTTCCGACTGCTGTTTTTTCCGTCTGACTGGTAGCTGCTCCTCCCTTGTCTTCTACAGATATTACTTTAACATTGGTAGTATCTGTTCCCTCAATCTTTCCTTCATAGCGAACCACAAGTTCGTCCCCCGCAAGCATATTCACAGTATTTACCGTTGCCTCGGAAATATCAAACTCATATTCCTGCTCCTCCGCTTCAATCATAAGGTCTGTTCCTGAAAAGCTGACCAGCGTTCCCTCAAGCGACGCTGTCTCAACTGCCTTTGTTTCTTTCTTCGTCTCTTCCTGTTTTTTCTCCTGCTTCCCGCATGCTGAACATATGAACAGTAAGCATAAAACCAAAATTGCAGATATTATATGTTTTTTCTTTTTTCTCATAGTACTCTCCCTCTTCATTCATATATTATATAAATTTCTAAATTCTTATTGTCACACAGCCGTCATTCTTATCTCTTATCTGAATCCTCCTTTCCTATTTGCTGTGCGTCCATATGAATTAATATTTATTTACCTAATGTGAGTAAATGTTTATTTACTAATAGGTCAAAAACAAACCGCCATAAAGCGGTATGTTTGTATTCTTATTTTGCCTTTTTAGGTTTCTCAGGCTTCAGATAACCTCTTAACCCGGTGGACAGCAGACTAAATACTGTCTCCTCGGTCTGCTGATTGTTAGGAAGTACGCCCTCCACTACATATTTAGCATACATTACTGTGGAAGTAAGTATATGGAGCCACAGCAAATCCTGATTAATCTCTTTCAGTCCGGGAAATATCTTTTGAAAAGCATGAACCATTTCAACGAAAGTTTTAAAATAGGTTACATCTCTGCTCTTATCATATTTCGGAAAAAAAGTGCTGTCCCGAAAACGATGGTAAAATATGGTCTCATCCGGATGGGCTACCCAAAACCGGAAATAAGGTAACCATAAGCTCTTCACCGCACCTATAGGGTCAGAAAGCAATGTCAGAGGATTAAATTTCAAATGTTCAAAAATCATTGCCACCTGCTTATCCACATAGGTGAAACACTCTATGAGCAACTGATCTTTACTGTCGAAGTACCGGTACAGCGCCCCGGGGGATATGCCCGCCAGTTTGCTAACATTCTGGATGCGTACTCCCTCCAGTCCATACTGCCGCACGGCCTTCATTGTTGCGAAAATAATCCGGGTTTTAGTATCATCCAGAACGCCCACCTCCCATATGCAAAAGTATTTGCCTTTATTATACACTGCCTGTTTTCGGTTAGCAATACTCTATCTTTATCAAGTTGCCTTACTTTTTAGTATGCCCTGTGGACAAGGATTTTATACATACTTCTTTTATGTAGAGATTTGACTTCTATATTTGGGGTAGAAAGCCCACTCGCAGAAGCCATAATTTTTTTAGCAGCCGTTTTCGACCAACATCATAAGATCCATTTACTTTTTGCTGTCATAGCTTTATCTCTTTTCCCATCTTTTCAATTTCTTCCTGCAAATTTTTCAGAAATAAACCTGCGTGCGCACCATCCATTTGGGTATGATGGAATTGAAAAGAGATTGATAAAAGAGCCCTATCGCCATCAATACGATACTTCCCCCATATCATAAAAGGATTGTTGAAAATCCCGCTATTCATACCCACAGCACCGTCAATCTCGATATTTACAATAGCAGATGTACCTATAACCATATATTCTTCAGACAGGTCGCGGTCAATGCAAGTGTCGTGTACTTCTGCTGTATATCTCAGGTAATCGGCATTGAACTTTTCAAGACTATCTGTATACGCAATATCACAGGAACTAACCTCACCGTCCCTGTTTGCGACAATAGTATTGACGGCAAGTTTATCATATTGCATTAGCTTATTACCCACAGGTAATAAATAAAATTCTTTTACGGAAGCGGCTGCCTTACCGATACAAAAGTCAAGGAGCATATTGAACTTCATACTACGGTGTTTACTTACTTTAACTAACGGCATTACATCATAGGTCTTGAAAAATGTAACCATAGGGTTGGGCGCTTTCATCCAAAGGTCAAACGACAAAGCTCTTGTAGTTTCTTTAGGATTTATTTCTCTTACGCTCATTGTTATTTCCTCACATAATTTATAAAATGGATTTTCTTCTATTTCCTCTCAGCCGTTTCATCATCATCTTTTTTTGCGGATAGTACAAAGCGTTGTGTTGGGTAACCAAATTCTACTAAAAGTTCTTGTTCCGCAAAGCCAAGTTTTTGCAGTTCTTTGCGATATCCTGTATCGGCTTTATCTCCATTCCTGTAGGTTGTTATACAAATGTCTTGTTCTGGATAATAATCCTCTAATAATGCATCAATAAAAAGCTTTTGGATACCTCTTTTACGATATTGCGGATGTACACCCATAAACTCAATGCTACACGGCGGAGTACTAAAAGCCATAACACCAATCAACAACTCTCCATCTCTCAAAACCAATGCCTGTTTATTCTTGATAAATATTTTTAATTTATACAAGTAGTCTGTCTCATCCAAAACAGGGTATCCATCGACCACTAATCGAAGCAGTTCCATCCATGAAGGAATATCCTCCATCGTAGCGAGTTGTATATCACTCTTTGTCAATGTAAGGTTTAGCTTTCTGTTATGTATAACAAACCGCAATAGTAAGGGGTAAAACACTTGTTTGTCACGATAATATGCTGGTGATGTCTTATACATAGCTGTAAAAGCAGTTGTAAAAGATTGTTGACTTTCATATCCACAGATGAAGGCTATTTCAATGATTGGTTTGTCTGAGAACACCAACAACTTTGCTGCTTCAGTAAGTTGCCTTCGTTGGACATAATCATGAATTGTCAGTCCAACTGTTTCAGTAAACATACGGTGCAAATGATATTTTGAGTAATTGACTGCTCTAGCAACCGTTTCAAGGTCAATCTTTCCATTAAGATGCCTTTCAATATAGTCAATGACCATTTCAATACTAATAGCTGTTTTATTTTCCATGTGAAACGCCTCCTTCCTGATAATAATCATAGCAAAAAAACTCGACTGTGTTTTCACAATTCTTGCTATATTTTGGAGTTGGCATTTTTCTTATCGTAAAGATATCGACAGCATAATGCCTAAAAAACTTCTCGTTCGCAAGCAGCAAAAATGATATTTCAGATATAGCCCAACTCCGTATCTTCCCGTAGCTGCAACCCCGTTTTGTTCTCACAAACAGGACAGCGTAACCATTCAGAATTTATTTTTGCCATATTATCCCCCATTATTTCCACGGTCTGACGCCATCAAGCCAACCCTGCTCCGCCCAATACTTCCCATCAAGGTATTCGGGGTCGGATTTATGTAAGGATTTCTGCATCATACGGCAGAAGAAAAACTTGAATTTATATAATTATCTCTCTAACTTTCCCCATTTTATAGGCTTTCCC
>ERZ809224.1024-NODE-1024-length-22184-cov-6.419088_pt1 | contig 22184 bp, 14 predicted proteins | sample MGYA00520513_ERZ809224 | MGnify/ENA primary metagenome ERZ809224 (study PRJEB31576, sample SAMEA3212658) | Homo sapiens | biome: human-gut; feature: human gut; material: fecal | place: Sweden | collected 2012 ... | reverse complement strand
AGCGACCGGCTGGTTCTTTGGCGCTTTCAGGTTCTTAGATAATGCAAGCGAGCGAACTCTAGCCCTGCCCCCATATCCGCTGCCTGCTCCGTCCCTCCTTTATAGCGCCGTAATACCGCTGGTTGCTATTCAGGCTGAATCGTTACGGATCGTTACATTTTTTGTGCATAATTCCTGCACAATCTTGACTTTCAATGCTTTTTTTGGTATGATTGCGTCAGTAAGAACGTATTACAATTAAATGAAAAGGTGGGATTTACGATGAAACAGTTTACTTACACAATTCAGGATTCAATGGGTATTCACGCAAGACCGGCAGGTCTGCTGGTTAAGGCAGCGGCTGCATATAAGGATACTGTTATCAAGATCAGCAGCAATGGTAAAGAAGCTGACGTTAAGAGAATCATGGCTATTATGAGCATGGGCGTAAAGCAGGGAGCAGAGGTTACGGTTACATGTGAAGGCGGCGACGAGGATGCGGCAGCGGCAGCTATGGAAGCTTTCTTCAAAGAGAACCTGTAATCAGACACAAAGTAATTTTACAAATGAGATAAAGAGACGGACTCCAAAAGGGGTCCGTTTTTGATTGCCAAGCATCCGGAGGAAACTGCCGGTGGCAGGTTCTGTAGGTGCTTTGATATGCAAGGAAGGGAGCCAGTTGCGCGTTTTCTGCAAGTTTTATTATGAAAACGGTATATCAGCGGTGTATTTTTGCATGTTTCGAAGATTACTGTGATGAAAAATATAAAATAGTGTGATATTTTACAAAATATAAAAATAAAGTGTAATTTTGCACGAAACAGTGCAATTTTCTTTTTTTCCTTAATCTGATATTCTTTGTTCATAGGACAGCAGAAGAACCTTCCGGAAGAGGTATTCAAAGTTACAGGTAAATGAAGGAAGAAGTTATGCCGCGTAAAATGCGGTATCAGGAGGAAAAGATGAATAAAAAAGGCAAAAAAATATTGGCAGCAGTTTTAGCTCTGTGTCTGGCAGTTCCGGCCGCTGCACCTGTGCAGAGGGCTGAGGCTGCATCGCAGACTTCAGATTTTGGGTTGGAAACGGCATATAATATTGCAGCAGAAGGAACGGTTCTGCTGAAAAATGACAATCATACCCTTCCGCTTGCCAAAAATTCAAAAATTAATGTTTTTGGTATAACACAGGTTCAGACATTTCTTGGCGGTTCCGGCTCGGGCAGCGGATCTATTCAAAATCCTGTGTATTTGACAGAGGCTTTAAAAGCGGAGGGATTTCAGGTGAATGATGAGCTTTACAAAGCCTATAACGCATACTGGAATGCCGAGGAGAATTGGGAAGAAATACAAAGTGCATGGGGCACTTCAAAAAAATCTTTGCTGCGGCGATGTATAGATGTGGTGGATGGCGTCGGACTTGGCCAGGCATTCAGTGAATATGTGATCGGCTACAGAGAGATGGATTTGACGGAAGATATGCTGAAGCAGGCAAAGGATTATTCAGATACCGCAATTGTGCTTATCAGCCGTTCCGGTTCCGAAGGAGCAGATTTGGCGGAATCCGATATGTGTCTTTTTGATGACGAGAAAAAAATGGTGGATCAGGTGGCAAAGACGTTTTCAAAGGTAGTTGTACTTTTTAACACCTGTACGAATCTTGAAATGGGATTCCTTGAGGAATATCCCAATATCAAAGCGGCAGCTATGATGTGGGCGCCGGGTATCCGAGGCTGTGAGGCGGTTGCAGACATTCTCTCAGGCGACGTGAACCCATCCGGAAAGCTGGCGGATTCTGCTGCGTATCATATAACCGATTACCCTTCCAATGAAAATTTTGGTGTATATTATGAAGCGGATGACACAACCCGATATCTGGAATATGAAGAAGATATTTATGTAGGATATCGCTATTTTGATACGTTTCATAAAGAGGTTCAGTATCCGTTTGGATATGGTCTTTCCTACACGGATTTTGAGATGACTGCAGTGGGCTGTAAAGCGGATGCAAATCAGGTAACTGTGCAGGTAAAGGTGAAAAACGTAGGCGACAGCGCCGGAAAGCAGGTTGTTGAAGTATATTATGGAGCGCCGGACGGCACACTGGAAAAGCCTGCAAAAGAGCTGGCGGCATTTGCAAAGACAGAGATTTTGCAACCGCAGGAATCTCAGATAGTAACCATTACTTATAAAACACGTGATATGAGTTCTTACAGTGAAGAAAAAGAAGCTTATCTGCTGGAAGCAGGAGACTATCAGATTTATGTAGGAGATTCCAGCGCTGATGTAAAGAATATCGGAAATTATCGTGTCAATACAACTGTGACCTACAAGACAGACAGCGCAACCGGGAATGCGATTGAAAATCATTTTGAGAATGAGAGGGCTGACAGCCTTACGACTCTGTCGAAGAAAGACCCGCAGCATACGTATCCCACAGAGCCGGAAGATGGTATCTTGGCGCAGGAGGTGAGCAGCACAGAAGCCGACACGGAAAAAGAGGTTGTCCCGGCGGCTGAAAATGCACAGAGTGCTGTCCCGGCGGCGAAACGTGGGGCAGATGACAGTATAACATTGAAGGACGTTTATTTTGATGAGACGAAATGGGATGCGTTCCTGTCACAGTTTACGGATGATGAGTTAATTCTGTATCTGATGAACGGCGAGTTTAAAACACTTACTTATGATAAATTTGGTATTCCGAGGATGGATATGAAGGATGGTCCTGCAAACATTCAGGCCGGCACCGGAGGATGGGGCGGCGATATCGGAACCAGTTTTCCGGTGGCTGTGATGCTGGCCTGCACCTGGAATGAACAGCTTGCAAGGGATTATGGAACTGCAGCAGGAATAGAGGCAAAAGCTTTTGTGAAAGCAGATGGAAGCAATGCCGGGACAGAGGTATGGTATGCGCCGGCGTTAAATATACACAGAAATCCAAGATGCGGTCGAAACTTTGAGTACTATTCCGAAGATCCGGTACTTGCGGGAACGATTGCGGCGGGTGCGACAGTGGGAGCTCAGAGTCAGGGACTTCAGGTTGCATTAAAGCACTTTGCGGTCAACAATCAGGAAACAGGGCGTGTTGGCGTTAATACTTATGTAAGTGAGAGGGCGCTGAGAGAAATTTATCTGAAAGCCTTTGAAATTCCGGTAAAGGCGGGTGCGACAGGCGTTATGTCTGCCTTCAACAGCATTGGTACAACCTGGTGTGCGGCCAATAAGGCGCTTCTGGTGGATGTGCTGAGAAATGAGTGGGGATTTGACGGATTTGTGATCACGGACGCTTACATGGATGTGACTGCTGAAAAATGGCCGGATACCGCTGCGTTGGTGTATGCACAGAATAATCTGTTTTTATCCTCACAGACCTCAACGACAGAAGGAAGATATCTTACAGAGTACAATAATATTAAGGCTGAATTGGAAAAAAATCCGGAGTTCCGCAGTCAGTTGGAGACAAATGTAAAACAGGTATTGAAGGTTCTGATGAAAACTTATGCTTTTTCAGATGTTCTGGGAAGCGATGAAAATACTGCCTTTACACAAAAAGCAAGTCTTTTTGAGACAGTAAAAAGTGTGCCGGCTAAAGACAAACCGTCAGTTGTGTCAGCAATAGCTTTAAATGCAAGCAGGAAGACGCTGAAAATCGGGCAGAAGTTTACATTGAAAGCCACAGTACTTCCGGCAGATGCAGCGAATAAAGAGGTTATCTATTCTACCGGTAACAGTAAGACAGCAACGGTCAGCAGTGAGGGTGTGATCAAAGCCAGGGCAGCCGGTAAAGCTGTGATTACAGTATCCGCCAAGGATGGATCGGGCGTAAAAGCATCCGTTACCATTTATGTAAAACCGGCAAAAGTAAAAGGCGTATCTGTAAAAAAGACCGGAAAAAACAAAATCAGGCTTGCATGGAAATCCGTGAAAAATGCATCCGGATATATCATTTACCGCGCAAACGGCAAAAATAAAAAATATAAGAAAGTGGCTGTAGTGAAAGGCGGAAAAAAGACGAATTATAGTAAGCTGAAATATAAAAAGAATACTTACTATAAAGTAAAGGCATATAAGACAATAGACGGAAAGAAAGTTTCTGGCGCCGCTTCATCTGCCAAAAAGATAAAATAATAAATAATGGTAAATATGTGATAAAAAAGGCTGTCTGAGAGTTTGAAATTGTGAATGAGGCTGCAGGATGCAAAGACTTTGTATCCTGCAGCCTGTTTGTTGCCAAGCATCCAAAGGAAGCTGCCGGCGGCAGGTTCTGTAGGTCGGGAAAACATATTTTCTGAATAGCAGCAGTGCGCCGGTTATGATAAAATGGGTGGAAAAGGGAGGTTTGTATGGGATTGATAAAAGTATTGCTTGTGGACGACAACAGGCTTGCGCTGGAGTATCTGAAGCATCTGGTGGATTGGGAGAAGAATGGTTTTACAGTTGTTGGAAGCGCTATTGACGGTATGGAGGCTTTGCGTCTTTACAGGAAGCTGCAGCCTCATCTGGTGATTACGGATATCAGTATGCCGATGATGTCAGGAATTGAGTTGTCTGAAAAAATATATCAGATAAACAGACATACGAAAATTATATTTCTGTCCAGCTATGATGAATTTGACTATGCGCGTTCTGCGCTGCGTCTTCAGGTGAGCGACTATATTCTGAAGCATGAGCTGGACGGAGAAATGCTGGAAAAGCGTCTGCTGCAGGTAAAGCGCGAGATGGAAGAGTATTTTCAAATGAATACCATCTATGTGGAAAAAACGCTGCAGGAATTTTTTCGTTCTCCTACGGATGATGCCAGGGAGGAGTTTATGGCCGAGCGGTACACGGCAGTGGCAGTGACTGCAGATATGCCTCTTGAGCCGTTTCGGGAGTTTGTTTCAGAACAGATGCCGGAAGAGATGGATAAAAAGATCAGGGAGGTCTGTAAAAAGCTGGATTCCTCAATATTTGCAGTCTGCCGCATGGAAGAGTTTCAGTATCTGCTGTTTTTTAAGGACAGCATTTTGCGGTCCGGCAAAACATACTATGAATGGAAGTCAAAGCTTGAACAGTTTGTGGGAACCCCTTTTACGATAACAATACTTTTGGAGAGGGGAACGATGCGCGAACAGAAAGATTATTATTATAGTCATCAGAGAGCGCTGAAGGCTCAGTATTTTTCCGCGCCGTCCTCAGTAGTCTACAGTGAATGGATAAAAGAAAACGTGGAGAAATCAGAGATTGTGCCAGGCAGTGAGAAGATGCTTTATCTGATAGCGTCGGGCGAGAAGGACTCGGTGATGTCTTATTTGGATGAGGTTTTTCTGGATGTGCTGCACCGGGAGGATTATGGGGCTCTTGTGGATGCAGTGTCTTTGTTTCTGGATATTCTGAAAAAATATGATGGAAAGCTGAAAAATCTAAAGAATGGCACGATCTGTCATCTGGTGGAAAAAACAGATGTGCAGAAGTGGTATACCGGCAGCCGGATCATGGTGTGGATGAAAGAAAAATATGCCCTCGTTATGGAGATTTTGAAGGATAACCGCAGTATGCAATACACGAGGTATACGAAAATGGCTGTTGATTTTATTTATAACCATTATCAGGATCAAAATTTGAGTGTGGAAGATATTGCAGGAAGTATCGGCATCGGGGTAAACTATCTGAATCAGGTTTTTCGGGATGAAATGGATACCACACTTCACCGTTTTCTGTCTCTTTACCGCATTGAGAAGGCAAAGGTACTTTTATCTGATAACCAGATGAAAATAGGAGATATCCCCAGAGCCGTAGGATATGCAAATAGTCAGTATTTTAGTAAGGTATTTAAAAAGGCAACGGGAATGACGCCTTATGAATACCGTCAGAGAAATTAGAGGGTTGCTATGCGGGAGAAAATGAAAAATATATGCAGGATTGATTCGCTGGCGAAAAAGATTCTGCTGGCGGTTATTGCGTCTTATATTGTAATTGTTCTGGCGGCAGGTTTTGCAGTGCCGCATTTGTTTTATCAGTATCTGAAAGAAGAAGCAGTGGATAGAACCGTTGTTAAAGTGGAGAGTACGAGCACACGTGCAAATATGGGATTTCTGCTGTTTATCAATTTTGTGAATGCAGATGTGATGATGAACCAGCTTCTTGAGCAGGATTTGTTGGAAGAAGATAATTTTAAAGTCCGTGGGGCAGAAATTACATCTGCGCTCAACAAAAGGAGTGATTTCAGGGAGGCACAGCGCTATACGGGATTGATACTTACAGATGACAGTAATGTTTATGTATCAGATAATGTGAAAGATTATTATGTTCAGGTAATGGAACATGAGGCTTATCACAAATACCTGAGCGGGGAGAAAAATTCTACCTTTTTTGTCACAGACGTAAATGGAGAGAACTATATCATTTTTGCCAGAAGGTATGAGATTGAGGGGCAGATTTATCACCTGACCTCCTGTATTGTCTGGAATAAATTTTTCAAAGGGTTTGAGCAGATGAAAAAGTACGGGATAAAGGACTATATGCTTCTCTATGAGGTAACTGGTGATTTTGTGTGGGGATCAGAGGATGAAAAAAGTACCGGAATCGACAGAGAAATGCTGCAGCAGTATGTAGCGGAAAATCATGTGGAGAGCCACACAGAAATTGAGACAAAGGACGGCTATGATTTTATTCTTCCCTGCAGCTATGAGGAAGGCGGGGAGAGGCTGGTATTGTTTTATCATATGAGCAAAGCGCAGCTTCTTGCGGATTATCAGTATATTTTCTGGTTTGTGCGGATTATTTTGGCAGCCGCATTTTTTATCTCTGCAATATGCATATTTGTCATTATTAACAGAAGAATGAGAGATATCCGGAATCTGTCCAGAGAAATGAAAAAGGTGGAGCATGGGGATTACAGTGTGCAGGTGGATATTCAGACGGGGGACGAGCTGCAGGAGCTGGGCAGAACATTTAACCAGATGCTTGCTACCATCAATGATAATATCCGAAGGATTGTGGAGCAGGAGAAAAAAGAGGATGAGATGCGCAGTACAGTACTTATATCTGAAATTAACCCTCATTTTATTTACAATACACTGAGTACTATTAACTATCTGGCAGTTTTAAAAAGAAATGAAGATATTACAAAGGTGACACGTGCTCTTATCACTATTTTGAAGGACAGGCTGAAAATCAAGGAGTATCAATCGTTTGACAGTGTGAAAAACGAAGTGGAGCTGAACAATCAGTATATGGAGATTCAGAAATATATGCATGGCGACAATGTAACGCTTGAGTGGAAGATTGAGGAGGAATTGCTGACATCCAGGATTCCGAAGAGTATTATACAGCCGTTGGTGGAGAATGCCCTGCTGCACGGGATTTACAGTAAAAAGGATGAAAATGGGAGTATTCAGGACGGAAAAGTGACAGTGGGGATCCGGAGGGATGAGGATACTGTGCATATCTGTGTCGCTGACACGGGCCTTGGAATGAAGCCGGAAGAGATTGAACGGTTTTTCGGGGAGATATCCGGGCCTGTGGAGGCCGGAGAGCACATAGGAATCCGCAATATCCGTATGCGTCTTCGTTATCTATATGGTGATAATTATACGATGATTGCCAAAAGTGTCTATGGAGAAAGGACAGAAATCATAGTATCCTTTCCGGCGGAAACGCTATGACAGAATATCAGGGGCGGAAATGCCCGGCAAGATATTCAGGAACTTATCTGAGAGTTTCAGAATAATTTCAGCTTCTGACCAAATTTTTGACACATCCATCCTTTACACTGTTTTACAGATAAGTAATTTCGTTGGCACAAAAATTATGCTGTGCAAGGGAGCAGGAGGTCAGAGATGAAGAACAAGAAATGGGTTTGTCATTTTGGAAGTATTTCGGGAAAAAGATTAAAAAAACCTTCAGGAAAGAAGAGATGGATTGCAGTGGGACTGTCAGTTGTCCTGATTGGAGGTGCAGCGTGCGGCGCCTTTTTTCGCTTCCGTGGCCGTCCATTTCAGGCAATGGCGGAGAATATGGAAGCACAGTCAGCAGTAGTGGAAAAGGGTGACATCACAACCACAGTTGTGGGAACAGGAAATCTGGCAAACAAAGATGCAAAGGATGTAGCAATTCCGACTGGCATTAAGGTGGAAGATGTTCTGGTGGAGAACGGCGATGCGGTGAAAAAGGGAGATGTGCTGGCGACACTGGATGCCGATTCCATAAAGAGGGCAATGCTTGATGTGCAGGAGGAGATTGAGGAGCTGGATGATGAAATCGAGGATGCGAGAGATGATACTGCGTCGTCTTACATCACAGCCGGCGTATCCGCCACTGTGAAAACTATTTATGCAAAAACTGATAAAAAAGTCAGTGACATTATGGCAAAAAAGGGTGCGCTGATGGTTCTTGTGATGGATGACGATTCCGAGACGGAGATTGCCGTGACCGGCGCTGCAGGTACTGTGAGTAAGATCTATGTGTCGGAGGGGGACGAGGTAAGCGCCGGCGATAATCTTATTTATCTGGAGGATGTCTCAGAATCATCAGAGTATCTTGGGCTTGTCTCGGAGAGGAAAGAGCTTGCGGAGTATTTAAAGGAGCTCTCTTCGGTGGCCGGAACAAATACTGTGACAGCAGGATTTGACGGAACGGTTCAGGATGTGAATGTGTCAGCAAGCACATCATCGGACAGTTCAGGAACGGCTTCCTCCGGCAGCACGGCAGGCGGGAATATAACGGCTGCATCTGCAAAGGCTTCTGTCGATGATGCGGGAACAGGAACGGCAGTAAGCGCTGTACAGGCAGTTTCGGCACAGGGAAAGGTGACAGTTAAATCAACCGAATCGACCGGCGCTGCAGGTGTGTACGCTGCTGTTGTAAAATATACCGCAGAAACAGCGGAAAAGGAGTCAGAACAGGACACGGAAGGGAATACGGAGAAGGAAACAGAAAGCGAGACGCAGCCGGAAACAGAGAAGATTTCCATTAATAGTGTGAAAGATCTTGTGGAAGCTCCGGTTGCCGGACAGAAGCCTCAGGACTCTATCGCTGAGACGGATTATTATACAGGTGAGATAAGCTGGAGCAATGTGACAGATACCTTTGCAGCCGGAACGTCGTATGCCGCAGAAGTCACTCTGCGCGCTAAGAGTCTGGATGGGCTCCAGTATGTATTTTCAAAGGATGTGGAGTTGTCACAGACGGGCGCTGCAGTTTCCGGCGTGGTCGTAAGCGATACCGTTTTAAAATACCAGCTCACTTTTGAGAAAACACAGGAGGATGCCGGAGGCGGTACCGGTACGCAGGATCAGACGGGCGGCAGCGGAAATACTGCCAATGGCGGTAATAATTCAGACGATCATAATAATGAAAACAATGGAAATATTGGAAACAACAGTAATGCTGCGGGTAATGAAAATAATTCCGGGAATGGCAGTAATGGAAACGGCCAGGGAACAGGCGGCAATGTAAATCAGGGAGCCGGTTCCGGCGGACAGAGCGGCTCGTCCGGCGGCGGAGTGAGCGTATCGGGGGGAACGTCCGGTTACGGCAGCAGTTCTGTTTCCGGCAGCGCAGTTACTGTTTCGAGCAGCACAAGCGGCTCTTCGGATACGAATGAAACGAATGCAAATATGGTCACTGCATTTACGATCTCTCCGGATGAGAGCATGATGATTTCCATAAGCGTAGATGAACTGGATATTTTATCGGTGGCGGAAGGTCAGAGTGCGGACGTTACATTTGACGCGCTTGAAAATCAGACGTTCACAGGGACGATTACGGGTATTTCAAATACAGCCAATGTGAATGGAGGCGTGGCCAAATATACAGTGGATATTGAGGTTCCCAAAGATGAAAATATGCGTGTGGGCATGAATGCGTCCGCAACCATTAAAGTGGAGGATAAGCAGGATATTTTACTGCTGCCCTCAATCGCGCTCCAGGAAAGAGGCGATTCTGTGTTTGTCTATACAGAGCAGGCGGAAGACGGTACACTCTCGGGAGAAGTAGAGGTGGAGACAGGACTTTCAGACGGCACAAATGTGGAGATTGTAAACGGATTGTCTGAAGGGGATACTGTTTACTATACGAGAGTAGGAAATGACAGTTCTGAGTCAGGATTTGGCAGAGGCGAGCGCGGCGATTTTAACAGAGGCGATATGCCGGATATGGGAAATATGCCCGACATGGGCGGCAGAGGCGGCATGACGCCCCCGAATCAATAAGGCGGTGACGGAGAATGATTACTTTTCGGGATGTATCTAAGATTTACCATGTGGGCGGTGAGGAGGTAAGAGCTCTGGACCGCGCTTCGATGCAGATTGACCAAGGAGAATTTGTGGGTATTGTGGGGCCTTCCGGAAGTGGAAAGTCTACGCTTATGAATATTATCGGTTGTCTGGATGTGGCTGACGAAGGAGAATATATTCTGGACGGACAGTCCATTGAGAAGTATTCTGAGAGAGAACTTGCCAGAATCCGCAACCACAAAATCGGATTTATTTTTCAGAATTTTAATTTGATTCAGAAAATGTCTGCGGAAGAGAATGTGGAGCTGCCATTGATTTATCAGGGAATACCGACTGCAGAACGAAAAAGGCGGGTGCGTGAAGCATTGGAAAAGGTAGAGCTTGGAAAACGCAGCAGGCATAAGCCTGCGGAGCTGTCAGGCGGACAGCAGCAGAGAGTGGCCATCGCCAGGGCGCTTGTCACGATGCCGTCTCTTTTCCTGGCGGATGAGCCTACAGGAAATCTGGATTCCAGGACGGGGGAGGAGATTATGCGGCTGTTTCACGAGCTGCATGATCAGGGCAACACTATCGTACTGATTACTCATGATGAAAATGTAGCTGCGCAGGCTGACCGCAGAATTGCCATTTTCGACGGGCATGTCAGGGAGGTGGCGGAATGATTTTTCAGTCGATAAAAATGGCCTGGAGTGCGATTTCTTCCAATAAAATGAGATCATTTCTGACTATGCTGGGAATTATCATTGGTGTGGCATCACTGATTGTGCTGGTATCTATTGCAAACGGGGCAACAGGCTCAGTGACGGACACTATCTCGGCTATGGGTACCAATCTGCTGACCGTATCTATCCAGGATGATAAGGAGAATCCGCTGCACCTTTCGGAGCTTTCGGAATTTGCAGATGGAGAATACATCAGTATGGTGGCGCCGTTCGCACAGACAAGTGTCACGGCAAAGAGCGGCTATACCAGTGAGGATATGACGGTTTACGGCACAACAGGCGCATACTATGACATACAGGGACTTACGCTGCAGAACGGGCGCTGGCTGAAAAAGTCGGATGTGGATAATCATACCTATGTAGCTGTGCTGAATGCCTACGCGGCAACGGAACTGATCGGGCGTGTGAACTGCGTGGGTGAAAGTATTTCTCTGGACGGCAAAAAATATCAGATTGTAGGTGTGCTCAAGGAGGAAGAAAATGCCCTGTCTTCCGAGAGTAATCAGAGGTTGGAGGCTTATATTCCCTTTACTTCGCTGACTCGTCTGGCCGACAATGTACTCTATGTTACCAGCTTTTATGCGGCGTCTGCAGACGAAAACAGTATGGATGCAGCGGAGGAAGTGATGACGCAGAGTATGCTGGACCGATTTGGAAACGATGAGGATGCATTTACGATTGTAAATCAGTCTGCGGTCATGGAGACGATGCAGAGTGTGACCAACACACTGGCATGGATGCTTGGAGGAATTGCCGCCATATCATTGGTCGTTGGCGGCATCGGCATTATGAATATTATGCTGGTATCCGTCACGGAACGCACAAAGGAAATCGGAATCCGCAAAGCCATTGGAGCGGGCAGAGGCAGTATTATGGCGCAGTTTTTGATAGAGGCGCTTATGGTGAGTCTGATGGGCTGTCTGATAGGAATTGGACTTTCGGCAGTGATCCTTGAAATTGTAGGAATGTTTGTCACAGATATGAGTTTTTCTATTTCTTTGCAGGTAGTGGGAGTTTCCGTGGGATTTTCAGCATTTATCGGCGTGGTATTTGGCATTTATCCCGCCAATAAAGCAGCGAAGAAGCATCCGATCGATGCGCTGCGCTATTCGGGCTGAATATTTTTCAGAAATATGGAATCGCAGAGAATTGCGATATAAAGGATCTATAAAAATGATAGAACAGAGATGCTGCAAAAGGCAAGATTTGCAGCATCTCTGTTTTTATGCCCTGGTTATAGGAAAAGCCGGTTTTGCTTCCGCCATTCTCTCGGGGAGATGCCGTAAATGCTCTTAAAAGCTCTTGAAAAATGGAGCTGATTTGGATAGCCGACGGCATTGCTGATGTCTCCGATCGAGAGCTGGGTCAGCTTTAAAAGTTCCGTGGCTTTTATCATGCGGTAACTCATAAGAAATTCCTGCGGTGATTTTCCGACGGCATTTTTGAAAATTTTGCCGAAATAGCTGCGGTTCAGTCCGCAGACGGATGCGATATCCTCTACGGAAATATCGTTCTGAAAATTTTGTTCTATAAATGATAAAGCCTCTTTAAGATAAAAATCTTGAAGCTTGCTGCCTTTTTGAAGATCCATAGGGGCGGCGGAGCGGGTAAGATAGTCTAAAAACAGGTACAGATGTCCGATCAGATGGAAGGCGGAAGCATCTTTGTTCTCAATAATGTACATCATTTCTTTCATCATCTCTTCGCGCAGATTCTTGGAACGGGCGCGGTAGACGGGATGATTTACAGAAAGGCCCGCAATTTCGATCGCTTCTTTTACACGAAGTCCGTCAAATTCAAGCCAGGCATATTCCCAGGGAAGCTGCTGATCAGCCGTATAAGTGGTGACATTTGAGGGAAAAATCATAAAACCCTGGCCGGATTTGATCTGATAGGTCTGAGTGACGCCTTTTGAATCATCTGCTCTTAAGACACCGGTTCCGGAAATAACATAATGAAACAGATAATGGTTTCGTGCGGCAGGACCAAAAGAATGAGAAGGGCTACACTTTTCCCAGCCAAATTGATATAATCCAAGATCAACAAAAGTTTCGTTTGGAAAAACGGAAAAAATCCAGTTATTCATGGTAAATCTCCTTTGCTCAACCTGCAGAAATTGAAGATTATTTATGATTATAACCTGAAATATATCAAAATGCTAGATGACTTTAACAAAAAAGAGAAAAAATAGCATAAAGGCATATAAAATGATAAATAGTGCCATTTATTAGTCGCATATTGGTATGTTATTATTAACTTACCACAAAGAGAAAGCTTTTTGGAAAGGAGAAAATGCAAAATGAAGAAGAAGCGATTAAGTGCATTTCTGTTTTCGGCTGTGGCAGTATCCGCAATACTTTCCGGATGCGGCGCAGAAAAGACAGAAAACGGAAAAACGGTAATTGAGATGGTTCACTACAAACCGGAGGCGGTAGATCTGTTCGAACAACTGGAGGAGAAGTTTAATGAAACTCACGATGATATCGAGCTGAGGATCGAATCGCCGAATGATGCCATGACAATCCTTAAGACAAGATTTGTACGTGAGGATTATCCGGATATCATCGGTATCGGCGGAGATATCAATTATTCTTACTTTATCGACGCTGACATTCTGGCTGATATTTCGGATTACGAAGGACTTGCCAGCATCAAGCCGGCTTATGTGGATATTCTGGAAGGACTGGAATTTGTGCCGACAGAAGGCACCTATGGAGTACCGTATGTGGCAAATGCTGCCGGAGTTCTCTACAACCGTGATATTTTTGAAGAGCACGGATGGGAAATTCCAAAGACATGGGACGAGTTTATGTCACTGTGTGAGGAAATAAAGCAGGCGGGCATTCAGCCGTTATACTTTGGTTTCAAAGATACGTGGACCTGTCTGGCGCCGTGGAATGCTCTGGCGGTTGATCTGGCGGATGCGGATGTATGTAAGCAGGTAAACCGCGGCGAGACAACCTTTACGGATGAGTATCGTGAAGTATCCGAGAAAATGCTGGAACTCTTTAAATATGGCCAGGAGGGGCCTTTCGCATTTGGTTATAACGATGCATGTACTGCCTTTGCTAATGGAGAATGTGCTATGTATACCATCGGAAGCTATGCAGTTCCGCAGATTAAATCGGTCAATCCGGATATGAACATTGATTCCTTTGTTATGCCGGGCAGCGACAGCGAGGATGGCAATGTACTTAATTCAGGAGTGGATTTGCAGTTCTGTGTGACAAAAGAGTGCAAGAATAAAGAAGCTGCCTATGAGGTGCTGGATTTCCTGCTGGAGCATGAGAATGTGCAGGCTTATCTGGATGATCAGAATGCCGTACCATGTAAGGATGAAGAATTTGATCTTGCACCGGAAGTAGACGGTATGAAGGAATACATCAATGAAGGCAGGATGTCTGACTATCAGGATCATTACTATCCGTCAGAGATGGCTGTAGATGCTCAGATCCAGACCTTCCTGATCGAGCAGGATGTAGATGCATTTTTGGCGAAATTTGACAAAGACTGGCTGCGTTATAATCGTGATATCATTCGTATGGTTGAGGATTACGAAGCAAAACAGGGGAAATAACCGGAAAGGATGAGAAATATGAAAAAGAATAGAAAATTGAATGACAGACAGCGGACCTGCTTATTGATGACGATCCCTGTGCTTGCTTTATTCATCTGCTTTAATACATTGCCGCTGATCAAAGGTGTTATTTACAGTTTTACCAATTTTAAAGGCTATGGTAGTTATGATTGGGTAGGTATACGAAACTATATTGATTTGTTCCAGGATGCACGAGTTGGAAAATCTTACCTGTTTACATTTAAATTAGCTCTGGTAACTACAATCGTTGTCAATATAATCAGTCTGGTTCTGGCTATGGGCCTGAACAGTAAGATCAAGTTTAAGAGCGCTCTGCGCGGTATGTATTTTATCCCGAATATCCTGGGTGCACTGGTAGTCGGCTACATTTTTAACTATTTCTTTGCATACATTCTGCCGGCAATCACGAAAACGTCCAGTATGCTTGCAAGCACAAAATGGGCATGGGTTGCCATTATGATTGTGTGCGCATGGCAGTCTATCGCAATGAATACTATCATTTATATTTCAGGTCTGCAGACCGTACCGGAAGATGTATACGAAGCAGGCGCTATCGACGGCGCTTCCGGCTGGATAAAGTTTAAAAGCCTGACCTTCCCGCTGATTCTTCCGTTTTTCAGCATCAACATGGTGCTTTGCATGAAAAACTTTTTGATGGTATTCGATCAGATCATGGCATTGACAAAGGGAGGTCCTGCACAGAGTACGGAGTCCATATCCTATCTGATTTATAACAATGGTATGGCCGGCGGGCAGTTTGGATTCCAGAGTGCAAACGCAGTTGTGTTCTTTATCATGATTGTTGTGATTTCCGTAGTACAGATGACAGTTACAGGTAAAAAGGAGGAGCAGTTATAATGAATGGAAAAGTAAAAGAAAAAGTAAACTGGCCAGTTACAATACTGCTGATTATTGGATTAATTACTATCATATTTCCGCTTTATATGACAATTGTGATTGCTTTTAAGCAGCCAAGTGAAATGACAAACAGCATAGCAGGTATTCTGTCTCTTCCAAAGAGCTGGAGCTTTTCAAATTTTGCTGAGGCAATGAGAGTGACGGATTTCTGGCGTTCTCTGTTGAACAGTGCGCTGATTACTCTGATTACCGTTGCATTGTCCATTGTGCTTCATTCTATGATCGGTTATGCAGTTGGACGAAATAAAGCAAAGAATAAATTTTACAATTTTGTATACCTGTTTATTGTCAGCGGTATGTTTGTACCGTTCTCCATTTTGATGATGCCTCTGGTTAAGCAGACCGCTCAGATGGGAATTGCAAATATTGTTGGTGTTATTCTCTGCTATGTGGTATTCTATATGCCGATGAATGTGCTATTATATTCAGGATATCTGACAAATATTCCGATTGCACTGGAAGAAGCTGCAAGAGTGGACAGTGCAAGCGCATGGCAGACCTATTGGAAAATTATTTTCCCGATCATGAAGCCGATGCATGCGACGGTTGCTGTATTGACAGCGCTGGGTACATGGAATGATGTTATGACTCCGCTGGTTATCATGTCCGGAAGTGGAATGACTACGCTGCCGTTGGCACAGCTTACTTTCCAGACCCAGTTCGGAGCAAATTACAATCTTGCATTTGCTTCGTATTTGCTGGCATTGCTGCCGATTTTGATCTTCTACATTATTTGTCAGAAACAAATATTGAATGGCGTAGTAAATGGCGCCGTAAAATAACAGAAGGAGTGACAACATGGCGATACTTTTTAACAATGACAAAAACATTTTTACGCTTCATACCGACAACTCCACTTATCAGATGCAGGCAGATAAATACGGCTTTTTGCTGCATTTGTATTATGGAAGGAGAACGGAAGGGTATATGGATTATCTTCTGACGTATGCGGACAGAGGGTTTTCCGGTAATCCATACGATGTTGGAGACGACCGAACCTATTCCATGGATGTTTTGCCGCAGGAATTTCCCTGTCAGGGAAATGGGGATTTCAGAAGCCCGGCAATCGCAGTAAAAAATGCGGATGGTTCCTATGGCTGTGATCTGCGTTATAAAAGACATGAAGTGAAAAAAGGAAAATATGCTATTAAGGGATTGCCAGCAGTTTATGCAGATGATGCAGAAGCAGAAACATTAGAAATTTTATTGGAGGAACCGGTCACAAAGCTTCAGGTAGTTCTTTTGTATGGGGTACTTCCGGAATATGATATCATTACCAGAAGCGCCAAAGTGATAAATTCAGGTGAAGGAACGGTGTATCTGGAAAAAATTCAGAGCGCCTGCCTGGATTTTGTGACCGGAAAATATGAGTTGATTACTTTTTTCGGGCGTCATGCTATGGAGCGGAATTTTCAGAGAGTTCCGGTGATGCATGGGACGCAGAAGATCGGGAGCCGGCGAGGAACCTCCAGCCACCAATATAATCCGATGATGATTCTTACCGGGGCGGATACGACGGAGGATTTCGGAAGCTGTTATGCACTGTCTTTTGTATACAGCGGAAGCTTCCAGGGTGAGGCGGAGTTGGATCAATATAACCAGACCAGAGTTCTTATGGGACTTCAGGAAGAGCAGTTTTCTTATCCCCTGGAGCCGGGAGCGGAATTTTATGTGCCGGAAACAGTACTTAGCTACAGCAATCAGGGCTTGGGTAAATTGTCACAGAATCTCCACACCTGCTACAGAGAAAGATTGTGCCGCGGAATATACAAAGAAGCAGTTCGTCCAATCCTTGTCAATAGCTGGGAGGCAGCCTATTTTAATTTTGACGGGGAGAAGCTTTATCAATTGGCCGCCGACGCAGCGGAACTTGGCATAGAAATGCTGGTTATGGATGATGGCTGGTTTGGAAAGCGTGACGATGACAACAGCGGCCTGGGGGACTGGTCCGTAAATGAGGAAAAATTGGGGGAGTCCTTAAAAAGCCTCATTGAGAAGATTAATGGACTGGGCATGAAATTCGGCATATGGTTTGAACCGGAATGTGTCAATGAAGACAGCGATCTGTTCAGGCAGCATCCGGATTGGGCTTTGAAAATACCGGGAAGAAAACCTGTACGCGGAAGAAATCAGCTTGTGTTGGATTTTACCAGAAAGGATGTAGTCGATTATATTTATGAACAGGTATGTAAAGTACTGGATCAGGGAAATATTGAGTATGTGAAATGGGATTTAAACCGCAGCATGACGGATATGTATTCTTCTGTCTCAAATGAGCAGGGGAAAATTGCCTATGATTATGTCCTTGGACTTTATGATTTCCTTGAGCGATTAATACAGCGGTATCCGAGGCTGCTGATTGAAGGCTGCAGCGGCGGCGGCGGCCGATTTGACGCCGGGATGCTTTATTACACACCTCAGATTTGGTGCAGTGACAATACGGATGCGCTGGACCGTGTTAAGATTCAGTATGGAACATCATTTGGCTATCCGATATCCGCCGTTGGTTCTCACGTCTCTGCGGTTCCGAATGAGCAGACAGGAAGGGCGGCATCACTGGAAACCCGGGGAGTTGTTGCGATGGCGGGCACCTTTGGATATGAGCTGGATTTCAGCCATTTGTCCGAAGAAGAGAAAGAGACTGTCCGCAGACAGGTAGAAGAATATCACAGATATGCTCCGTTAATCCAGAAGGGTATGTATTATCGCCTGAGTAATCCATTTAAGGATGAGACAGCAGCCTGGGAGTTTGTATCGAAGGATGGCCGCGAGGCGCTTTTAAGTGTAGTTATGTTAGAGATTCATGGAAATATGACGGTAAACTATGTGAGATTAAAGGGTCTGAGAAACGGGACTGCATATCAGGAGCAGACGAGCGGAAAAGTCTATGATGCGGATGCTCTGATGGAGGTCGGTATCCCAATGCCGCTGAAGATGGGAGAATATCAGTCCTATCAGTATTATTTCAAAGCCGTCGAGTAGAGTGCGCATAAAATACAATGATCGGATACCTACAGAACCTGCCATCGGCAGCTTCTTTCGGATGCCTGGCAACTTAAAGGTTAGAGGGTGAAAGCCCTCTAACTTAAGCTTATATGGGAGGAAATAGGAATGCAGAACAGATCAGAGCAAAAATGGTGGAAAAAAGCAGTCGTATACCAGATATATCCCCGCAGCTTTCAGGACAGCAACGGAGATGGAATCGGGGACTTGAATGGAATCATTCAGAGACTGGATTATCTGCAGACTCTGGGAATTGATGCGATCTGGCTTTCTCCGGTGTACAGATCTCCGCAGGACGATAATGGATATGATATTTCAGATTATCAGGATATAGATCCCATGTTTGGATGTCTGGATGATATGGAACGGCTCATCTGTGAGGCTGATAAACGGAATATCCGAATTATCATGGATCTTGTATTGAACCATTCCTCAGATGAACATCGCTGGTTTCGGGAAGCGAAAAAAAGCAGGGAGAATCCTTACCATGACTATTATATATGGAGAGATGGAGAAGAAGGCACACCGCCGAATGATATGAAAGCATCCTTTGGCGGTTCTGCGTGGGAATGGGTGCCGGAACTTGGACAATATTATTTTCATCAGTTTTCTGTTAAGCAGCCGGATTTAAACTGGGAAAACAGCAAGGTACGCAAAGAAATTTATCAGATGATTCAGTGGTGGATCGAAAAAGGAGTGGGAGGCTTCCGCCTCGATGTGATTGATCAGATTGCAAAAGAGCCGGACAAAAAGATCACAGCAAACGGACCGCAGCTTCATAAATTTATACGCGAGATGAGTGCACAGGTTTTTCAAAACAGAAATTTGATTACCGTTGGGGAAGCCTGGGGGGCTACACCGCAACTGGCCAGACTGTACAGCAATCCGGATGAAAGTGAATTTTCCATGGTATTTCAGTTTGAACATATTGTTCTGGATCAACAGGAAGGAAAGGAAAAATGGGATTTGACTCCTTTGCCTTTTTTAAAACTGAAGGAGATATGGAATCGTTGGCAGAGGGAGCTGTCCGGATGCGGCTGGAACAGTCTTTTCTGGAATAATCATGACCTGCCGCGTATTGTATCCCGCTGGGGAAATGATGGCAGGTACAGGGTGGAATCAGCGAAGATGCTGGCCATTCTTTTGCACGGAATGCAGGGAACCCCCTACATATACCAGGGGGAAGAGCTCGGAATGACCAATGTCTGTTATGAAATTGAGAATTACCGCGATATAGAGACACGAGGCATGTATCGTGAACGTCTGGAGCTGGGATATGAGGAAAAAGATATTATGCGCTCGATCCATGCCAAAGGACGTGATAATGCGCGTACACCGATGCAGTGGGATGCTTCAAAGAATGCCGGCTTTACCGACGGTATTCCGTGGATAAAAGTAAATCCCAACTATCGTCAGATCAACGCGGCAAGCCAGATTGAAGACCCGGATTCTGTGTTTTCCTGCTACAAAACTCTGATTCAATTTCGAAAGACCTATTCTGTATTTGTGGATGGGGCTTTTGAAATGCTGCTGGAGAAAGACCAGGATTTTTTTGCATACCGAAGAGAGGATACGAAATGGAGGCTTCTTGTTGTATGCAATTTTTATGATAAAACATTGTCCTGTCCCTTGCAGAGGGAATGGGAAAATATGGAGCTTCTGCTTGCAAATTATGAGCAGCAGGGATGGCCGGAAGTTTTCAGACCATATGAAGCCAGAATGTATCTGCTGAAAAAGTAACGGGTAATCTCAGAAAAATTTTGAAAAGTATCGGGAGAAATATCGATGAACAAAAGTGAAGTATTATACGAAAGCAGATTCCGCCGCCATTTTGATGAATTGAAGTGGCTTTATATAGAGCTTTATGGAAATGATTCTATGTTTGCAGAATTGTGTGATAATCTGCACTGCTTTTACCAGGAAAGGGACGAGACACTGAAAGCTTTGGACAGGGAAAGAGAAGAACAGCCCGACTGGTATAAAAAGAACGATATGCTGGGGATGATGTTTTATGTTGATAACTTTGCCGGAAATATGAAGGGCGTCGAGGAACGGCTGGATTATCTGGAAAAGTGTAATGTAAATTATATTCATCTTATGCCGTTTTTAGATACAGTAGAAGGACGCTCCGACGGCGGCTATGCGGTTGCTGATTTCAGAAAGGTGAGGGAAGATCTGGGAACCATGGAGGATCTGGAGGAGCTGACCTGTGCCTGCCACAAAAAGAAAATAAATGTCTGTATGGACTTTGTTATGAACCATACATCTGAGGACCATGAATGGGCAAAAAAGGCTCGGCAGGGTGACGGAGAATACATGAGCCGCTACTTTTTCTTTGATAATTTTTCAATTCCGGAAATGTATGAAAAAACGGTTCCCCAGGTATTTCCAACGACAGCCCCCGGTAATTTTACCTGGCTTCCGGATGCGGGTCATTTTGTGATGACGACCTTTTATCCGTATCAGTGGGACTTGAATTATAAGAACCCGCGGGTTTTCAATGAAATGATGTACAATTTCCTGTATCTTGCCAATAAGGGGATTGATATTTTCCGTATTGACGCAGTGCCGTATATATGGAAAGAGCTGAATACACAGTGCAGAAATCTCAGGCAGGTGCATACAATTGTTCGTATGATGCGGATGATCAGCGAGATTGTGTGTCCGGGAATACTTCTTTTGGGTGAGGTTGTCATGGAGCCGGAGAAGGTGGTGCCGTATTTCGGAACGGTGGAGAAGCCGGAATGTCATATGCTGTACAATGTGACAATCATGGCAACTACCTGGCATACGGTTGCAACCCGGGATGTAAAGCTTTTGAAGCGGCAGCTTGATATTGTAAACCGTCTTCCCAAGGAATATGTTTTCCTGAACTATTTAAGATGTCATGACGATATCGGCTGGGGACTTGATTACGGCACACTGATGCAGGATGGAATGCAGGAACGCCCTCATAAACAATATCTGAACGATTACTTTCAGGGCTATGCAGGAGCAAGCAGCAGCCGCGGAGAACTCTATAATGCAGATCCGGTGACAGGCGATGCCAGGTTCTGCGGAACAACGGCTTCCATGTGCGGAATAGAAAAAGCGGGCTTTGAGCAGGATGCGGAAGCGATGGAGAAAGCGATCCGTCTGGATGTGATGCTCCACGCCTATATGTTTATGCAGTCGGGTATTCCTGTGTTATACAGCGGGGATGAGATCGGGCAGATCAATGACTATACGTACAAGGAGGATCCGAACAAGGCAAAAGATTCCCGTTATATCCATCGCGGAGCCATGAAATGGGAACTGGCAAAGCGGATTGAGGATGAAGAAACCGTACAGGGCAGGATATTTGCACGTCTGGATCAGTTGGAAAAGCTTCGCAAAAAAGAGAAAGCTTTTGTTTCCAATGCGGATACGCGGACGATAGATACCTGGGACCGGAGTGTGCTGTGTATCGCAAGACAGTATGACGGAGAAAAAATTATCGGACTGTTCAATTTCAGTGAGCATGATAAAACAGCATGGATCAATGAGACGGACGGGGATTATGTGGACATGATCTCAGGAAAGCGGATGAAAGCGTCAGGAGTGGATATCCCTGCGTATGGATTTTGTTATTTGAAAAGAGAAAGCTGATTGTGGCTATTCGGCCTGTGTAGTTGCAGGTTGGGAGAGGACGAAAAGAAGGACGGCGCATATCGCACGCAGGTTCCAAACCGTTCGGCTATGTTTTCTAACCGTGTGAAGCGTGCTCCGCAGC